>OGJH01000621.1_pt1 | contig 40392 bp, 41 predicted proteins | sample 1572021 | NCBI WGS metagenome assembly OGJH01 (sample SAMEA2582098, study PRJEB24529) | metagenome | biome: Human gut stool | place: China | collected 2011
GTGAGTAGTTTGGGACGGAAAGCATAACCCCCAAAAGCTAAAAAGCTTTTGGGGGTCTTAAGGGATAGCAAGACGATTATACTTAGTTGTCTCGTAATAGATAGGTTACGCACCCAGCTTAATACTTACCTTGAAACACCATATTTAGCACGGTACCTTCTGAAGGTTCGTTCATTAATACCTGTTAACTTAGATACATCTCTATCAGAATGCCCTGATAGATAAAGTGAAAAAGCATGATGAAGCCTCTCATCATCTTCCTTAAACAGTGCCTTTCTTCCCTTATACTTACCTTTTGACTTTGCTATTGCTATACCTTGAGCTTGTCTCTCCTTCAGTCGCTCTCTTTCAGCTTGTGCCTGGTACTTATATAGCTCTAGGATCAGATTGTTAAGCAGTCTTCTAAGATTATCATCTTCAATACCTCTTAGAGTAGGAAGATTCAAGACTTCCAGTGTAGCTCCTTTTTCTTGGATTTCATTCATGACATCAGTTAATTCTTTATTGTTACGTCCCAATCGCTCCAACTCTGTTACGACGACCACATCACCCTCACGAATATAATCTAGTAACGCTTCCAGCTGAAGACGGTCTCTGCTGGCACCACTAGCAGCCTCCTGAAAGATTCTATCTGTGTCCTGTAATCGTTCTAGCTGTCTATCTAGATTTTGTTCGTTAGTACTTATTCTGGCGTATCCAATTCTTGCCATTTTTTATCTCCTTTTTTGCCGAACCCTATTGTCCATATCTTAAACCTTATAATACCAAGAAATACAAAAAAGGACAATAAAGTATACTTTATTGTCCTGTATGATTTCCCTTTTACATGACTTCATCACTAAAAAGTATGCCATCATCTTCAAATGGATTCGAAAGGGAATTAGCTACTGTTGGTTCCTGCATCACTTGATCAATCATATCTTGATAAAAGTCCTCTTCATTAGTATAAACCTTACCGCCTGAAGAAGTAGTAGTAGTACCTGTTTTATAACGTGTTGCCAATTTAGGGTTTGCTACCATACGACTTTCTAGATCATATCGCCACTGAATTAAGTTCTTCAATGCTTCTTTAGGATCTATTTCAATATCTTTAAGATTAAGACCACGGTGAGCAGATTCAACTGGAATATCTGCTAAAGTCATACTTTGATCAAATTCTTCGGTCAAGAACATGTATCGATAAGGTAGAGCTGTCTTATCATGAAGGAAAATTGGATCAGGCGTTACTTTACGGCCAGATTGATCACGATTCTTAACCCCTCTGAAGATAATAGCCTCACCCTCTTGAAGTTTACTCAATTGACTAGCTGTCAAGAGATCCTGACGTTTATGATCAACTGATACATTTGGATTTGCTTCATCAATGATATTAGCTGATCGTCTTCTACTAGTAATCGTTTTATTTCCAAGTTCTTCACTAAATTCTTTGTTAGTGGAGCCCTTAGACTTAATATATACCTCAAGAGAGCAGTTGTTTCGAATAGTCATTGCTATCTCTCTACCGTAAACATTCTCAAGCTGCTCTCTGTTCTGAATCCAGATATGATAAAGAATATTTTGGCCGAGTCCAATTGAAACCTTCTGATCAATATTAGGAATAAAGGGAAGATTAGTGAACTCGTCTAGGATATGTAGAATCCTATTAATACACTTACGGCCATTAGACAGTGCCAGCTCATAGTTAGCATTAAAGAGCTGATCTAAAAATAGCGAAATAAGTGCATTATATTCAGTTCTGTGTGGAGGTGTTACCAGGTAAATGATAGTTGGTTTTTCAGAATAGATAAATTCAATATCTTCTTCTGACATTAAATGGTTAGGCTTAGTACTAGATACCTCCTTGATTTCAATATGATCAAGAACTCTTTCCTTAGTGTATTCATCCAGCTTAATGATTTTATCTTTTTTCTGATAAACCTTTTCAGCTGAAAAAGTATAACTATCTTGTCGAATACTAGTATTATTGCTTTCTACATCAAAATTAATGGTTACAGTAAATTTATCAGGTAGCTTCGGTTCAATAACAAAATTGATATAACCCAGCTCATCTACAAGAGCCTTTTGAGAGTCAACATAGGTTTTCTCAAGAACCTTTGCTCCCCATTTATTCTTAGAAGAAATGGTTACAATAGCGGTTTGATAAGCGTATTGATTTTCAATATTCTCTTGAGTTGAAGAACGGAATCTCACAGACATACGACGAGGAAACCCAACTGATTCTAGATCAATACTGTTCTTCGAAGTCATTTTAGCAAGGTTATCTTGCAAGTACAAATTGATCCCTGTCATCATACTAGAATAAACGTTCCCTTTTGTTTCACCCTCACCAAAATCTGATGTCCTAAACTCCATATCAGCCATTTCACGGAATTTAGAATACTGGATTTGGTTGATTTTTCTGAGGTTATCAAAGTAGACTGTCAACTTAGACTTCTTAGTTAAAGCTTGTCCTGGTTCAGGATTTTCAACGATTTCACCGACACTATCAACAAGTACAGTTTCTGATCCTAAACTTGTAAGATATTTGGCATCGTTTCGAATCGTCACTGTGTCCCAAGCATCAAGTTCACCATTTTGATAGGCTTCGTGTGCTCTGTCAAACAAAGCCATAACAATAGCATTAAATAGTGATATAGATGACTTACGGAAGTATTCTGAATTTCCTTTATCACCGCCCTTAGTTTTAGGATAGTGTGCTTCAGAAACGGCATTTACCCTAGTTTGAGCTTTTTCATGATACCCCTTTTTAGCAGCTTCAATCGCAAGAGCCAAGGGATTATAAGACATGGAGAAGTCCATATTTTGATATGACAACACCTGGACATTATAGCCACGTTTACGCATGGTCTTATAAGAAGCTTGATAATGCTCACCTTTGGGATCACCGATAATCATTGATGGTTTCTTCTCAGCTCTACTATTGATATCAATATCCGTAGTAATAGAACCTTCACCCTTACCAGAACGAGTCATACCAATGCCCATTACGTTCGTTGGCTCATCTTCAATATAATAATCACCTGAAGGAGTGGATAGGCCCCCTAAAACACGTTCAATATTAAGTAAAAAGTTTCCTAGCGACTTATTAGCCCATAACATCTTAGTCCCTAAAGTAAAGCCTTCCAGGTTATGTCGTCGAGTATGCAAGACTGGAAAGCCACCCTCTCCTGGGTATGTTTGGGATTTATTGGGAATCTTTTTATATTGTCTCTTAATTTCCTTTTCAGTTGCAAAGCGATCATCACCCTCTTCATTGGCATTGTAATCTCGATATTGCTCGAAGTTTACCCAAGCAGATCGCCAAGCGACAAATAATCCTAAAGCAAATAAAGGTACTGATAGAAGTGGGGCAACTGAAAAAACTTTGATATTAAAGAAGTTCCTCCAGCTTAATACGTTAAATGGAAAACTAGCATCCATAGACCTATCAATAATCATTGCTGAGACATAAGCAACAATTCCTCTCACCAAAGTTACTAAGTAGTTCACTAATAAAAGTGCAACGATGGAGAAAACTATTCCCATACCAGCCCAGCTCTTCCACGTTTTAAATGCTAGAAATGGTTTCATTTCTTTATCAAAACGTCTACGTCCATTCTTCACAAATGGCAAGCTGAAGATAATTCTGATACTTAGGTTAGTTAGAAATACCAGGCTTGCTAGGGGTAATAGAAGTACTGCTCTTTTAGTACTTTCCCAAAGTGACTTTCCTAGCTCATTTTTCTTAAGTCCTCGCAGATGTTTAAAACGCTCAGATATTCCTTTCAGTAGGCTCTTTAAGCTAAATTCTGTATATTGCCTTAACAGATAATAGATTATGCCTATACTAGCTAGAATCGTTAGCCAGTTGCTCAAAGCAAGTCTAAATAGAAAAACTAGGAATTGCCATGCTACATCAATCAATTAGCATCACTTCCTCTCTAGCATTTAAGAACGCTTCTAAACGTCTAGAGCAGATCTTTGAATACAAGAATATTTGAAATTGCTCATGAGGACTAATAGCTGAAATTTGACTCAAAAATTTCTGTGCTTCCTTCAGCGTGTCCTGTAATAATTGACTTGAATGATCTCTCCTAGTTTGTGATACTGCACAACTCAGCTGGAGAGAATCTACCATCAAGTCATCTAGCGATGAAAGACTCGTCATAGTATACTCCTTTGCATTTCATGATAATTCTAGTTTAATAGATAAACATATTTTCTTCAGTAAGGTGACAAACAAAAAGACCTAGCATTTTCACTAGGTCTCTAAGTCATTAATTCTCTATTTTATTTGAGGAAGAAATGAAAAAAGTATATTAAGAAGAATTAATGACGTTTTTGTTTTGGTGATACTGTCAATCCAGCTGCAATCAATAGAGATGAAATACCGATAGCAACAGCCGCTTTTGTTTCTGATTCACCTGTTTGAGGGAGTTGAGCTGGTGCTTGATAGGTTGGGGTTTGACGTGTTTCAGGAGTATAAACTACTGGAGTCTGAGGAGTCTCTGGAACTGCTGGGGTTTCTGGTTTCGGAGTTTCCTTCATCTCGTAGCAGTGTACAGTAACTTCTACAGATGGCTTAGAAACTGTAACCTTCTGTAAGGCTAAAGATGGTTTCTTAGGTTCAACTGGAATATTACTATCTTCACCGAAAATTCCAGCTACGATAGAAGTGTTATTGCCAGAAGTAGCATGATTCAAAGAGATTTTACGTGGTTTAGAGTCTTTGTAGATCCAACGTACCGAATTTGAATCAAGGAGATGACCAGATGCTTGAGAGACATCTCCTGGCCCTGCTCCATACGACCCTTGTCCACTTGTTACATTTGAACCCGTTTCAACGGTTGTAGAATCAACCCCTTGTAAATTAGAGATAGTCTGATCATTATCGATATCGTTAAAAGTGAATACAGAAACACTATCAGATGTTTCAACTCCAAGATCATAGCTATTGATATGAGTCAAGACAACATTACCAGCTCCTCCAGAACCAGATGCACCTTCACCAATACCACCACCAGTATTAGCTCCGTTTACCAAGCCAAATACTGACCAAGAGATACCTCCATTAGGTGCTCCCCAAAGAGCCACATAATTTGATGTTGCACCTGAAGAAACAATGTTTGAGAAAGTCAATGCAACATCACCTTTTGTTGTATTCTTAACATTGACTGTTCCTGTTCCGTCAATTTTGAAGATGCTATCAAAAGTTGCATCTTTATTTTCACTCAAATCAGTTCCTTGTGTAGCATATTTTGCAGCTGATTTAAGAGTACCATCAGACCAGTCAATAACTTGCTCATTACCAGTCATTGCCTGTGCTCCTTGACCAGCTTCTAATTGAACTCCATTAGACCATGTAAGCCCTGTTGAGCTTACAACACCATTTTTATAGTCTGTGTAGGCCTTATTATAGGCATCCAATTGTTCTTTAGCTGTTTTTGCTGCTGCATTTTGTTTTACAATAGCTGAATCAACTGAAGATTCATAAGTTGCAGTATTACGATCCTGAGCATCACGTAGGTCTTTTCCTGAAAGTCCTTCAGTAGAAGTGTATTCTGGTTTACTATCTGTTGTAGTAACCGTTACTGGAACACCAGCCTTATCTGCATCTTTTTTAACTTGATCAACATTTGCTGTTGAAGTGGCCAAAGCTTCAGCTTTCTTATCTACAGCTTCAACATTTTCTTGAGCATTCTTAACTGTCTGATCTTGATCTTTTAGATCTGCCAAGACTTCATTAGTCTTTTCAGTCGCATTGTCATCATTGATAACAACTTCTTCCTTTTTGGTAGATTCATTTACTGTGACACCTTTGTCTTGCGCTGTTTTTACATCAGATGCCAAGGTAGACTGTGCATTATTTACAGTATCTACAGCTTCAGATTGAGTAACATTTTCAACTGAAGAAGGAATTTCCTTTGGAGCTTCGTTATTCTGTGTTGTTGTTGTTGCTGATGCTACAGTTGTTACTGTAGCATTTGTAGTATTGTTTGCTTGTGCATTAGATACCTCATCAGCTGAAGCGTTCGTTCCTACAGCAACTGAAGCAATAAGGGCTGTCCCAAGGACAGCTCCACAAAGTCCGATACTAGTCTTAGGAAATCCGAAGACTTTTTTATTTGATTTTTCCATGTTATAATTCTCCTGATGACTTATTTTTTTAAATATTGTCTGAAGCCCTTCTGCCAAAGGGCTTTTCTTTTTGTAATTTAGTTAGTTGACTTCTTCATTTTAACTAAAGCCAATGCAAACAAACTAACAACCACTCCAAAGATACCTGTCAAACCAGCACTTTCTCCAGTGCTTGGAAGTGTAGGCTCATTTTGTTGAGCTTGAGCTGTAGCTTTCTTTGAAGGTTCAGCTTTAGGAGTTTGAGCAGCTTTAGGATCTTGAGTAGCTTTAGGATCTTGAGTAGCTTCAGTCTTCTTAGCTTTTTGAGCTACTGATGTTGACGGTTGATCAGAAGCCGGAACAGTTTCTTTTGAAGATGATGCTGTTGAAGATGACGGCTGTGAAGATGCACTTGATGAAGGTTTTACATCGCTACCTTGTGCTGGAGCTTCTGTAATATCATCTGGTGACAAACTGATACCATTTGATGACGTTGCAGAAGATGAAGGTGTAGTTGATTCTGCCGGTTGAGAACTTGGTGTAGTCTCAGATGGTGCTGGTTTATCATTAGTAGTATCTGTAGATGCTACTGTTGAATCCTCTACTTTCTTATCTTCAGTCGCAACTGGAGCTTCTGGTTTGTTCTCATTGTTTGATGGTGTTGCTGGGGTAGTTGGGGTAGTTGGAGTAGTTGGAGTAGTTGGGGATACTGGAACAACTGGAGTAGTTGAATTATTCGAAGAATTTCCTGCTACTTCCTTATTGTCTTTATCCTTTGAAGGCTTAGTTGTTACTACTCCAGGAACTGGAGTAGAGCTATCAACTGTACTTACACTATCAGCAAATGATGTTGCTGTTCCAAGAACTAATGTAGAGACCAAAAGGCTCGAAAAAATAATTTTTTTAGACATGTTTTCCTCCTGAAAATTAAGTTAAATGTTTTAAGTGAAAGCTAACCATTAATTTACTGGCGCTCTCACTTGTTTTCTCTGATTAAATATCATTATTATTCCTATTCAAAATCCTTGATAACTGGTTCTTCAGTTAGCTTAAAGCCAAAACGAGCTTTTTTATCAGCTTTAAACTCTAGTTCAATACGTTTACTTTGAGTCTTATCGTCACCATTTGAAATGGCAACTACATAGGTTGCATGATAAACATTATCCTCTACTGAAACTGATTCCTGGATTACAGATAGAATGCTTCCTGTCTCAGCCTTCGTATATTTACTGTTTCCAGAATCAAGAAAGTCCTTAAGGTTTTTCTTATCTCCAGAATAGAGATTCGGTAAAAAATATCGAACAAAAAGATCAATCTTACCCTCGTTTTTCTGTACTGTTTCTAGTTGTTCAACTTGACTATGCAAGTAATTTATCTTCTCATTTTTGTCTTTTAGAGAAGACATTGCAACAGTTGATAGCACTAATCCTAGTACAGCTACAGCACCAAAACCATACGTTAATTTAGTTTGCCATTTAGAAGGTTCAACGCTTGTTTGTTTTGTAATTTTAGGAACGGATTCATCATCAATAACTTGATAATCCTGTATCTCCTCTGATGATTCCTCTACCTTATGTGAACCATCATCAGCTGGAAACTGTGGAATCTGAGTTGAAGAGACACCTAAACTTCTTGTATAGAATGGAAAGATATCATCTGTGAAGTAGTCTCTCTTCTCAGCGTATGTAAAAATCTTAAACGCATCATCATACAATATTGCATGCATGAGTGGTCGAAGTAAATCCTGGTAATCTTGACCAATCACAAAAGGACTCGCATAAACTTCTCCATCATCAACAATCTTTCCGTTGTCTCTACGACAAATCCCAACTTTCTTCAGCTGGAAACTATCAAAGCTCTGCTTGATGCTAGTAAACAGCACTTCTGCTTGAATAAACGTTGCATAAGGCAATGTATCAGCAAGCATTGTTGGACTCTCTACTAACACCTCTTGATCAATAAGATCGATAATAGCTTTAAGATTATCTAGTTTATTAGGATTTTGTTCATCATTCCAAATAATTTCTACGAAACAATCATCTGGGATAGCAACTTCCTTCTTTTTCCCAAATGTTGGAAATGCCATTTAATCACCCCCCAATAAAACCTTTAAGCCATTGTAGAAATGCTGGTGCTGCCGTAACAGCAATAACAGCAATAATAATTGATCCAGCATGTTTTTTCATTTTTTGCTTCATCTCTTGGCCACCTAGTCCATAACAGAGAGCAGCAACAACAGCAGCTACTGTGAATAATGCTAAACTAATCCCTTGGACCTTTGTAGTGGTTTGATTGGCCACGTTTTCAGTCTTTGCAAATGGATCATCTGCATAGGCAGTTACAGGTAGATTTAAGAGAAACATCCCTAATCCAAAAGTAAAAGCTTCCTTTTTAGCTTTGACCTTAGCAATACATTTTTTTACTTTCATTTGTGACATAAGTCCTCCTCAAATATTTGATAAATTTAGTTTAAGAGATAATAAAAAATTTTTCAGTAAGATGACAAATCAATTTTCACAAAAATTATTCAGCAAATAGTGACGGTGTTTCTATGCTGAATTTTAGTTGTCGCCTTTCATCATTTCGACGTTCATCATCATTCTGACCTTCAATCCATACAGAAATGCGTTTCCCAGATCTATCATCACCTTGTAAATTCAAAATTTCATCAGAAATAGGTGCTTCTATAACCCGTTTCATAAGACGAGCCAATGGACGAGCTCCATTTTCTGGTTCTGTTCCGTTATCTGCTAGATAATCAATAACATCTTGAGAAACACTGATAGACATCCCCTGTCTCTCTAACTTAGTTTCAAGTTTTTCTAGATTTTTTCCGACGATTTCCTTAATGATTGGGCGATTAAGCATATCAAAAGTAATTTTGTAATCAATACGGTTCAAATATTCTGGACGAAAAATCGTTTTTAACTCTGTTTCCATCGTTTTATCAAAACGTCTGAGATCTTTCATATTAAGCTCACTAATAGGCCCCTTAGTCTCAACTGTTGAAATAACCTTTCGTGAACCAACATTGGTTGTCTGGATAACAATAGTATTTTTAAATGAAATTTTTCGGCCACTACTATCAGTTAGATGTCCATCATCTAAAACCTGAAGCAATAAGTCATGAACCTCTCGATGCCCTTTTTCGACCTCATCAAAGAGTAACACGGAGTAAGGTTTTCTCTTAACCTGTTCTGTCAGCAAGCCTTTTGATTTTGTTTTTGGATCCCCAATGAGGCGGATAGCATCCCCTTGTCTTTGATATTCAGACATATCAAAACGAATCATCGCATTTTCATCATCAAATAGAGCTTCAGCAATAGCTTTCGCTAATTCAGTTTTCCCACATCCACTAGGACCTAAAAACATAGCACTAACCAAAGGCTTAGATTCATCTTGCAAACCAGCTTGAGCAATCTTAATGGCTCCTACCATCAATGAGATAGCATGTTCTTGTCCTTTTACACGCTTGCGTATAGTAGGCTCAAGCATCTCTAATCGCTCCTGGTTTCCTTTTAGAATCGTTGTTAATGGTATACCAGTCTTTTCTTTAAGGACCTCAGCAATATCTTTATCTGTAACACTATCAGAACCTTCAACGTTTGCGATTGTTGCTGCTTCATCAATCAAATCAAAGGCTTTATCTGGCAAGAAACGATCTGTAATATATCGAGCTGATAACTTAACAGCTTGCTCTACGGCTTCAGAAGTAATTGTGACATGGTGATAAGACTCATATATTTTTTTAGCTGACTCAATGATAGTAATAGCTTCAGGAACTGTAGGCTCTTTAACCATAATTGGTTGCATACGACGTTCCAAGGCCCTATCCGTTTCGACATACTCATGAAACTCATCTAGTGTTGTCGCACCAATCAATTGAATTTCTCCACGGGCAAGAGCTGGTTTAATGACATTCCCTGCATCAAGTGCTGTATCTTCTGTTCCACCAGCACCAACAATGGTATGAAATTCATCGATGAAGAGAAGCGTTTCTCCAAATGTTGCAATAGCTTCCTCAATAATCCCTTTAAACTTTGCGACAAATCCACCATCATCGCTTCCCATCAAACTGGAAAGCTCTAGTGACCTTACAGTTGCTTTTTTCAGTCGGTCAGGAACCAATCCACGGTGAATTAAGAGTGCTAAGTTTTCGACAATAGCTGTTTTTCCTACTCCAGCCTCACCTACTAAAATAGGGTTATTCTTAGTCCGTCTGAGAAGAGAAATGATAACATGATTTGTTTCAGCATCTCTACCATAAACCGTAAAATCATCTGGTTTTTTTGAGACCTTCTCAGATAAGTTTTCAGTGTATTTATCTAGTAATGGCGTTTTACTTTTTTCTGTCAAAAGTGACCTCCTTCTTTTACTGCCTCAACTTGTTCTCTTAACTTGTCCTTGATAGCATCGACAAATTCTCCTGGTTCCAATTTACCTTGGCCAATCTGATGGAGAAAGTCTTCCCATCCCCCTGTAGTCTCAGGATTAGAAAACTCATTATTGTACATAAAGTTAACTAGAACATAGGCTTTTCTCTCAGGGAACAACTGACCAGTTTTCTTATCTCGTCTGATATAGCCCATATCTAACGTCTTTTGGAAAATAGCTGTTCGAGTTGCTGGTGTTCCTAATCCATATTTTTTTAGCACACTGCCAAAGAGCTCTGCCTCCGTTATCCGTTTTGGAGGTTTCGTTGATAGTTTCTGAACTCCAGATAGACAGTTTATTTTCTGACCTACTCTATAAGGAAGTAGCTGAACATCATTTTTAGGCTTAGTTCCATGCCATTCAGCCCACCCTGAAGATATCGTTCGCTTAACCTGTGCTTTAAAGAGATGACCTTGATTACCAAGTACTACCTTTTGCGTTTGGCCATGATAATTTGAAGCAAACATCAGCAAGGTCCTTTTGACAATAGCTTCATAAATCAATCGTTCCTCTTTCGACAGCTGAGAAAGGTCCGGTAATTTTTCAGTCGGTATTAATCCATAGTGACTATCTTCATCTAATTTTTCCGGATCAACATGAGTTTGACGTGGTTCTAAGTAATCTACTTTGATAGGCAATCCAAGGTGTTTCTTATAGGCGGAAATATGCTCTACAAGATAGTCAAATTCATCAACGGTAATATAAGATGAGCCTGTTCGTGGATAGCTTAGCACTCCTTCATGGTATAGCTTATCTAGAATTTCTAAGCTCTGTTGAGTATCAATCTTTAAATGGCTAGAGGCATAAGATTGAAGACTAGCTGTATCAAAAAGTGAAGGTGGTGCTTTAACAACATCTTCTTCTACTACATCAAGAACCTCAGCAACTCTATCTAGTGTCCTAGCCGTCTGAAGAGCCTGTTCACTTGATTCAAATTTCTCTGCTCCCGAAAAACTTACCTGATATTGCTTATCCTCTAAAAAGAGTTTCCAATAAAGTTGTGGTTGAAATTGACGAATTTTTGTATCATTTTCACACACAAGTCGAATAGTCGGACTTTGGACACGGCCAACTGAAAGAGAATTACCTTTTCCTTTAGCTAAAACATTCTGATTTTGTAGAGCCAGTGTCACAAGTGGAGATAAATTCATTCCAACGAGCCAATCTGATCGTGCACGTGCTTCAGCCTCTAAGTAGAGATCATAAGTCTCTGAAGGATCTTTCAAATTCTTAAATGCCTCCCTTAATCCTCTTGGGGACAACGTTTGAGCCCAAATCCGTTTAGATATTTTCTTAATGCCATCTGGAATCCTAGACAAAATGCTATAGGCAATACGTTCTCCTTCACGTTCCGAATCAGTCCCTATAATAACTTTATCTGCCCATTCCACCTCACGATAGATGCGATTAAACCGCTGCTGGTAAACTTTCCCTTTTTTCAGCTGCATCTTAAAAGAGAAATCAAGCAGTGGGAGCTTATCTAAATTCCAATTGTCCTCTGGATCCATATATTCAAAGAGATGACCTTCTGGAGCTACAATATGAACTTCTCCTTCCAGATAGGGAGTTGCAGCTATTATATAGATATGGTTGACTTTTTGATATGTTCCTAAAGCTTTAGCGTATGCTTCCGCTTGATTATCTTTTTCAGCTAGAATTAAAGTTTTCATGTTCCCTCCTCATTTATTACTGTAGTTCTAGTTTAAGAGATAAACATATTTTCTTCAGTAAGATGACAAAGAAGACTGGAACAGCAAATAATGTAATAACAAACATGAAAACTCTTAGGGGTCACCAACGAATGAGGTTAAACATGAAGAAATAAAAAAACAATTGTAATCATCTTCAAAAAACAAAACTTTTTACGAATAGATAAATAAAAAGTGAAGGAGTTTGAAGATGATTACCATTGATGAATTGAAAGAGGCTATTAAAAAAGGGTTTATAAAAGGTGATACCGTGAACATTGTTCGTAGAGATGATAAGATTCATGATTATGTTTTACCAGGTGAAAAAGTAGAGCCTTGGGAAGTTATTAGAGAGGAACAGTTAGAAAATGTGATTAACGAATTAGGGTAAAATACTTATTTTAGGTTGTCTTTTTCATATTGGCGTGGTAATCTGATAAGGTACTTGATAAAGGAGGAATTATGGATAAATCAATAAGTGCAAAAGATATGACAATTGAAGATCTTGTGAAAAAAATTAATTATAGGAATGTACGGATTAATTGGATCACATTATTATCTCCTGGTATTGTACTTTTAGTCGACTTAATATTAAAAAATATGGGGATAAAGAGTACTTCTTTGCTTAATCTGCTTATTCAAATAGTTATACTAGCTTTTATGTTTTCTACACTGTTTCATTTACTAGACCTACATGGCCTAGTTATAAAAAAACAGCAAGTAGAAAATAAACCTGTTGATATACCTAGAAGTGCGATTTCAAGATATGGTAGAATGATTTGGAACGAAGCAAGAGCTAATATTAATTATACACAAGGGATAACATTGTTGTTAGAAAATGGTTTTGACACTCTATCTCAAAAATTATTTGCATGCTTAGTTACACTTACTGCTATTCTTGCTGCTGTTGATAATAATACTGCTAATTGTTTAAGCTATTTGTCTATTACATTAATTATGTATATTATTTCCTTTTGGTCTTTAAATCAAATGAAACAAAACAAAGACGAAAGAAAAATGTCAGAATACCTATTATTAACGATTTCTGCATTAACTAATCTATTAGCAATCGTTTTCTATTTTATTTTAGTGTTGGTGGTTTATTTTTCTTTCATGCCTACTAATTGGTTCTTAGGGAGCTATATTGCTGTTAGTGTGGGAGTAGTTGCTTATTTTTGTTGGTGTTATCGGGATCTGGTGAAAAGTAAAAAACTATGTGCCGAAGAAAGTAGTAAAAAGCAAGAAAATCAATAACAGAAAAAGACTCATTCTTAGAGTCTTTTTCTTATGGTTTTATGCTTGCTGAAAATCCCATATTAGGATCTAAATCCATTGACTTTGACAGTTTCCGTTCCAGGGGACGTGTGTGAACTTCAACAGCTGAAATCATATTCTTACTGGTTTGATGAACTCGTTTCATTGAGTCTTCAAGCTCCTTATCTGACAATTTGGAAAGCTTCTTAGTCCATCCTGCCATATATGGGATAGCTTTTTCTGATGTATCTAATCCAAAGTGTTTCGACGTAATATAACTTGTCATCTCAGCTTCTAATTCCTTCACTTCTATTGGAACATCTTTTTTATAGAAGCCCTCAAACTTAGGATTATGCAGAGATGCATGAGCAAGCTCATGAATGAAGGTTCCAATCATTTCACCTTGCGTATTACCTTCATTCAATTTAATAACCTGTTGATCTGGTGAAAAAGATCCCTTAGCATTTCCAAGAGTGTCACTTTTCTCAACACTAACACCTATTTTCTCAGCGTAATCTCGAAGCCCCTGAAGAACCTCATGAGTTTTAACCTGGTCAGTGTCAAAGTTGTAATGGCGATTAGGCATAAGTTTAGGGAGGCTCTCAGGTCTTATATTAGTTTGAGATAGCTCAAAGACAGTGAAAGGAAGGTATCTAGGATTACCAGTCTTAGGATCTCTCACTTGAAATTCCCTAATATCCAGCTGACCAAGTTTCACTGCTTGCTTTTCATCCGCAGTTGCTGTTGAGTAAGGTTTGAATTTTGGATTTCCCTTATCATTTTTTACTTGTTGACCATTTTCATCTAAGACAGGAATCATTTTCGTCATCATTGGTCTAAAAAGTCTGATTTGGCCTTTTTGGCCAGCTGCGACACTTAGGCCTTCATGTTTAACTTCATTCTTCTCGCCCGTCCGCTTGTTATGGTAAACAATATTAAAAGGTTTCACGTCATCCTTATCAATACCTAAACGCTCCCCAAGTTGTCTCCACTGGTTATAAGTTGCTACAGCATTAGCACCCTTCCATTGCTCATTTATCAAAGCTGTATTTAAAGGTGAGTATTTAGGGAAGTTTGACATGAAATCTAAATATTCCTTTAGTTCATCTGGATTGTTTGTGTAATTCCTAATCGCTTTGATAGCCTGTTGAGTTAATTCTTCAGCTGAAGCGGTTTGATAAGGGAAGTTATCTGTTACCTCCCCTCTCTTATGCTCCAAATTACCCTCTAAATTGTCCTTAACCGCAGGTTCAGAAGGTAATGAAGGTGTTTCTTCAGCCGACTTTTCTTGGGCTGGTGTAGAAGCTTTAAGACGGCTTTGAGCCAGTAGTTGTTCTACTCTTTCAGCAATTCCTTGCTTAACTTCTGTTTTAGGGGAACTGTATTCAATTGGAGTATCTAATAATGGTTCTTCTGGAGCAGCTTCTACTTCATTTGCTAAATTTTGCGGCATTGATAGACCAAGTCCAGAAATTGCCTTCAAATCTAGCCTATAAAGTTGATTTTCGTCTTCAACTGGAATTGTATTATGAACTCTCTTAGAAATAGTACTAGTTTCTTCAGCAATATTATAACGTACTCGTTCCTGTAAAAGCTGGCCGCCAGGTCCATAGAGGTCAAAACTAACCTTGGTAACCGGAATATAGTTATCTGGATCATTGATACTATCAAGATGTTTTTGAAAATATTCTTGATTAGCTTTATAAACCTCTTTAACAAATGTTTTGTAATCAATATTTAAACCGTATTGACTCTCATCCGAAAAAGATAGTGTTGGCCCTAGCTCGTGATTCTCAGCCCAATTCACTCGTACTTGATAATTCTCGTTATAATTTATATCTGATTGATACTCTTTATAAAAATCTGACTGCTTGTCTAACAAGCCATCCTGAGATGCTCGTTCTACAATATCATCAAAGTCATTATCTAATTCAGCAGCCATCTGATAAAAGTGTTCCCACGCTGAACGGGTGTTTTCTGGTACTCGATCAAGTGGAGATCGTCCGACGTTGTAGACTGCATCAAGAACATTAGTAAATGCAGTTATTTGTTCAGGACTAGGATTATCCTCATTTTCAAGAGTTATTTCACCCTCACTCATGGACTTCAGTCTTCTTAATGTTTCGAGCATTTCTTGGCCATCATCTTTGACCAATTCACTATTAATGGCCATCTTTTCAATCTTACCGTCTCGTTCACGAAAAATACCAATAATTTCGTTCTTATTAGCCGAGGTTAGTTCATTAACTAGTTTTTTTCTCGCCTTAAAAACTGATATTGGAACTATTTCACCATGAGTTGATCTGAAAAGTAACATGATATCTCTATCATCTGACTTGATTAGACTGTCCATGCTATTTTTCCTATAACGGTCAATATCCTGTAAATTGTCAAAATAAAAGGCATTTGTTTCAAACACAACCGGAAGATCGGGCAAAACTTTCATTTTAGAAAAAGTAGCCTCATTGTTATCAATTATAATATCGTCATAAACAAGATCACCACCATTAGCAAAATCATGCAGGAATTTAGTAGGTTTTATAACTCTACCATTCTTACCAATTGGTTCAAGCCCAGTTAGGTGCATAAAGTTACTTTCCTTGAAAGTCACTTGAGCTATATCCCCATTTGAAGTGAAATAACTTATTGTAGAATGAGCCAATTCATCTCTATAGAAAATAGCAGCATCTTGAACCCCTCTACCATACCTATTAATTTTGCTCAAATCACTTTCACTAACAGACCGACGTTTGTGTGTTTTTCTTGACTTTAAGCCATCTTTTATGCTAATATTTATATAGCGAGAGGATACGGTAGGACGTCTGGTAACAGAGCGTTCAAAGGAGGTTGCTTCGGTGACTTCGGGTGCGGGACTGCCTTCAGCTTCAGGCTGTAAAGACCCCATGTACAAAGAAGTCCTCTCCTTTTTTATTTGCTCCTGACTATGTTCAGGAGCTTTTTTTGTATCCTCAATTTGATTGTGTAATCCTTGATTGGTTTCTGTTGCTGGTAATGTCTTTTCTTCCTCTTGTATCTCTTGGTTGTCAAACTTACTAGCTTTTAATACATCATTCCAATCCTGTTTAATTTCTCCAGGTTTTTCAGGAGGAAGATCTGCAACTAATCCTACGCCTTTATCTCGCAACGAATTAATAAATTCATGGCCACCCTCATCATTATCGACAACAAGAGTAATAATATCGCCATGTTTTCCATCTGAAAAGTAGCCATTCTTAACAGCATCATCTAGGGGATGAGAATCATCTGATAGCCACTGATCAGCAATCCTACGCCCTTGAAGCTCAGACTCTAAACGAACAAGGTTAGTTCCAATAATAGCTTCTTTTAACCCATCCATCGAAACAAGACGAACATTTTCCAGCTGGTCCTTATGCAATTCATAGTATGACATCAAGTCTATAGGACTTTCAGCAAATACAAGGCGTTCTGGCTTTCCAATATCAACTGAAAAACCATTGAAACCATTAGAGTTTCTCATAATGCCTTTGAAGTAACCATGCTTTTGATAAAGTTCTCTATTCTCAACAATCCCTTGAAGGTTGCCACCGACCATCTTTCCAGTATGATCAAGTGTTTTAAATACAATAACAGGAACAATAGCATCTCCAATTTTTGCATCTGCTTGTGTCATAGCACCTTGATCATAGAAAAAATCAATGGTTTCATCTGAAAGCCCACGAACATCTTTAAGATAGGCTCGACCTTCCTCAAAAGGTTTTTCATAAGGTTCGAGATAATTTGAAAATGTCTCTTTAGTCTGTACCTCGGTTGCTGCTTCCTGGTAATTACCATCATTAATAAATTCAACAGCTTGATTGAAGCTTATCTGGCGAATTTCTTGGACTAGAGCAATTGTATCTCCTCCCTTATGTTGAGAAAACCAATTCCAAAGATTTTTTTCAGGCGATAGAACCATAGAATCGTGTTCTTTCCATCTAAAATCACGGCCAGAACGAACGAGTTCCATCCCTAAGCCTTCAGCAACCTCAATAATTGAACGGTTCTTAGCGTAGTCTTTCCTTGCTTGACGTTCTTCTTTGGTATAACTTGCCATTTACTTCTCCCTAAAATACATCATCAATTTTCGCATCACCTTCCTGAGAGACAATAAATAGCTCTTTAGGTAGATGAACCAATTCACCGACTGAAAGCGAGTCAGAACTATCAACGATTGCAGTATAAGGCATTTCAATAGCTAATTCTTGATTTTTGCCCTGACCAACAAATGTTACTATCTGAGAATTTTCATCTAGACTCTCAACAAGCCAATCCTCATTGAAATCTAACTCACCAGGTTCAATACTTGGAAAATAAGTAGTCATATAATCACCTCACTTTTTTTGTCTACTATAAGGGATAATGGCAATAAATTCAGTAAGGTGACAATTGAAAACTTAAAAAAGCCCCTGAACATAGTCAGGAGCATAAAAAATTATAGCTGTTGAGAGTGTTCTTCTTCCTCTTCACGACGACGTTGACGATCTCTTGATTTAAGGGCGTTTATATTTTCTTTACTTGAGTCCTTCAGAACAGCTGACAAGCCAGACATAAAATCATCAGTTGCCTTCATAGCTCCATGATTCCGCTGCAAGTTCGCTCTTCGAGCTTGCTGATCCTTCTGCATAGTGTTTGAGACCTGCTGCTTCAACTGGTTCATACGACTATTATCTTTTTCATTAGTGTTAGATTTATCCAAAACACTATATAAACGCTTTAAATCTTGGAATTTCTTAGCATTGATAACTTTCAATTCCTGATTTTCGTTGTCTTCAGAAGCTTTCAACTTTTTATTATTTTGATAGATGTCATTTTTAACCTCAAGGATATTCTTTCGAGCTTTTAAGGCTAAAATAGAATCTTCTTTGGTCCCCTCATTACTAAACAATGAAATTAAGTGAGGATCTCTCACTTGACTGACTAGCTTCATCTCTTGATCCAGGCGATTCAAGGACGGATTAATTTTTTGACTACTAGCCAGCTTTATTGATAGCTTTTCAGGTTCAATATAGAGAGTAGAAAGCATCTGCTTTTCTTTTTTTTCAGCTGTTGAAAGCTGATAATTAGGCTTCAACTGAAGTTGAGTCAATCGAAGACGATTATTAAGCTCTGTCTTTTTGAAATCCAAGTAAGGCTGATCTTGAGGCAAAGCTTTAAATTGATCAGCAACTTTAGAAAGAACTTTGAGCCTAGTTTGTTCTATCTCTACATTCTTTTGAAACAATGCATATCTGTATAGACCAAGTTCCTTACGTTCCTTCTCAGACAAATCTTCTTTTTTTCTAGCAGCATCAATCAATTCTGAAAGTTGATCAGCTGAAAAATAAGAGAGGTCTTTCATCGTAAGCTGCTTATCGTTGATATTTGATTCAACTTGAGAGATATCATAAACGGGAACCTTATTATAACCAATAATAGAGCCCTTACCAGTACCATCTTTATCGTATTCCTGGTAAATAGGTTTTAAAATCGTGTAAGGTTTCTCTCCTTCTCGTACTTTATAACCTTGTTTTTCCCAAGCTTTTGAGTCATTTACAACTGAAATATCAGGATTCTGCTCTAAAAGTCGCTTCCTATTACCTGGACTAAAGCGATGTAAATTTGATTCTATATTGGAATCTGACTGTAATGTTGGGACACCTTCCTTAAATTGCTTTAGAATCGTATTTCCTAAACGCTCTCTAAGCTCTTGTTCCCTTTTCTTTACCAGTTTATCTACATCAAAGCCTTTAGAATGAGCCTCAGTTTTGACAGCTTGGCCATCAACATATCTAACTTTCTCGTAAGCTTGATTTTTTTCAGTTGAATAAGCTTGTCTATAGTTTTCTAGAAAGTCTCTAGTCTCAGATAAAAAGTCTTGATAGACTTCTTTTCCTTCGTTCTCAAAATAACTATCTAGATAGCGATTGATGAAGAACTTGCTAACCGCAAAATCTTTGGCATTTGACTTAAAGGACCACTGTCTATCTTGAGGCAAGTGATTATAAGCCTGTTCCAAAAATTTTTTTTCAGCCGGCCGAGACACTTGATGATCTACTAAAACATTTTTTAGAAGATCTGTTTTAAGGTTGGCCAGGACCTGCTCTTGTCTCAAAAGTTGGCTTCTCGTTTGATCATTTAGTAAGCCATGAAAAATTTCACTTTTAAGGCCCTTAATAGACTTCTGTGAGAAGTTACCCTTATACTCCATTCTTCCTCTCGGTTGATAAAAGATTTTCTCACGGTTAGAGTGAAGTTCTGACAAGCCAAAATGAATATGAATGTTATCTGTATTGAGGTGAATATTCCCCCACCAGAAAGCATCATCAGAAAGCCCCTCACGTTGGATGAGATGAGGCATTGCTTCCCTTAGTACATTCTTAATAGCTGCTTGATCGACTTGACCTGTCGCTAAGTCGTATAAACCTTGTTCAGCCAAGAATTCATTATCAAAAGATACTACACCTTGCCAAAGAAGAGAGCCATTTTCATAGGCTCTCTCCAAATTTTTTTTCAGCTGATTGACCTCATCTACTGATAGATGATTCTTATCTTGATTGAAGACAGCAGTTAGTTCTTTAGTCTGCTTTTCAGTAGCGTAAGAACGATTCATATAATTAATATACTCAGTGAAATTGAGTGACTGCTCAGGGACATCCGAGAGGATTTGATCTACTTTTTCTTGACCAAGCTCCTTCAAAAGTTCCTTCTGTGTTTCATTCATCTCGTTCTGAATATCAACTGCTTCTTTACGGTTTGTGTAGTCTACAAATTGGCTATTTGCACCAGTATACTGAAGCATAAAAGTAATATTTGGACTACTCATAATTAATTACCTCTAGTTGGATTTATGTGAGTGCTTTTGAGTTTGCCCTCGGTCTTTATCCTCTTTAATCAATTCAGCAATACGATCCAATAATTGCTTTTGTTCAAGATCATAACTTGATTCAACTGATTCTAGTTCCTCTGCTTGCCAATTTGGATTGTTTGCAGCATGGAAATTAGCAAGAGCTAAATAAGTCAATTGATCAAGTTGACGTTTAAGCTGACGATTCTCTTTTTTTACTTCATCAATCATTGACTGATGTCTGTCAGATAGTTGTGTGAAACGTTGATGATAGTTCAACGATGGATCAGCCGTCTCAATCATAAAGTAATAGAAAAATTCTATCAATATCATAATAGATTGTGAGAGATTTCTTCCCTCTCCTAAGTGTGACTTCTCTTGTAAATAGTCTACAATCAAATCTAGTTTTTTATTGTTTTCTTCAGTAAAATAAAAATTCTTCCTAATACTTTTTACGTCATTTACCATATACTCCCCCTTGTTACCCCTTACTTGACGTTCCAGTTAAATAGTTTATCGAATATCCTGGTTGCACGTTAAAAAGGTAGACATCGAAAGATAGAGAATCATCTTCTACACTTTGTGCTTCTATACGTATACCACGACAAACTAATTCAACATTTTTAAAAATAGGTGTCACTCGATAACGAACATGATGTCCAGTAGACTTAATATAAGTCGCAACCTTATTTTCATAATAAACCATCGATTTTTTTTCGTTTTCAAAATTTGCATTTAGGGCCCGTGTACCAGTAAAAAGATTCTTTACGTTGGCATCCTGACCAGTCAATTGAAAACCGATTAAATGTGACCTATTATAAAGATAATCCGATTGACCATTAAAGTCAATCTTTTTATTTTTCCAGCCAGTAGGTTTTACTGAAGATATGTCTCCACGTGATTTTTGTGGTAACAAGTCTTTGCCTAACATTGCATCCGCTTGTCCTACCCTATTCAAAAAATCAAGTTCAGAGTAATGTTCCCAGCTTCCTTTATTCAGACTCAAATCTGACTCGGAAAACTGGGCTTTATCATTAACAGTAATGACTTGTTGACCATCATATACTTTATTTTTTAGTTGAGCATTTTGAACATCATGCTCATCATCAAGTTCAGATTTTTTTTCTTCAGCCAGCTGGCCCCAACCGAATTGTGTCGCTATATCGTTTTGAGTCAATAACGACTTCAGGCCTTCTCTATTTCCTGGTTGAATTAGTATGATAGCTATAAAAATAATAGCTATAAAGAAAAACTTTCCTCTCTTCATTACTCACCTCCTGCTGATCGTTCAGCAGCTAACGCATCAACATCATTCATAAAACTAAGCCAATCAAGAGTTAGATCTTTTATCAAATTTTGTTTGGCATCTAGTCCCACCATTGCCACCTCATTTTTTAACTGCTGTTCAATGATTTTTTTCTGATTCAACTTGATTTCGTTTAGCGTTTCTACAAACTTATTTTGATAAGCATTCAGTCCATCATTTACAGCAATTAGTTGCAGTTGATCCAGCATAAATTGATTGAATGATGTATAGCCATATTTATCTGAAATCATTTTTAGTTGGATAAAAATTTCTTCAGAAACATTCCGAACTCGAATTTCTTTACAGCTCATTATCAACCATCCCTTCATATTCTAGCCAACGTGAAATGTGGTTAGCATATTCAGACATAGAGTCCTCAAAAGAAGCGATTTGTCTCCCTTGTTTTTCAACTAACTCAAGAGTATGTTGAGATGTTTCTTTCATATTTTCGAGTGCTGATAAATATAGATTACCTGCTTTATTAAACTGACCACTTTCAATTTTTTCTCTACACATCGCAACCAAAAAACTGTTAAACGAAGTGTAATTTTTTTGAACTGCTAAAGCTTTTAAATAATCAATATCCTGATCAGAAAGTCCTCGAATCTCTATGCGTTTTTGTTTATTAGTAACCATAAGTTTTTATGTGCTACCTCCAGTAAAAAAGTGACTTCTTTTTTCTTTTTTTGAGGAAAAAGCCAAAAGAAGCAAAAAAGAAAACCAAAACCTCGCAACGTTTCCGAAAACAAGTTTTCGACTTTTGCGGTTTTTTTGACTTTCGTCGAGTAAACGTGGACTAATGCCACTTACCCTCCCAAAAGGTCAAAAAAGAGCATAAGGGAAACTGTCCCATCGTTCCTCTGGGAGTTGATAGTATCAACGTTTCCCGTCCCGGTAATTTTCTCGGTTGCACCTACATATAACACACACTCATGAGTATGTTGTGTGTCGAGTTTTTGCCCGACATGCGTAAGTTGTGTGTCAATTTTGCTGGTTGAAAACTAGATCGTTGGGACTAAAAAATGAACAAATTAGACAAAATTATTGCGTAAATTCGTTTGAATTTTGAGGAGCATTTTCTGTTGGCTTACTCTGAGATTTTAACTCTAACTGAGTATCTTTCACTTCCTTTTTCAATCGTGAAATAAGATCTTCGAAGCTCAACGATTCATCTTTGAGAAACTCTTTTTTGGCGAAAAGTTTCCCAATTTCTTTATAAAAATTTTCTTCTGCTTCACGTCGTTCTGCTCTCAATTCTTCAACCTTTTTTTCAGCTGCTTGAATGTCTTTATCAATTTTTGAAATGTTTTTTCTTGCCATAATAGGCCTCCTTATTTGTAGTATGTTTCTATTTTAAAACATATTTATTTTAGTTTCAGTAAAGTGACAAACCATAAAAAAAAAGAAGAGATATTACTCTCTTCTTTCTATTTCATTTTGATGGTTTGAATCGCATTTGAAAACTCAAATGTTCCATTTTTTATTGCCTTCTCTTTCTTCTCAAGAGCGGTAATGCGTTCATTGACTTTGCTGACATTATCAGAAGCTGTTGCTATTTGTTCATTCTTATTTTGAATGCTGGTATCTACAGTATCAATATTTTTCTGATTATTTGTCAAGTCATCTCCAGTCAGATATTTCGCTTCTTCTTGGTAGCTAACTTTGGTATTTTCATCATCAGAAATTGAGTCTTTGATTTTCTTAATAGCATCATTAAGCTGTTTCTTTTGTCCTTTTTGGAAGTCTTTTTCTTTCTTGATTTCAGCTAACGCAAAGTCTTCTCGACTAATATTTTTGATAGTCTTAGTCTTCAATTTATCATTTTGAGTTGCCACAAAAAATTGAACAGTATCTTCACCAGATGCTTTTTTAGTTGTCGTTTTATCCTCATCACTTGAAGATGAAATGTCAACATTAACATCATTTAGTTTAACTGATTTATTCTTAATATCCATTGCAAAAACACCGAAATTTTTAGGGACATTACGAATAATTACTGAGATCTTTTTGTCACTAACTGGTATGACTTCCATCGAAGTTTCTGACGACGGATTTGGAGAATAGAGTTTCCATTCTAATCGGTTAGGATCTATCCCACGTTCAACAGATGAAGTCATATCTGAGGTCTCTATTTCCAAAACAATGATACCTGTTTTGGGTGAATATGTTTGAGAAGTGATCTCAATTTCTCCTGTTCCATTCGAAAAAGAACGTTTAGTCATCAACTGTTCTTGTGTGTAGACCTGTCTTTTTGGAGAGGTATAAGCACCAAATAATAGTGCTACCCATGCTGTAAATATCACTGCAAAAAATATTACTTTTCGCTTAACAATATTTTCTTGAAGCCATTCTCGCATACGTTCAATTGTTTTCATTTTAGCCTCCATCTTCTCAATTCAACTTTACTCTTTGGATAGAAAAACCAACAGAACATTATTACTACCAGGGAAGCATAAAAACTCCGCTTTCTCACACCTCTATTAGTAATAATCGTAATCCATAAACCAGGAAATAACCATGCATAGGCTAAGACCAACCAGAAGATTAAATGAACTATAAGCTTACTCATGAAAAGCCTCCTCTATCTTCTTTTGATTAGCTCTAAATTTACCGTCCTTAGTTTTATAGGCATAGATATATGACCGTCTGTTCTGACCTCTGACAGCTACTATAGTTGCTGCTTTAGACACTGCATATTCACTCACAACTTTCTGACCGTCTGAAGTCACAACATTAACAAAATAAGTCTTAATTTCAGTCTCCTTAGCTGCTTCTAAAACAGCCTTCTTACCAGCCTTACAAAACGGACAATCCCTTCGATAAAAAACAATATTATAGTTTTCTGGTAAACTCTTCTCAGACATCAATACTGTCTCATTAAGTCTAGAATCATAATCATTACTAGAATTCTGAATCCACTTAAACATTCCAAATGAAAAGCTAAGAAGAACAAAAACAAATAGTCCAACTACTAGAAAATCCTTTTTTTTATTAACCATTAATTGTCCTCCATGAAATCAAAAATACTACTTTGGACATAATTAATGTCAGACAACTCTTTCAGCTGATCTTTCACTTCTAAATAATAATCTTCCAGTCTATTATGCAACTCAGGATTGAATTCATACACTCCAACAACAGGTAAGTAAGGAATATGATCAGTCACTTCTTGTTCCAAAAACTCATCCTCACTAACCTCTGTTTCTCTGATATATTCAATACGAATCAAAGCTGGAATAGCTGTAATCAATTGATTATTTTGATAAAAAGTTAAACCAACATCACCTACTTTTATAGTTTCATCTGTAGTCTTAAAATAATATCTTTCAGACTCTTGACCAAGAGCAGTAATATAATAACCAGTAACAATTCTCCAATTCATTTCTCTACCTCCTGTAGATGTTAATCTAATTCATTAATTCGAAAAAGTATCACGAAAAAGCCTTAATCTCTCACAATGATTAAGTATCTCGATCTCTACGCTACAACTTTCTGTAACCTAAATGGTGCTACAAAATAAGGTCCTGAATCTGAGAATCGTCTAGTTTTACTCTTCTTATTTTCCAGTTGAAAATGCTCTCTGATATACTGTAAAGCTAATCCAGAACTCTCAAAAAGCATCAACTCATCAGCCTCTGTTCTTAAAAAATCCCCTTCTTCATAACTAAATATCGCTATATATCTCATCGTCAATCTACTCCTTAACTATTTTCCTAATCCTGATCACTTACCCTTTCTGTTCTCTAGGCAGCAATCATAGATATAAATGTAATGGCAGTTTGCGGGTTTTATTTTTTATCCTATATCCTCCTCAAAAAGATGAGGGTTTTCAAGGACTTTAACGCCGTTTACGGCTGTTTTTAGAAGTGATTGAAGTTTGCCTTTGCTTTCTTCAAACATAGCTGATAAAACGCTCATACGGGCCTCCTGGGTCTCTTTCTTCAGCTGGATAAGATTTAAGAAGACTGCCTTAATTGATGCAAGTTTAATTCCTCCCCCACGGCCAGCTTTGACTGTGAAGAGGACCTTCCCTTTTGCTTTTAGGGACTTCAATACTTTATCCAAACTCCTCTCAGGGATGCTAAGAGCCTCTCTAAGAGCCTTTTTTGTTGTCTCGATTGTTGGGGCATCTGATCGCTCTGAGGACTCTAGATAAGCCATTACATCGCTTTCCCATTCATGCAAATGACTATTCTTGCGATCTGCACGTTTCTTCTTGAATTTGGTCCATCCTTGACGAATAAAGAGATCTTTTTTCGTTAGGGTTTCGCTAACCCAAGCTTTACAAAGCATCAAAATATAATCTCGACTAGCTGCTTCATACTTACCAGAATAAGCACTTTTTAGAATCTTCATTAACTCGTTTTGAGTCAATGGTTCAGACAATCGGTCATTGAATTGAGCTGAAATCGTCTCACAATCGCTCTGAGAGACACCTGAAGAGTAGTTCGCAAGAGCTAAAGTAAAGAGAACATTGTTACGTCCCATCAATGCTTTAGCACCTTTGATATTTGAACGTTTTAGAAGAAGGTTATACCAGGGCTCATCAATTTGTTTAGCCCCTTTACTACCAGCAATGATACTTAGATTTGGACGTTTAGCAATCAACTGAAAATCTGACTGCTTCATTGACCAATCCATCCATTCTTTGAATGCGTAAGTATAGTCTTTGTGATAGAAAACAACGTTTTCTTCTTTTGGTATACGAGCAATTCCAAAGTGATTACATGTCATATCAACTGGAAGAGTCTCACTCAAATTTGAACGAAGATTTTGGGAGATTTCTTTCGCAATTTTCAAAACTTTGAAATTACTTGCTGCTGTTATATAAGCTGGAGCAGATAATACATAATATGCTTGATAGCCACGATCTGACTGAATAATGATTGTTGGCATGAACCCCAGATCAAGTGATGCTGTCAAAATGTCTGACTGAGTGATTGACTCAACTTCAGAATGAATATCAAAATCAACAACAAATGTATTGATTTGTCTTAAATTCCCTTCAGAGTGACCTCGTGTAATTTTACGAGATTTATCCGCATACGCACCAAAACGATAGACATTTGGTGTCCAGTGAGTGAGCTGATTAGCATTTTCTTCTACAGCTTCTACTGATGTCATCACAAAACCACGAGCGCTAATCATATCTTCTTTTGAACGATACCCAAAAATAGAGCCTTTAGTCTCTTCTTCAGCTGCGACCAACTCATTTTTACTATTCTTGAATTTATAAGTTCTTACCCCTTGATTTAGAATCAAAGAGTAAATATCATTATGAAACTTCATTGTTATTCCTTTCTTAAGTGATGAGTTGGGTTGAAGTAACCGTCTTTCAAGTCTTCTTTTAAGAAGAACTCCGGTTCTTCAAATTTGATATGGTCTTTTCGTGACCAGTGATTTCTCAGATGCCCTTGAGCATAATCAATCCTTTTCTCGATGTCTGAAAAGTGAAACCCTAGTTTCAGGTATGTTGAAACAATCATATTTAATGATTCTTTCTCCTCCACACTCTTTTTTCTAGATTCTGACCCTTCTGAATCAGCTGTACTTTTGATATAAGAAATAAAGATTTCTCGCATCGTCTCAATTCTTTTCTGCCAGATTTTGCTGTATGGTCTGCCAGAAAATGGATTCAGCAATTCCGAAACGGGCTCTTTAAATTTATTAAGCCTTGAATCGTAAGTTCCCAAATCTTTGAATGGATCGATAAAGCCCGTGGGATCAGCTTGCAGCAGTTGCTGGTAATACTTATTTCCCATTTTCGAACTCCATTATTAGTTTTTTTAACAAACAAAAAGAGAACAGTCCTTTTCTGTTCTCCTAATTAATTTCTATATATTTTACAAAACTATAAAGTATATCGTATTAATTAGGAAAACAGTCTTTGACGAAAAATAGACAAAATGACTGAAAATTTCCTTTTCATATCTTGACACTGTCGTCATTATCCCTTACAATATACGTAAAGGATAATAAATCTAAGACAGCTTAACTATTAAAGGATAACGCTAAGATAATTTAAGCGTTATATTAATTAGTTAGGATAACTTAGAAAAGAGCTGAGCGTGGGGCTTAGTGCTGAGAGAATAAGATTTGGTAGATCGATTCTCAACACTGTTACAGAAAATTCTGTAACGGCTTTTTTTTTGCTTGTTTTTTCTAACTGAGATTATTGTAACACACAAACGACATTCTGACAAGCCCTTGTTTTATGTTTTTTGCTTAAATTAATCTTAAAAATCTAATAATTGTCCTAATTTTTTAAGAGTTTATTTTTCTAGAATATAAGAAAAAGACTACCATAGCCTGGTAGTCTTATTTTGGCCCTTGTCTCCGTCTCTTAAATCTGAAATGATCAACAATCAGCAATGCAATAAAAGCTAACGGTATACCTACAATAGCATATTCAATCAGTGAAGCTATCCAACCAAAGGAATTATTATTTCCAATCGTGATAAGTAACACAATTCCGACAGGAATCGCTAGAGCTGGGGCAGCGTAGCATGTGATTAAGAAAATCAAGGCAAATAGAAGTGAGTCTGCCCCAAATGCCTTCTGGAAGAAGAACATTGCGTAACAAGTAGCAATAATCAATAGGAGACGTCTAAAGGAACGCCCTGAAAAAAAGAACCACATGACCTAACCTCCAATATTAATCATGATTTAAATCCGTATTTTTATATTTATAAATATATTTATAGTTTAGCACATTATGAGATGTTTGACAATAAAAGAGAGCTGTAAAAGCTCTCTTTTTTTAGCCGTAAGTTGCCCCAATAGGACCTCCAAAATAGCGTGTCACTTGAATCTGATTGACTGTTGTATTATAGTTCGCAGTGAAATATACCTTATTTGCACCATCCTTCTTAAAAACCATAAGAAGCTGTACAACGTCGCTGCTATCACTCTTGAGGACTTCCAGCTGAGAAGGATCATAACTATAACCATTTGAATGAATGGCGATCCAAACTGTTTGTATCATTGGATTCTCACTCATGTAAAGATGATTTTCTAAGGAACCTTTCATGTCATCTATATTGTTGTGGGACGTAATAAAATCCATAGCAATAGTGACATTTGGGGTGGCTGCATCTTTATCTGACTGACTAGCTTCTGAGTATGGATGATCTAAGGCTAACTTAGCTTTTCGATAGTTCTTCTCGTCTTCTGTTTCTTCCTTACTTGACGATGATGACTGCTGTGTTTGGCTAGTCTTTGTAGAATTTTCATCTTTAACTGGTATTCTATGTACTATTCCAATAATTGCAAAAATGACTACTAACAAGCCTACTATTACAAATAACCAATTAGTCTTTATTAATTCAAGCAATTGTTTCATATTCTCTCCTATTCTTTTGGTGCCTTCATTTCTTTATCATCAGGGTAGGCGTAAACGAAGCCCATGTCTGACTGACTTTGTTTATTGACTACACGATAGTTCCAGGTATCAATATGTCCAGCACTTACCCCTGATAAAGGTGTATTTTGTTCAACTATCAGTATATCTCCATTCTCAAACACATGGCAAACAATACCTGTATGGTTGTTAGCTAGGTTAGTTGAGAAAATAGCTCCCTTCTTCGGACTGGTTTTTAGGCCATTTCCAAAGAATGCTGTCCAAGCCTGAGCTTGCTGATCTCCATTACCAGTAGTACCTCCAGTATGGCCCCAAAGAGCATTACCTAAGCTTTCGGTTAAGTCTACACATTGTCCTGAATGCTCAACCCAACCATCTGGACCACCATATTTGAGACCATATTTACTTGGATCGATGATGAAAGATTTCAAACTATCAGGAAGTTCATCGGGTTTGTAACCCCAGGCTGTAGCATCTGAAGGAACGGTACCAGTGCCATCTGTAGCTCCACCACTATCACTATCGCTACATGAATCTGAACCAGAATCATCAGAACTATCTGAGTCTGTAGAACCATCAGAAGAACCATCCGAGGCTGCTGAAGTCCCTTTATTGAGTTTATCTATGTCTACAGGCTTCTCACCATACTTTGCAATGGCCTTTTCATCAAGCCACTTATACTTGGCACCAAGAGACTCATATAATTCTTCTAGTTTTGTCTTATAAGAGGGGTCTGTGGCCCATCCTCCGTCTGCAATAGCATCTAAGGTACTCTTACCGTCTGTGTTGTTAATAGCCTTATTATAGAGCGACTGACGGCTCATGAACTCAGCTTTACCTACAATACCAGCATCGAAGTCCTTAAAGTAAGTATATCCTCCACCAGTATTATCACCAACAGATGTTCCTGGTCCACCTCCTGAAACAGCATCAGAACCATATTTCTCAATCGTTTTAGGGTATGTCGCAGTGCTTGTCCACTTAACACCACCCATATTATGCGCCTGTCCGAAACTAGGGACACTCTGTGAAAAGGAAACCTCAGCCATTGTCTGAGCTATTGAGGCACTAGGAAGGAACCCTCCTGCTCCCCAGGATTCAATATAAGCATCTTCATGCTCTTTAACAAATGAATCAATTGAAGCATTTCCTGAAGAGGCTTTGTTTGACGATCCTGAATCTGAATCAGAATCAGAATCAGAGACATCTTCTACCTTAGCAGAACAAGCACTTCCACCACTTCCACCAGAACTAGACGAACCAGAAGCAGCACTGATTATGGCAATGAGGAGCATTAAAATAATAAAAACTGCAAGAAATATACCACCAAGTGATAAATAAAGCTTAAGTTTTATCCATTTTTTCACTAACTCACCTCACTTACCAAAATACAATGGTTCGTAAAATGAAATAAAAAATCAAGAATCCGATTGCAATGATGGCCACTATTTTCAGCTGATCCAAGAACTCTTTATCTCTTTGCTTTTTAGCTGCAAGCCGTTCTGGGTCTGATTCTTCAGAACCAAAATAAGCTTTTTCACGTTCCATAATGGCTTTTCTGATGGCCCAACCATTTTTGAGTTTAGCAGCTCGCTTTTCAAAAAATCCCATATCCTTATAGTAGAGTTGCTCCAGATAAGCCAGTTCTTCCGGTGTCAACTGACGATTTTCATTGCTTTCTTCTGAGTTGTTTTGATTGTCTAGCATGTTCTCTCCTTATCTGATTTCTCCATAACGTTCAAGTTCTGGTTGAAGTAATTGTTGGTTAAAAACAATATTCCCTTGACCTGCAATATTCATGAAGAGTTGTCCTTTTGTCAATCTAGGCAAAGTTTCCAATTCTGATTGGTTCATAGAACCTCGAAGCGCATTGGCCAAGAGCGGAATCGTAGTTTCATCTGTTTGAGCAAAAACTCGATATTGCATCATCCCGAAAATCTTTTTAACAGCAATATTATAAGGATCTTTATGAGAACCAGAACCTTCCTCAAAGAGAATCCCCTGGAGGGAACTCACTGAGAGAACAATTCCACCATAGTTTGATGACATGATTTCAATCATATCTGCTAGAGACTCCACACTCTTTTCATAACGTGGATTAATCAATGTTTGAGCTTGACTCACGTTAATAATAGTGTGTGGCATATCCATCTCTGTTAAGGTTTTATCTTCCTGAAGCATTGCATTACAACGTTTCCCGTGATTGGTCATATCAGCTGAAACAAGTGAGAGTACTGAGAGCATTTGAACATTGAGAAGTTTACCTTTGACTCCTCTCAAGTCAAAAGTAACAACTTGTTCTGAACTGATATCTTGAAATTCTGTTGAACCGTTAAACATATCCGCATTGGATGTCTTTAGCTCATCAAAGGTATTGAAGATACGAGTAATTGCTTTAATTTCTCTTGAATTTGGATTTTTTGCTTCCAGCTGGCCCAAGCGGTCCTCTAGGAAAAGAACAAAATCTTCTAACTCAGGATATTGATCGTTATAAAGTTTTGTTGCTTTCAGCTCATGTAAATGACGTTTAGGGTTCCTGTACCAGATACCATTTTCAATATAGAAATCATTGACTAGATTACCAAACGTTGTTAAATCATCGCCTGTAACACTGTCGTTAAGAACACTCAAAATACTTTTCAGTTTCTCGACGTGAGCCTTATAAGATTTTTCTTCATCGACGTTTACACCATCATCATCAGTGGCAGTCGCAAAAATTTGGAAAAGGTTAATACGGTTTTCTGAACCAGATAAGTCTAAAACCAAGCCATGTTGTTCTTCAGTTTGTTTTAAAAACGTGCCATCGATATCGAAGTTTCGAATAAGATGTCCCTTAGCGTACAAAGTATCTGTATGCTTTAAAAGAAACGTTTGTTGCCCCATCTTAGGATTACCAGATAGAATCATGAAAGAACGTGTTCTATTATCGTCACGTTCCAAAAAGTTAAAGTTGACTGCCCCATTGGTTGGTGTCCATCCGAAGTAAGTTCCTTGCTTATCTTCAAGGTTAGTATGGTCAAAGAAGAAACCTCCAGCTAAATCATAAGCCTTCATGACAGCACCTTCTCGATTATTGGGCATATCAACTTGTTTACTTGGTGGCGTAAACGTTGAATGGAATTCAAAGTCTTGTTCTCCAGCTAGGATAGTAGACTTATAGTTAGAGGTTTGGTCTTTGATTTCTTCAATCTTTTCAAAGAGTTTCTCTTTTGTGGATGCTGAAACAAAGACACGAACATAAGCCTTCAGCATGGTAACGTTGGAACGTCTTAGTTCCTGAAGCAACTCCATCAAGTCATTGATTTCATCAATTTCTTGTTGGTTCTCAGAGTGTTTAGCCTTGCCAGAAATACGAGTAGCTTTTTCTTCAATGGAATTTGTTAGTTCATACTTAATCTCTTTATTATTAGCATGAAAAAAACCGAGGGTGGCAAGTGTTCCAGGAATCAACATTAAGTCTTTCAGCCAGAATCGCTCCATGCCATTTGACGGAAACTCATAGAAATGAAGAGTAGTATGATAACCATCTCCAGATACCCAATAACGATCTGGACGAAAATCAATATTCCCTTGAGGTTGGACTCTACTTAAAAAATCTAAATCATAGCCATTTGCTTCAAGTTTTTTCTGTTTACGTTTTGATAGTTTTGGCATAGGTCCTCCTAAATTTTTTCATTTTGATTATTGTATTGTTTTAGAATCTGATATTTCTTTTCTTTACTTAGTAGATAGGGAACAAAATCATTATTCCCCTTCGTCATTGCTAACCTTACTTGTCGATTCAACTCGTTAAGGTTAGGGGCATAAAGGAACAGTACAAATTCTTTGTTATACATTTCATTTTGAATTTGTTCCTCGAAGCTTAGGTTTTCCATCAGCTTCTTCTCACGATCTTCCAGCTGCAAATAACGTCTACTTCTAGGTGAACACTGTCCTTTTTCAGTTCTAACCTTACTTAAGTGTTTCTTAATATCAAGCTGTTGACTAGTTGTATCAGTAGGCAATGTTGTAGAGACAATCTGTCTATCAGCACTGAAGGTTGATAACCACATTTCAAAGCTGATTAATGTTCTCACTACAGCCATTTCTGATAAACTATCTAGATCTTTTCCTCGAATAGCCATCAGCTGAATATAGCTCCCATCAACCATTTCAATAGGGTAATCCTTGGTATTCACGATACGCTTATAATCTAAATCAAAGATACTTGAGGAAACATCTACAGCTTCTTGCTTGTACTGCCCTGGACTAAATAAAGATCTTCCTAAAGGTCTTTTTCCTAGCTGAGCTGGTGTTAAGGCAACTTTTACATCAGAGGTAGTTCCAAGCTTAGGTTGCTTTGGTTCTTCTTTTTTTTCTACCTTTGAAGTCTTACTTCGAGAGCCTAAACCATGTTTTTTAGGTTCTTGTTTTGCTTTTCTGATTCCCATTTTTACCTCCTATTTCATACGATCAATACTAATATAACGATGTCTACGTCTTCTAAAGAATAAATATATGGTTCTCCAGTTTTTCTTACCACCATTAGTCGGTAAAACTAAATAGAGTGTCCAAATTGCCGTTAAAACCATAAAGGCTAGGAACTGCATCCACTGTTCGTTAGGAAAAATTTTTGTCCCAAAAACGAAAGCTAATAGCGTTGACCCCCCCACAAATATAATATCTAGGATAATGAGTCCCATGATTTTAACTCTTGCATTAATGTCACGTGGAACTCCATAATTTCCCTTATGAGTGTTATTCATGCCGTCCTCCACAAATTTTTGATAACTCTAGTTTAAGAGATAAGCAGTTTTTCTTCAGTAAAATGACAAATGAAAAAGCCTACTCCTATGAGCAGACTTATTTAACTTCTTTAGCAATTATAGTTGGGCGTACAATCGAAAACGATAACAGTTTCAGATAGGCAAATACACCCTTTGTTCCAAAAGGAAGAAGGATAATATCAAGATGATAAGTACTTTCCTTATCTTCATAGTCCCTTGTCAGCTGATTATTAACAGCATTAACGAAATACTTACTGTATGTCTCTTTTTCTACCTTCACAGAAAATACAGTAACACAATTTTGATAAGCTTTTTGAACTGCTCCCACATTAACTAGAGTCATACGAGTTTCTGGATTATCTACCGTCATATCTTCATAGAAATCTTTATAAACGATTTTATTATCTGACTGATCAGGATAAAAATAGGATTTATTCAAAACGTGTTTAAATAAATAGCGATGATAAGTCTTCACCCTAATAACATCTCCTACTTTACGGATGAAGATACTTAAAATAAGACCAAAAATAACATTACTGATAAATTGTGGGTTTGGGTTTGTAACTTGTTCAATGGAATAAGCTGCAACCATAGACATTGCTAACAAGCCCAAGATATATATCATTGCTGTAAATAGGAAGGTCTGCATTTTATCTTCTGAACGCTGAGAAGCTTTAAAAGCCCAGGTAATAGGAAAATATAAGAGGATAATACCAATTAAGAATTCAGAGTCTGACGAATTGAACCCTACACCCCTACCCAAAAAAAGACCAATAAACAGTGCAATCATAATATAATTCTGTAAACGCAAGGTCCATCTCACAAGCCAATTAATAAGCATAACTCCTAGAAGACCAATGCTCTTTTTTTCCAACAATTTCAATGATAATGTTTTATTCATATTCTTCTTTTACTTCCTCTCTATAAATAATCGCAGCTGAATACTCCTTTTCTGTTGGATTTCCAAAAAATCCACCAAATAGACCAGATGCACCCTGCTCCATCGTACTATACTTGATATCAATAACAGATCGACGTTTCCCTAAAGATAGGGCATCTAGATAATGATTCAATATTCGTTGTAACTCTTCAGCTGTCTCACCGGTCAAAACTTTCGTTTGAATCTGATAAGGTTTTTCTTTCTGAGGATGGTAATCCATCAGTAATTTTTTTATAGCCAAATAGTTATCCTCTAAACTAATCTGATTAGCTTCGTTCTCAATGATAGTATCTAACAAAGTATCAATAAGCTGCTCTGGACTCGTTATGTCACTCATATCACGTTCCTCCTTATTTTTTTATATGTCCAGTTTAAAAGATAATAAGATTTTTGTCCGTAAGATGACAAATGATTTTAATATAAAAGAGATTCAGCATTTTTGCTGAACCTCTTTTATTATTTTGAATATCTCACATCCGAGAAGAATTCCTCTTCTGATACAATCTGAATGGCTTGTCCTTGAGACTTTCTTGCTAAGGCATCCTGGTATTTTAAAGAGCGCTTATCTGGATCAAACAAATCTAACTGCTTATGGCCAGCAATTAAAATCTGAGTTTGTGCTGACATATAATTTTGAACAACTGCTCCTTTATCTTTAAGATAAGCAATCACTTCTTTTCGTGAGAGTGGCCTAAGACTGCCTGTAATGACAACAACTTTGTCTCTCCAATCCATAGACTATTCTCCTGAATCATCTGATTCGAATCCTTTAATATGATCTTGACCACCAAATAATTTTTGACTACCCATGTTCATTTGTTGACTGTGCTGCTTCATATTTTGAAGTGTATGATTCAATCCACCGTTAGACTTGGTAGATGAAGCAGATGGCTTAGGTGAATTTGAAGAAGTTGGGCCAGAACCACCAGCTGAAAACTTAGTTGTTGGATCTGTGATTCCACCCTGTTGAGTTGTCTGAGTTGGTGTTACTGGTTTTTCTGGAGTAGTATCTAGTTCAGGAGCATTATTCAATGAAGGGCCACCTGAAGGTATACCAGCTTCTTCTCTGTGCTCTACAGCATCTCCAAATCGTTCACCACTAGGAAGAGGTGCATTTGAATCCGTAAAGCTCTGATAAGTCTTATCACGAGCTCCATCAAAGAGGCCATTAATCTTATCTGAACCTTGATTGATTTTATCAGTAGCAAGTCCACCAAGATTTTTGAGACCTCCTTTGACAGTTCCACCAACACCTTGTTCTCTAACAGCATTAGATAGCCCTTTAAGGCCACCACCAGCCTTGACGATGCCTCCTGTAGCAGTTTTAACGCCTTTATATGCACCACTAGCAGCAGCTCCTGTGGCACGTCCTAAACCTGAACCAAGTGTACCTGCTCCAGCTGCAAAAGCATTCCCCATCATCATAGCACCCATTAATTGTTGAGCTGTATCGTTCTGAGAAGTAGAAACCCCAAGCCAACGTTCAATCATTGATACACCTTGCATAGCCCCAAGAAAGACTCCCAGGTAAACAATAGTACCAGCAATGGCTTGTTCCCACATATTCAACCCATCAAAGAAACCGCCTGATAATTTAGACACAGCTGAAACTGAAAGGGTTGGAAGATCTCGACAAATTTCAAGAGTAATACGCATAATGACAACTTCAAAGAAGATTCCAGCTAGAGCACCAGCAATTGTTAGCAATAATTCCTTGTACTTTTTCGTTCTTAAGCCAGAATAGCCTAAGATAGGTGAAATAAGTGCTTGAATGAGAATATCGAACACAGATTTCACAAGTTTAATGGACATAGTGATGAACAAGATAATCAAAATAAAGAATTGAGCAAACATAGCTACCCAGTTGACCTTGTATCTCAAGTAAACAGATTCAAAAGCGTTCAATCCACTAATAATTTTGTGGGTATGGATAGTTTCAATACCATCCGCATTACTGTTAAGCTTATGCAACATCAACCCTTTTATACCTGTACGAGTCTTATTCCAATCACCTAATAAGTCGGTATTACTTACACCATAAGTCGCACCAAAATCAATTTTTGAAATATAATCACTACTATTTTTCTTGCTTGTAGCATCCGTAATATTATTGATTGGAGTAGAACCTTCCTTCACTGGCTTAATAAATCCTTGATTATCCAGCGGAAAGAGTTCTGTATTAAAGTCTTTATCAATCAAGATTTTCAAATCTGTCACATTGTTTTTTACTGGTTGGATTGATAAAGATTCTTTAGTCTTAGTCTTACCATCAGCGGACATCGTTTGAACATTCTGAACATCTTGAGCCATTGCGGAAGTTACTGTTGTCAATCCTAAAGGAAGTACAGCAGTAACAAACGTGACCACAAGAAACGTAATAATAGCATTCTTGTATTTAACAGGCTTCGTAAATACTCCAGTAGTAGCACTAAATATAAGGACTAATACAAATAGAGTAAACCCTAACATCTGAAGATAGAAGTAAATCTTACCAATAACTGTAGATTGATTACCAAGATAACCAAAAAGCCCAAAAAGCTTAAACATATTGTTAAACACATGTTCCAGGCTGGATAAGATATAATAATTTGCTTTTGCAAGGGCACCACCTAATGATGCTAAAAAAGCCATTACAGCATTGGTCGGTTCAAGATAATTGGACCAATAGGAGTAAAACTTAACCATTTTATTAGCTTTATCCCCTGTAATCTTACTACCTTCAAGTGCTCCATTACCACCACCAGCATCTTTGACAAGTTCAGAAAATGTTTTATATGCCAATAGAAATAACCTTCTTTCTTTTTTTCTTATTTCTACAATAAGAGATAACGAAAAATAATTCAGTAAGATGACAAAAGAAAAAAGCCTAAAATAGGCTTTTTTCTATTCGGCTTTACCAGTGAAATGGAACAGATAGTCATCAGCAGCTACACCATTTTCCAACTCATCAATTTTTATTTCTTTGCCTCCATTAGATAGACTAACTACATAAGTATAATTAAAATCACCTTTTTTATACTTTTTATCTGTGGTGATAATAAAATAGTCATTTCCATATTCTGACTTATGTTTATTAAATGCTCCTTTATCTTCAGAATTTAAACTATCTTCAGGGACAACTGTGAACTCAATTTTTTCTCCGGCAGACTTATTTTTAATAACGTTATTCTTTTTATCAAAAATTAAGGTTGAGCCTCCTTCTGAGAAAGCCAATGTGTCTCCTGGATTTTCAGAATAACCAGTGTACTTATCTTGTAATTTATTTGGAATACCGTTAGCATCTTTTGAACTACATGCTGCTAAACCAATCACAGCAAAGGCTAACATCACTACACTCAATAATTTCTTCATTTTTTGAACCCCTTTATGTTTTTATAAACAATCACTATTGACAACTCTCAATATATTATTGATGTTGGTATTCTAGCAAAAACAACCTGAATTGTCACTAGCATCTTGTCCTTCTACTAGAATAAAGGATAACGAAAAATAATTCAGTAAGATGACAAAAGAAAAAAGCCTATACTATTTAGGCTAACTGATTGCTTTTTACATATTCTTGAAATGATCGTTGACATAAGAGGAAGCTGATCGATAACCGTTCTCTTTTGCTAAACGACTTATCTTCTCACGCACAGAGGGCTGTAACGTAAGCTGAAATTGTTTAGTCTTCTCAAACTCTCCGCCGACTTGACGTTCATTTACTTTTCTTTTCTCGAATGCCATTATCAAATATTCCTTCCCTGACTATCAATATATTTATAGTTTAGCAATAATTCCTTCAGATGTCACGCTATTATTAGCCTCGTGAAATAATATGTTGATATAAATATATATTTTTATCATGGTTTTTATAGCAATAAAAATAGCTATCTAAAAGATAGCTATTACACCTCATAATTTTCAATCCAATCATCTAGAAATGATGATGCGCTATTATAGCCAGCTTCCTTAGCAATATCGTCTAATTTGGTTCTGTTTTCAGGTTTTAAAGTGAATTGAAAAGGATGTTTCAATTTTCCAGCTGGACGTCCAGCCTTACGTCCTCCTGAGTGCTTTTCCATAGGGGGATTCTTAGGTAATTCTTCTTGAAGCACTTGTTTCATTTGATTCTTTTTAGATTCAAAAGCCATTGATTTCTCCTTTTTTATCCTCATTTTTATCTGTATTTAAATGTTGATTTTTATCATTATTTATATGTAGATATAAATAGCGAATGGTTATGATTGTTGAATGATTGATTCAACTTGCTCAAGTGTTTCCTCCAGTGTAAAAAAGAAACCTCTATTGACATTGCGAGTTACCGAATCATTCATCATATCAATAATTGTATTATCTTGTGATGCACGATTAAACAATTCTTTCTGAGGAATATAATGCACGATTCCTTCTTCAGATTGCAACACTTCTAGTAGCTCTTTTGATTTTGCCGTATTGTGCTTAATCATGTTTGGTAAGAAAAATAGTTTAGCAGTAATTAGAGATTCACGACTAGGACGGATAATTTCAGTCTGACGATATTGCTCTAAACGAATCTCTAAGTTTTCTTTGGCCTCAAAAGCAAAGTCACTAGGAGTGATTGGACTAAAGATTGTATGACTGACAGCAATAGCATTTCGAGTTGCAATACCAAAGTCTGGACGACAATCAATAATAACAAAATCATACTGTTCAAGATTTCGAGAATCATAATTATCATCTAACCAATCATATAAACGCATGTTTTGATTTGGATTAGTTTCAAGTTTTCTCTCCGCTTCATCTAGTCTCATTGAACCAGGAATAAGATCAATATTTGGAGCAATAGATAAGATTGAGACATCCCCTACTCCAGTAAAGATATTAGATACTGTTTGAGAGTCTTGATAGATATTATAAAAATGAGATAAGTTACACTGATGATCAAGATCAATAAATAATACCTTGTTTCCTTTTTGTGCTAAATATTGACCTGTTAAAAGAGCTAAGGTGGTTTTACCTACACCCCCTTTAATAGCAACAAAACTAACTAGCTTCATGGAGACAACCTCTTTTCATATTTTCTATATATTAATTATAATATATATCAACATATAAATCAACATATAAATACTTATTTTTATCATTATTTTTATATTGATTTTTATATGTATTTATATAGCTATTATTATATTCTAAAATTAGGGTTTAAAATCTATTAAACGTTGATTATATTAGGGATTCCACCGTTCATAGCATTATTTTTAACTCATTATTGATAATGATATAAATCAACATTTTTATATCTATTTAAATATTGATTTATATCATTGTGTTAACTACACAAAAAAAGCGTAGGAGAATTTCCTACGCTTCACGCTATGTTAAAATTTCACAGCATTTCCATTATTCCTCAATGAGGTGATAACATGGAACAAATTCTATTAATATTATACTAAAAGATTAATTCGTTATCAATAAAAAACATAAATATTTTTATATTCTGTCTTTAGTTTTGATAAATTCTTAGGCTTTCCGTCACTCTGTTTAGTTTAACGTTCCATAGCTCACCTCTCTTTCTTTTTGCCAGTTTATCACGCAAGTATGCGTGATGGGAACACTGGCGAAAGGAGGTGAGACTTATGGAACAAATTCTACTAATTTTAATCCTTTTGTACTTACTTAAACATGGTGAGTAGTTTGGGACGGAAAGCATAACCCCCAAAAGCTAAAAAGCTTTTGGGGG
>OGJH01000642.1_pt1 | contig 39617 bp, 68 predicted proteins | sample 1572021 | NCBI WGS metagenome assembly OGJH01 (sample SAMEA2582098, study PRJEB24529) | metagenome | biome: Human gut stool | place: China | collected 2011
CTCTCGCCCGATGCGGCGGCGTTGCCGTTCAAGCCCGATGCGGCGGCGTTGCCGCTCTCGCCCGATGCGTTTTCCTCGGTTGCGCTCTCGCACTTGTCAAGCACAAACCGCACACCGGCGTTGATAACGCCTTCCAGCCCGATTTCTGCGCCAATCCTGATATGTTTGCCGCAAACCTTGCTGTCATAGCTGCTACGCTGTCCGTTGTCCTCAATTTCCACCTCGCAGTACCGGCTATCGCCAGGTCTATAGTAGCGTAGCGTGTCCAGCGGGTTCTCGCAGGCGTGGGGTCCGCGATTGCACAGCTCTGCGGTTTCCTCCGTGTACTCGCCGCCGACCTCATACTGAAAGCCTCGGCACCTCAAATTTTTATCAAATCCCTTGCACGCTTTCATCGTCTTTCCCTCCGTTTGTGTTACTTCCCGTCCAGTTTGTCCACCAGCCGCATGAGCCAATAACTCACCGTAGCCGCGCCGATGATGACCAAAGTCAATGTGTACCCGTCCATCAATTCACCTCCGCAGCGCAAAGCGCATCGCACATACCCTTGCAGGGGCAGGCCGGGCAATCGCACTCCATCGGGTTCTTATCTTCGCACAGCGCATCGCGCCGTGCCAGAAAAGCATCCTCCAGCGCCCTGTATTCTTGGTTGGTCATGTTTACTCCTCCCTCTCTGCGATCCACGCATCCAGCTTCTTTTTGAAAATCTGAAATACCCGGCTGCGGTCGGTGCGGATGCACACGCCGAAGGGGTACACGCCCTGCTCCAGGCCGTCGGCCAGAGTGTCAGAACAAAGGCTCAAGCCTTTATCTCTAAGATACTTCGATGCCTGGTGCAGCGTCATGGTTTCGATCATTTGTCAGCCTCCTTCTTCAACAGCTCGTCCACCGTGCAGCCGTACAGCTCGGCGATCTCCGGCAAGCGGCTGGCTCTCGGTGCCTGCGTGCCGGTCTCCCACATGTAAACCGCCGCATCCGTCACCTTTAGTTTCTCGATTACCTGCTTGACACTCAGACCAGCGGCCAATCGAGCGCTGCGAAAACTCATTCTTTCACCTCCAGTTTGTATTTACTTAGTTTTCGTTGACTGTGGCGGGGGAATTTGTTATACTGCCTTTAGCCCTTGCGGCAAATTTAAGGAGGTGGACTTTTTGACCAACCTTTTGACTTTGCCCGTTCCAGACCGAAGTACCGGCGCAATGCGATAGGGTCAGGCTGCCCCAGAACTGCCAAAGTGAGCGGTGCGTCACAGAAACGGAAGTCCGTTTTTCGTCAGACTGGCATTTCCGAGCCGCAAGAATGACGGCTTGGCCATCGGCTAAGGATTGCCGGTGAACAGTCTGTGCAGCGCACTCTGGTAACAAATCTGGGAAGAAAACGCCCGCAAACGGACTGCGGGTGTTTTTCTTTTCGCCTTTTCCTCCTCTCCGCAATCAACAAAAACTAAGTTTTTCTTGACAACTTAGCAAACTGTGGTATTATGGAAGTGCCAACAACCCTTAATATTTTCCGCAGTCCGCTAAGTGCAGGGGGCTCGGTTTTGTATTACCCTCTGCAAGTTTAAGTATACCTAAGTATTTCCTTAATGTCAATAAAAACTTAGAGTTGTTAAGGGTTAAATATTGCTAAATTTTAATGGTACTTTTTATGCAAATTGATACTTCATCTGTTTTGCGGCGAATTGAAATTCGTCTGGCAGAAATAGAGATGCCGAAACAAGTCTTTTATGAAAAAAGCGGGATTTCTTCCGGTTCTTATTCACAATGGAACACGGGAATGCATAGTCCCAGCCTTAAAAAGCTACAAAAAGCGGCTTTAGTGCTTGGTGTTCCCGTGGAATACCTCCTTTACGGAGATGCCCCCGCAGCTTCGGAGGGCGCAAAAAAAGCCCCCGATCCGGAGATCGAGGGCGGGATGAAAGATGAAGATTTGAAAGAAGCTGTCGAGCTTTTGAAAAAAATGGATAAGGAAACCCTGCGGATTTTTATCAAAGCCGCCCGCGGGGCTTTGGAGAATTAATTATGAGTATTTCGCGCTCGTAGCCGTTTTCTTTACTGATAGCCCAAATTTTCATTTTATCGCCTCCATAATTTTATCAAACTGATCGCGGGTCATTTTACTCGCCAAAGAAATCGCCTCAGAAAGTAACGCAATATGCTCTGCATTCTTTATTATATCACATTTATTTTTCGTTTCACAGCTTAAAATTTCCATCTTTATATTTTTCTGCTTCCAATCCACATTATTTCTCCTTTCGGTTTATCTACCTATAGTCAAAATATGGCATTTGTTGCACAGTTTAGGGCAACAATACAAAAAATTTTTTAAGAAGGAGCATAATTAGAAATGGCTAAAAAATCTTCCTTTAAAATACCAGGGCTTTCATTTAGCTGGAAACGTGCGCTTGGAATTACCAGCGCAAAACGCAAGATTGCAAAAGCAACGGGAATTCCTACAACAAAGGCGGGGCGGCAAAGAAAAGTCGGCAAGCTATTGGGGATTAAGTGAACGCCATAGAAAATTATTTTATATAGTCCCCACCGCCCCCGCACCGGACGGTGGGGATTTTTTGCCGCCTATCGCCGTCACTGGCTCTTGGCCGCATACCCACAGTATCAGTTTGTTGTTTGGCAAGTCAATCCAAAAACCGGATAATATACGATTAGCAGATAAAAACAAACGGAGAAGTTTGCCCGAAATAAGGCAGGAGGGGAAGAAATGGAAAAAACTTTGCAGGATATTTGCAGAGATGCAAAAGAGGACCAGCATCTTACCACGCAAGACTTAGCCGATTTAACAGATCTGTCATCGTCCACGATCAGCAATTACTTTTCTGCGTCATCAAAGGATCCAAGCCTATACAAAATGGGGCTTATATGCGCCGCCCTCGGTGTGTCTATAGATGAGTATTTTGGTATCGTAAAGAGGCCAACCACGGAGGAGCAGCTGGCAGAGGCCCACAGAGCAATGGCCGATGCAGATGCAAAGCATAGCGCAGCCCTACGCATTGCGCACTTGGAGGGCGGCATGGAGCAGCTGACCGGATCAGTGGCAAAGCACGAAAAAAAGGAGCGCGTATTGCAAATTTGGGTGTATATCCTGGCGTTTTCGCTGTCAATTGCCGTATCCATAATATTTGGATATTTGGCGTTTGATTCAAGCGTCCCGCACACAGGGCTTATCCGCAACGGGCAGATTACATCAATCGGCTGGATGCTATTTGCTCTGCTTGCGGTGGGCGTCGGTGTAATCATTGCTTCGCTGATTAATGCGCTGCGATATTACAGGCACCATCAAACTGATAAAAATATAGGGTAGGAGGATAAAAATGGGAAAAGCAATGAGGAGGGCCAACGGAACCGGGACAGTGTATAAGCTCGCCGGGCGCCGACGCAGGCCCTGGGTGGCTGCAAAGCAAAAAATCATTATAGGATATTACCCCACCAAAAAAGATGCTATAGCGGCGCTGGAACGTCTTGCGGGCAAGGATTTAACGGAGCGGTACAACATGACCTTTGCCCAGGTGTTTGACGCTTGGAAAGAGGAGCATTACAAAAAAATAGGGCCAAATGGTATAGAAGGCTATGACGGCGCATTTAAAATTTTTGCGCCGCTGCACGACCGGAAGTTCCGGGACTTAAAAACGGCGGATTTCCAGGGCGTACTGGATGCCCATATGCATAAATCCCATAGCACTGTGTCCAAGTATAAGCAACTCATAACGCAGATGTCCACATGGGCCATGCGCGAGGAGATCATCACAACAAATTTTGCAAAATTCGTCCAGCTCCCCGAAAACACAAAAAAAGAAAAAGAAACATTTACCGATGCTGAAATAAGCAAGCTGGAAGCGGACGGCAGCGACACCGCAAAAATTATCCTCATGCTGATTTACACAGGAATGCGCATAGGGGAATTGTTTTCCCTACCGGCTAAAGATTATCACAAAGATTATGTGGTCGGCGGTGAAAAGACGGAGGCTGGGCGAAACAGGATCATCCCAATCCGCCCCGAAGGGATTCCATACTTTGCCTATTTTGCAAATAAGGCTACTGGTCCACTGCTCATATCCGGCTATGCTGGGGAAAAAATCCCAGCAAACTTCCGCCGCCGGGATTATTACCCGCTTTTGGAAAAATTAAAAATCCAGCGCAAAACGCCGCACTCCACCCGGCACACCTATGCGAGCTGGGCGAGAAAAGCGGGGATTGCTCCGGAAACGCTACAGAGGATCCTCGGCCACGCCAACTACTCCACTACCGCAAATATATACGTCCATACGTCAGCGGAGGAATTGGTGCAGGCAGTTAAAAAGGCGAAAATTTGTTAGTAGTTTGTTAGTTACCGACGGGAGCCAAGGCAAGCCCTTGCAAAATTGCTCTGCGAAAAGTTGCAAAATCGCAACAAATATTGTTATTCTTATTAACTTTTGTGCCTATATATTCAAAACGATTATAATTCACACGCAGGAGGTCACTGGTTCGAGTCCAGCAGTCTCCACCAAAAAAGTCCAGGAATCTCAAGGGTTCCCGGACTTTTTTATTTTCGCCAAGATTAACTTTGTTAGTAACGTGTTAGTAGTAGCGATTTAGGTTAGTTTTTTTAGGACGCTGTTATAAGCTTTCTCATTGACGATTTTAAGTGTGTCCATAAGCTCGTCCATAACTTCCCACGCCCTATCCTGCGCTACATTCCCGACCGCTTTCAAAAATTCACTGCCGGAGGGTTTTATTTTCTTGGCCGGCGCAGGCTCTGCAGAATACAGCATTGGGGGCGCTTTCGCCTGCAGTTGCTCCCCGCCTTGCTCGTTACGGATAATGTAGAGCGCCGCCAGTTTCTCATAGTTTGTCCAGCTCGATTCTTCTGTTTCAAGTCGAGCTATCCAGCGCTTGACCTCATTCTCGTCGACCATAGGGGTGCACCCCCTTTAGTCCTCGATCGTGTCCATGCAGCGCTGGATGGCTCTGCGGATGCTTTCGTCGTCGGCGTTGTCCAGCATCTCCTGCAACTGGCGCTTCATATCGTCCCGGGCACCGTCCCGGGAATAATGGCCGCGGACATAATGGGTGCCCCGGCGGGCATAAGAGCTGCCTTTACCATAGGTTCCGCGCATGTCCGCCTCCCAGTCACCGGCCTGGGAATATCGGCGCTGGGAATAGCCGTCATCCTCCAGCATCTCGATCTTGTCAATATTTTTAATGGTGTCGGTCAGCTTGTGCACGATGTCGAGGTCACCCGCGCCAAGTTCTCCCTTGCGGGTAATCTCGTCCAGCTCCTTGCAGAGCATATCGCGCAGGTCATACATAGATTTCATACCCATTGTTCATTCTCCTTTCTCAGCAAACTCTTGTAATGATAAGGTTCGCGTTTCTCACGTCAATGTCCTCGCCACTAACGTTGCGGATGGACAGCGACGCGCAGCAGCCCTTTGTAACGTCAACGTACTCGGATGCCGCCACATTGAAAAACGCCTCCGCCGCTGTGGGCGTCACCGTCGCAACGGAGGACGGCAGAGGTTCACCGTCAACCGCAATGGCAACGGAGATGGGGCCGGGGGTCCCGCCGGCGCTTACGGCAATATTGCCGATAAAGTCCACCTTGTAGCGGACGCGGCACTGGGAGCAGTTACCCCGGAGATTAAACAGGCCAGAGCCTGCGCGATGGGTCACAAGGCCCTTTGTGCAGGGGATCGGCGCCTCTGTAAAAAGCACGTTCTGATTTGCCGCTACGGTCTGTGCAGCAACAGCAGTGTATTCAGGCATGGAAAACTCCTTTCTAAAAATACAGCGGCGGAGCGATTGCCCCGCCGCGTTATCGTAGTATCGGCACGGGGCCGACCATTTCGCCGTTGTCGGCAAAAAGCTATGCTATGCAGTTGTCAGCAGCCGCAGCCCTGATTGCATCCGCAGCCGCCGTAACCGCTACCTGCCCACGGGTTACAAGTAATGTAGGCAGGCGAAGGGCACGGACGCAGCTGCGAGATCAGATAGTTGTTCTGCGCGGCCTGAGATGCCGCCAGCTTCAGATTCTGATTCTCGGTCTGGAGGTCGGACAGCTTGCTTTGCGTCAGGAAGTCGAGGATGGCGCGGCTGTTCTGGTTGTTCGCATCAATGATGTCGCGCGTGGCGTTCTGCACGGTGTTGCGCGTGTCGCACGCCTGCGTCGCCATGTCGTAGCGCACCTGGGCGATAGCTGCACGGTTTTCGCAGCAGCAATTAGCGGCCTGCATCTGCATGGCGTTGAGTTGCTGCATCAGCGCCGCCTGCTGGTTGCTGCGGGAAAGCTCGGCCTGTGCAAAGCCGTTTGCCATCGCCATGTTGGTGCCATTGACAAGCTGCGCCTGCTGGTAAAATCCGTCGCAAAGGCCCTGATTTACACTGTCGATCTTGCGCTCGACATTGGCGAAATCAGAGGTCAGCACATAGCCATCGACCACGCCGCCGGAATTGCCGGCGTTGTTTCCCCAGCCGTTGCCGCCCCAGCCGCAGAACACAAACAGGAAAAGAATGATGATCCACCACGCGCCATCGCCGCCGAAGCCGCCAAAGCCGCTGTTCATCATGCCGGTAGGCGCAACAGGCATAGTGGCCTGAACGCCGCCGTCAGAAAGAGACATAGTATCACTCCTTTGAAAAATTTTTATTCATCAAATCGTGGCCACGATGTTGATTTATGTTGATGATTACTGCATCAGGCTTTGAAACTGCTTCGCCATCTGCTGTAGCTGATTAAGCTGCTGCTGGTTTAGCCTACCACTCTGCAAGAGCTTTTCGACCTCGGCTTTGGGGTCGCCCTTGAAATTTGCTTTGAACTGGTTGAACTGCTGAACCATCTGGGCAAAGTTCCCCATAGGCCCCTGCCCGCCGCCCAGCGCGGCCATGAACGGGTTAGTCATCGTCCTCGTCCTCCTCTACCTTGCGCTTTTTCTTGCCCTTTATTTCGCCCACAAGCGCTGCCAGAGCGTCAAACTCTTTGCGGGTGACAAATTCCACGCCCTTTTCCTGCGCCGCTGTGCGTGGCGTTTCTGCGCGCTCTACAAGGTCGTAAATTTTAAGCGTCGGTTTCCCGCTTGCGTCTGCCTGCTTGAGGTAAACGGTGGGGGCGGTGGAATCCCACAGTGCTACGGCAGAGTTGGGCGCGATGAGATAACCTCTTGCCTCCTGCTCGCCGCTTACCCACTGTACGCCGCCTTGTGCGATGGGGTTTTGTTGCACTGGCTGCGACATAGGCTGCTGCATGGGCTGCATCTGTGGCTGCTGCATCTGCCGCATCTGCATGAGGTTGTCCGGCATCGGCTGCGGATAATAGGGGTTGAAATAGGGATATGCCATGTTCATTCCTCCGTTTCTTTGTCCCAGAAATAAAGCGGGATTTCGTTCTCGCTGTTCCAGCTGTCATAGATGATCCCGTCCTGAACGCACACTACATGCCCAGAGAGGGCGAGAATATATGTCCCGCGCGGGTGCTCATCGGCAAACCTGCCGACCGTGTAACAGTCCGGGCAAGTGTCCGGTATGATGTATCTCCGGTAGCCTAAGGACCGCAGATACGCGCCCCAACAGGCGTTTGCATTGGGTAAATCACCGTCCAAGTAGCCACGCATGCACAGCCGGAGATAAACCTCGCCCCAATCCTTTCCCGTGGCCTTACAGATCGCACGGACAGTGCAATCGGACACGTTTTTCCCGCAGGGATTTGGATTAAAATATTTATACATGATTGCAACCCCTATATAGGCTTTCAGCAATTTCCACATACGCTAAAAGCCCCTGGGGATCGTCTGCGTACAGAATGCAAATATCCTGCGCCATTTGCGCGGTAAACCCGCATTTGATTAAGCGCTCGTACATATTCCCGCCTCCTTGCCTCTATAATAAAAGAAATCCGGGCAAATAAACTGCCCGGATTCTGCCTTGATTCTGCAATAATGTAGTTACAGTGTACACCAATTGTGTGCAAAAACGAAAAATAGCCGCACCCAAAAAGGGCGCGGCTATTTTTAGGAATCGAATGCATCCGCCAGTTTTTGGTATGCGCGGCGGCGCAATTTGTAAAATCCATCTACGCTGATATGTAGTTTTGCCGCCGTCTGTACACAGGTGCGGCCAAAAACGTCCACGTCAATTACACAGGTTTCCTCGTCTTCCGGTAGCCCTACCGCACGGATTGTTTCTGTGGCGCGGCATGGTGCCATAGTGGATAGTTTTTTGCGGATCCTTTTGTGCTGATCTATCATTTCCCACGGTGTGCCGTGGAGGTGCGGATGCTTATGCACGGGCGTGAGGCCGGCGTAGCGGTGTCCTCTGCGCCCTCCAGTGGATTTATTTTATCCTTTATTTCAGCAGGAAATTCCAGCTGGCAGCACCGAGGATGCCATCCACGCCGAGGTCGTGGTCTGCCTGCATCCGGCGCAGACCGGTCTCCATCTTGGGGCCAAAGAGCTTGTCGCCGCTCCAAATTTCATCCGGGTAATAGCCCTTGTCCTTCATCAGCAGCATGGCGGCCCGGACGTCATTGCCCTCCATGCCACGGCGCAGCATACGCAGTTCCATGTTGATTGTTTCCTCCTTCGTCGTCGGTGCGGGTGCGGGCTTGGGCTTCTCATCCAGCAGCGCCTTGACGCTGGCCTTGAACGCCTCCCACTCCGCATTGTTCTTCCCTGCCATTTGCCGGGGGCAGGACTTCCCGGTCACGTCGTAGTGCCGCAGGACGTAGGTGTCCACGCCGGAGATGCCCAGTAGCTTGCACAGCTCCGCCGTCAGTGCCGCAGCGTTGGCCTTGGTGCGCTCGGAAACATGGTAGTTCCCGGAGCAGCACATCTCGATAGAGATACTGTTGGTGTTGCGGCAGAGAGGATGTACCGGATCAGAAGAGCCTACCGCCCACGCCCGGTCACAGACCGGTACGGACTGGTAAATGCTGTCCTCATCCACGAAGTAGTGTGCGCTGGCCTCCCGGTCGCCGCCTGCGAAATACTTGCAGTTGGCCTCGGCGGTGTCACTGACGTTGCCCGTGTAGTGCAGCACCACAAAGGCCACGTCCCGCCCGCCCAGCCGGTCATAGGTCTCTTTGCTGGCCGGGATGCTGGTGTTGATGGGGATACCGCCCGCCTTGGCGATGGGATATGCGGCAGTGATGCGCTTACCCATATCTCACTCCCCCTTGCTCAGCTGCTTGACAGCCTGATTGATGCCGGTGGCTGCCAGACCGCTGACGATGCCCACGGCAATGGCGGTGATGGGATCACCCGCCGGGAAGTCCGGGATGGGTGCCAGATAGTAGCTGACAGCCCCCAGCAGACCTCCGCAGACCCCGCACAGGATGGGGATCCACTTGTCGTTCATGCTGCTGGCCTTGCCCACCAGCCCCACGAGGTAGGTGATGACGGTGATAACCGCCACGCTTGCGATGCCAAAAGTTTCCATAATTTCTCCTTTCCGTGCCCGAATCGGGCACACAAAAAATGTTGATAAGTCTTTGTTTACTCCCCAGTATAATCGTAAATGATGGTGGCATTGCTCGCACCCCAAGGAGCATTTGCTACTTGCCCCTGCGACCACGGAACATAAATGGTAGACAGTTTTGGGCATCCGGAAAATACTCCACCAGGAATTGAGGATACCGTGCTCGTAAATTTAACCGTTTCTAACCCAGTACAATTGGCAAATGCAAAATCTCCGATTGTAGTGAGTGCGGGGGGAAGGGTTATTGATGCGAGATCTGTACCCTGCTTAAATGCATAAGCTCCAATCGAGGTCATTCCAGACGGGAAGGTCGTCAATGCGAGCTTTGGGCAGTACTGAAATGCGGCTGTTGGTAATGAAGTAATCCCAGAAGGGAGACTTGTCAATGCGAGCCTTGGGCAATTGTTGAATGCATACTGTCCGATTGAGGTGAGTCCAGAGGGTAGGGCCTTCAATGATAGTTGGTAACAATTTAGAAACGCAAAATCTCCGATTGAAGTAATCCCAGAAGGGAGACTTGTTAGTACCATCTTTGAACAATTCCTAAATGTGTAATCTCCGATTGAGGTAATTCTAGAAGGAAGACCTGTCAATGCGAGACTAAAGCAATCCCTAAATGCCTGGTCTCCAATTGAGGTGATTCCAGAAGGGAGGCTTGTTAACGCTAGCTTTGAACAATCAGAGAATGCAAAATCTCCGAGTGAGGTAATTTCGGAAGGGAGACTTGTCAATTGGAGCTTTGGGCAGCGATAAAAACCACTATCACCAATTGCAATTACATTGTCTGGCATATCTACTGATGTCAATTCCGCCAAATAAGAGAATGCATGTTCTGGAACAATTGTTCCTCGAAATTTAGCAGTAAACACTCTACCAGAACTGTCGAGGGACGTATACTCTATATAAGGGCCTGTCGGTGGTGCCTCAAGGGCGCCGGTCACGCCGCCGATCACCACATCCTTCTTGATGTTCTCGGGCAGCATAGTGTCCGGTTTTTGGATCGTCACCTTACGCATTCCTTTGCTGCTGGTGGGCAGGATGACCTGATTGCCGGAGGGCATAGACAGCTCCACCGTCCGCTCCTCGGTAGCATACACCTCCATCACCTGCCCCATGTTGACCTCCAGGTCAGCGCCGGGAGAAAAAGTTACCGCAAACTCGATCATAGCGCACCATCCCGGAGAATACGCTCCACAGGCACTTCGAATACCTGAGATGCCATGCGCTGTCCGCCTACGCCCACCCGGAGCTGTATCTTTGCGTCAATGCCTCTCCCGGCAGTAAGCGACAGGGTCTCGGCTTCCGTCAGTGTGCATGAGACAACATTCCCGTCCAGCTGTACATCCGACAATGCTTTTTCGATTTTAACCTGTCCGGCCTGCGCTACGGCCAAGGACAGCACCGTGATGCTCCCCGTGTCAATGGGCAGGCGGAATGTCAGCGTGGGCGTTGTACCTCGATACATGGGTATCCCTCCTCATACTTTAGATTTGCGATGCTCAGCGGTTGGGCAGTCTTTCCAAATCCGCTATCCTGTGATTGGCGACCTTGATCTGCTCCTCCAGCACCGGAACGCGCCGGGCGAAGTTGTTATGCTCCCGGACTTCCCGTGTCAGCTCGTCCAGTTTGGTGTCGGTGACGGCCTGCTGCGTGTCCAACTTGGCCTGCACATCACGGGTGGTCTTGTTGCTGGTGATGATTACCCCCAGCAGCGACAGGCCGCCGGTGATAAGTGCTACGACGATTGTTTCCATTCAGTAATTTCCTTTCTCCTCTGGGGCTATGTTATAAGGTGGTATCACCTCCTTACACCCCCATTTTCCATTGACCCGCAGCGAGACGATTAGGCTGTTCGCCGCCAAGCATACACCGCCAGATATGGCGGCATATTGTTATGAGCTTTCCCTCCGCCGGTCGCACCGGTTGCCGTGTTTCGGCTGATGTCAAATGCCGCCAATGCGTAGGGATAGTACCGCCCGCTGCCGCTCTGAACGCCCATATCACCCACGGTGAACGCCTTCTGGCTGTTGGTGATAAAACCGTAATACCCCGGCTGATTGGCCGGATTGTGCGTATGGCTCGGCATCTCATTTGCGGTCAGTGTATGCGCTGCTTCTCCGCCGCTGGCCCCAGCTGCGTATGTATCACCCGCAGCCAACAGGAATACATCCTTTATGCGTTCCCACGTCCCGCCTCCAAAAAGATCGACAGGGTCGGTGGCCGCAGTGGAGATATATACACTCCCCACCGGATGTGCATAATCCAGCAGCGTCGTCCCTCCTACCGCCAGTGTGCCGTCTATTTGTACATCCCTATCAAAATAAACATCCAGCCCCACTTGAATTGCGTTTGCCTTGTCACAGAGACGGCCCAGCCCCACAGATAGCAGATGCTTTGCCAGATGGTATAGAGCATACGCTGCCGGGAGGTCACGCAACGTGGAGCCAATGCTTTCAAAGGCATCGGTTGCCACAACCCGAACTTCGTAGCGTTTGCTTTTGTCTGCGGCAAACACGGCAGAAATATCAGCAGGATCGTAGTTTCCCGCCGCCGGTCGGCCTGCCGTAGTCCAATCTTCAGCGCCGACTTCCCTATACTGTACCGCATATGCTGCGGCGTTTTTGGCAGAAAGAGAAGTAATGGCCCCGGAGAAAGTCACCTTGCCATAAGTTCCAGCCCGGTTTGCTGTGCCATCGGCATTGCAACGGGCGGCAGAAATAGCAGTAATTGCTGGTTTGCTGTAAGCAAGGACAGTGATACTTTGTGTCTTTGTAGTCGTGCGCCCCCGGCTATCTGTGACAGCACAGGAAACAGTCAGTTCGCCAGAACCGGGCAGATAATCCGTTGTACCACTGGCCGATGTCGCAGCGTAAATGCTGCCCACCTTGATACTGTAAGACTTGATGGAACTGCCCTGCACCCCGGATGCGGTGATATCTACCTTGACCTTGCTACGCAGCTGCACATATCCACCATAGGTGTCGGACACTCCTGTTGGATCGCTGATTGCAACAGACAGGGCCGGAACCACGGTTGACGGCACAGCAAGCTTAACAGCCGTTGACCACGCCCCAACATAGGTGCTGCCATTGTACGTCTTTACTGTGAGTGTGAGCGCCACAGTCTCTGCGTTTGGTGCTTGCTGTGCCAGAGACACAGGCGGCGCATTCCAACTGTACGATGTGCTTACATTCTCTGCAATCAGTTGATCCTTGACGCTGCCGCATGTGTAATAGAGTTTGTGCTTAAAGCTGCTGCTGGCCCGCTTGATGGTGATGGTCAAGGTCTCCCCCAGCGTGGAGCCGCTTGTGGTGGCCGTGGACGCTCTTGGAATGGTAGTCAGCGTCACCGTTTCCGACAAGGACAAATGGCGTGGTGTGTAGGAGCTGTCAAAGCCACAGTCCCATTCTGCTGTCAGCGCAATACTTTTCGTGCCGTCTGCATTATGGCTGACTGTAATAGTCTTGCTGCCCAGTTTGTACCATCCTGTGGAACTGTAATTATACGGATTCCATCGTTTTTCGCCCTGAAGTATATAATACGCTTCGCCGCTGCTCTCGTTTTGGGAATATCCGGTTCCGTCATATACCCACAAATCAAGACTTAATGTACTTTTGTTGTCTGCGATAGACTGGCCTGTGATTGACCAATCCAGACGCAAGCGCCAGCCTTTGTTTGTGCTGCTGTAAATGGACGCCATGTTCTCAACTCCTGTCAACTGGCAATTACATCGCCGTTTTCGTCCTCCGTCCAAACCACGTTTCCGATGCAGAGGATAGATACCTTGATACGCATTGCTTCCACGCCCTCTGCGGTGATCTGCAACTCCGGTGTGTTGTTGCGGACAAACTGCAACACATCATTGTCCAGCCGCAGCAGGATTTCATTGCCCGTTTCGCCAATGATTAGGCCGTCAGACGTAAAACGGAAAGCCTTTGTGATTTCGCTGTATTTACGCTGCAAATCACCGTCCACCTTGTCAATGCGCTCGGTTACCTTAGTGATGTCAATGCTCAGCTGGTCAGTCAGCACAGACAGCTTTGTGCTGACCTCCTCTTTGTAGCTGTCAAAATCCCCGGTTTCTACATAGTTTTCCAGAGCGGACAGGATGATGGAGTTGACATTCTGCTGCAGATCGGTAATCTGCTGGTGTGTGGCCTGAATCACTTGGCTTGAAGATTCGTCCACCCGCTCAGAAATCTCCTGCCGTGTGCTTTCGATGCGTTTATCCGTTTCATGCTTGGCATCTATCTGCGCCCCCGTGTAGGTTTGCTGGGTAGCGCCCAGCGTGATTTGTGTGTTGCCGGGGTCAAGAATATCCGGGGCCAGCTCCATCAGCGGATAGGACGCGCTGTAGCCGTGCGGAGTGCTGAAAAGGGCCGTCATCCGGCCCAACCGGAAATGCTGGATGCCATCTTGCCAGCCCAAATCAACCGCCTTGCAGGTGATGGTCTCCGGCATGGACAGGCCATTGTCAGCCAGCGCCGCCTTCGCCTTGGTCTGAAGGTTGGCGGCAACAGTCACATCATCCCATTTGATGTGCCGGGTAATGCGCCCGTATGTGCCCATGCCAGACTTGCTATAAATAGTAAGCCCGGATTTAACAAGGTCATCTGTCAAATCACCATCTGGCAGTGCTTCGATGGTCAAGCCGTCCTTGCCCTCTGGTAGAATAGCGGTGTAAATGTTTGTTCCGTCCGTCTCGCTGGAAAGGTCAAGGAGATTCTCCGCAAATTCCACAGACTGCGTATTTGTGAGCGGCAACGCAGCGTAATAATCCAGATAGTTCCCGTTATCCTCATATCGAATCAGGAGATACCCGCCCAAAGCCGATTTAATCAGCTTGTCGGATATCGTGGACATCGCCGTGGCGTACTCCTCAGAGCTGCGGGTAATGTAATTGTTCTGGTCGGACACGGTAATCACGCCGGGCTTGATCTGCTGCTCTTCGGTCACCTGCGCATTGTGCTGTGACAGAATCCAGCGGAAGAAAAACTCCACCACATTCCCGCTTGCGGCGGCGGCCTTATAGGAAGCGTCCTCCGTAAAGTCCTCTGGGAAGTTGAACGGTGGTATGATGCTGTCATTCAGTACCGCCATAATGCCCTCTGTTTCGATTTTGTGCGCCCCATAGAAGTCTTTTGTATCACTGGTGATTCTCCCTCTATATATGGGCAAAGTGCCGTCCAGCAGCTCCACAAGGCCGCTCATGCGGCGCAGATTGCTTAAATAGGGATGTTCTGCGTCCACCGTAAAGGACATTTCCCCGGCCTTGCTTACCGCCAGCTTCACAGAAGGATCGCGGATGATTAGTTTTTCATCCGCAAGGCGCATATCATGCAGTATGTAGTCCTTGTATTTTAGCTGATACATTACATACTCGCCTCCTGATACGTCACAGTTATGCTACCTGTGCCGCTTGCGACTTTGGCTTTCAAGATGTTGTTGCCGGCCGCAAGCCTAACGGCTGGCAAAATGTGATCCCCTGCGCTGACGTTGATTGTGTTGCCGCCCCAAAGCAATACGGTATCTTGCGCCACCGTGATTGTCGGGATAACAGGGCGGCTTTCATTCGGTAGCGCAAGCTGTTTATACGCCGTGTCCAAATCAGAGCGGGAAACAGTGGTTTTTGCGTTCTTGTATTTCCACGGGTCGCAGTCAACCGTGACCGGGATGGTCTGCATCATTTTGACAAGCTCCACTTGCCCAACGGAGCACCGCCCACTGTAAAAATGGGCGGTGTCCTCGGGGAATGTTATTTTAACGTGCTTGCCGTGGACTTTGTTGCAGAAATCGGAAATCGTAGCAGGCCATGTCTTGCCGCTCACCGTGTCCACGCCGGTGAGCTTCAGTGTAATAGTACGGTTCTTATAGGTGACTTCTCCGGTCAACACTTCGGACGCGTCAAGCAGACCGTCCCGGCCCGGAACATCGATCATGTTCGTGCGGACTTCCGGCAGAGCTATGGACTTGCTTGCAAGCAGCAGGCCGTATTCTGTGTAAGTGTCTTTTCCGTCAAAAAATACTTTTCCTATCATACGGCCCTTGCCCTCCTCGCATTGATTTTGGCTAGTTCTTCATCCATGCCGGGGGCAAGCAAGCCGACAACCTGACCGCTGTCCATGATGACTTTCATATTTGCCAGCATAGGCAAATACTGTTCCAGCAGCATTACAATTTTGCCGGAATCGCCGCCACCGCTTGTGCTTGCCGCTCCGTAAGAACCACTTGTATAGTGCCTGCTGATGTTCGCATCTGCGGTAATTGTGCCAGCGTCAAAGTCCATGCTGTTTTCAATGTCCTTTTTTACGGACTTGAATTGATCGTCAAAGCCTTCGCCTAAGCCTTCAGCCATAAAGCCGCCAATACCGGCGAACACTTTAGACGGGGAGTGGATGCCCAAGAAATCCTTAACTCCACCTACAATTCCACCGAAAAAGTCTTTTACTTTTCCAGAAACCCACGAACCCATGCTTTTGATGCCGTTCCAAAGTCCTTCGACTATGTTCTTGCCGACATCGAAAATTGCAGGGATGCCGCTGATAATCCCCTTCACGATAGACGAAATAATCTGGGGAATTTTCGATACCAAATTCGGTATGGCACGAATCAGTCCATTAGCAAGTGCAGCAATCAGCCTGATTCCACCATCTATCAGCTTCGGCAAGTTGTCAATCAGCTTATCGACTATGACATCAACCATTTCCAGAACACAGTCAATCAGCATATCGATGTTGTCAAGGATGCCGCTTACAAGCGCAATGATTAAATCCATGCCAGCAGCAACAATGCTCGGCAGGTTTTCAAGCAAAATCTGCACAGCCAACGGAATGATTGTCTGGGACGCTTCTGTTATGAGTTGCGTAAGCCCTTGGATGATGATATTTATACGCGGGATAATAATATTTTCACCAACGGCAACAAGACTATCAACGAACTGCTCTGTAAGTGTCTTAAAATTGGCGTTATCGTCAGCAATGCCAACCAGCAGATTGACCCATGCGGCCTTCATGGATGAAACAGAGCCCTGGATGGTGGTGCTTGCTTCATCTGCCGTTGTTCCGTATATGCCCATTTCAACTTGAACATCATGGATTGCGCTGACAATATCCGCATAGCTTTCAATGCTGTAATTTGTGTATTTACCTTGGGCAGCGTTTAGAGCGTTTGCATCGTCAATAAGGCGCTGCATTTCTTCTTTTGTTCCACCATAGCCAAGCTTCAGGTTATCAAGCATGGTATAGTTCTGCTTTGCAAACCCCTGATAGGCGTTCTGGATAGATGCCATATCCGTGCCCATTTTATTGGCATTATCAGACATATCCGTGATTGCAACATTAGCCATGTCTGCCGCCGCTTCTGTATCACCGCCAAGCGATTGCAGCAAGGACGCAGAAAAACTTGTAACTGTGTCCATATATTCGTTAGCGGATAGGCCAGCAGTCTTATATGCATTTGCTGCATATTCTTGAACTTTTGCGGAGCTATCCTTGAATAGCGTATCAACACCACCGACCAGCTGTTCATACTCAGCATAGTTGTTAAGCGCATTTTTCATAAGCACAGCAATGCCGGTAGCAGCCGCACCTACAGCTGCGGCGCCGACTTTAGCCGCAGTGGCAAGCCCATTTTTGAATTTTCCTGATAATGTCTCTACATTTTCGCTTGCCTCGTCTTGCACAGATATTTTCACAAACAGATCAAGAAGATTCATGCGTTCACCTCGCTCTCTTTGTAAATTCTGAAAATTATTCGTGACATTCCATTGGGAGTATGGTATGCTATCGGCAAGGAGGGATTATTTATGATAAGTTTTAACAAAGATTCTGCGTGGGACTTAAAGCCGATTCCCGTTTCCGATGTGCGCGACGAAGTGAATGGTTTGTTGATTGACGGGGAAGAAATCGCTGCCGCATTTAAGACCGTCCGCGACCAGCTGATTTTTACTAACAAGCGAGTCATATCGGTTGATGTACAGGGGATTACAGGAAAGCGCAAGTCCTTCAGCTCTATGCCCTATTCGAAAGTGCAGTTTTTCTCCGTGCAAACCCCAGGATTTGCCGAAATCATCCCGGATAGCGAACTTGTTCTGACATTCTCCAATGGTTATGTCGCAAAGTTTGAGTTTAAGGGAGGCACAGACATCGGGAAAATCGGAAGAATGATTTCTGATTATGTCCTCAAGTAACGCATATTCGCCCGCCGCCCCTTCACGGGGCGGCTTTTTTAACTTGTAACCCGCACCGATTGACAATATCGCTGGTGATTTCTTCACAGGAGCGGTTGTCTTTTTTGCTCACATCTATAATTTCAATATATCGCTTATCGATTGACACGCCCGCGCATCGCTCGCATATTACTTTAAGCAGGTCAGCAGCATAAATTCGATATGCTTTTTCTTCTGCATCCTGCTTATACCGCGCTACACAGTATGACAGAAATGGCTTTACTCTTTGGCTTCCCCGATATTCTCCTGCACAGAGCCGGACGGCGTTTCTGCCGTCTCGGTCTGCGCAGATGTAAAAAGGTCTGTAAAGGCCTCGTCCGTCATAAGCTCAGTAACATCAACCAACAACTTGGCAAGCGTCAGCCCGGCGGCATATTTTTTTGCAGGCACGCCTTCCACAGCCGCCAAAATTGCGATCAGATCTTTCTTGTGCCCACGCAAAAGCAGCGGAGCAGATTTCTTAACCCTTGCCAATACAAAGTCCTTTGCATTTACGCCATCCGGGAGCTTCTGACGCTGAAACAACGCTGCGGCTACTTTGTCCTCGGCTATGTTGGCAATAGGATCGATGATGTCTGCGATAACATCAAACACTCGCTCCCCCTTAATTTTTGACAGTTTCATGGTGTTACGCCTCCGCCGTACCGGCCTTGATGTAGATCTCAAATGGCACAGTGTCCTGTGCGCTCATGGAGTAGTGGGCCGTATACTCAAACGCGAACTGCCCCTTCGCCTTGTCGCTGGTCTTCAGCTGGAAGCCGCCGGTAGACAGTGCGTTCATCAGGTGGATGGCGATGAAGCCGCCATTTTTATCTCCGTTCTTGTCGGAGTAGTCGCCCACCAGCCAGATGTCGGCAAAGTCAGCGTCCGACAGATCGTTCCGAGGCGTGACCTTCCCATCGCTGGTACCCACATCGGCAGCACCGCAAAGGCTCTTTGCAATCTTGGTGTCTGCGTTAATGAACGTACCCGCAATCTTCGCCTCCCAGGAATCCACCCGTTTCAGTTCCTTCATGTTCTTGGGGCAGTTGTCGATGTCCTCTCCATAGTCCTTATAGGTGGGCGTTGCGGTAAAGCTAATGCCGCCGGTCGTCGCGCCAATCTGCCCCGATTCCCCGATGGTGCCGGTGGCCGGGGTAAAATCGGTAGTCAGAATACCGGCGTTTATCTGGAGCTTCTGAAATGCATCAGAGGGAATTTTTGTGAATTTCATATTTTCTTCCTTTCATCAGTTTTGCGATAGGTATTCCACCGTGATGTTGAGATACCTTCGCTTGATGTTTTTATCGCTTTCGTCCGCGATGTTCTGACACCACGGGGAGCCACGCTTGATCCACATTGCTCCGCCGTCATAGGCAACCATACAGCCGCCCATGCCGATTGCGTTGCTGATTTCTTGTGCCTTTGCGTTGGGCATCGCTTCGCTCTCGGTGTAATACCAGAGGTTTACCGTCAGCGCGGTCTCGCCGCTCTCCCATGATCCTGTGATAAGCTCATAGGTCAGCCACGGAAAGGTCGCGTCTTCCGGCATATTCGAAATCGGATACGACGGGAGGAATTGGGAAAACCACGCATGGAGTGCCTTGTCCTTTGTCATTTCGGCAGCTCCTTTCGTTCGGCGGTGAAGAATTTCAGTGCTCGGACGGTCGCCCCCGCGGACCTTGGCGCAGCTTTTTCCTCGGGATTCGATGTCACACGATAGGTAATCCCCGTTTCCGTGTCGCGGAAATAGTCATTGTACTCAATCGGCACGCTCTGATTGACCAGCGCGGAATACACCGAGGTAACGCCGTCCTTTTCCGCTTTTCTCGCCTCCATAGAGGTATCAAGTGACTGGTAGTTGAGAAACTCCGCGCCCTCTTCCCACGCAGTGATGTAGCCGCCCGCTCCGTCAGGCGTGCGCTTTTTCTCCATCAAAATGCACTTGTGGGCAAAATCGTCCAGTAAACTCACGGTTCCACCCCCTTGAGCTTGCGCCAGTCATTTAACCGGCCTTTAAAAGCGCCCTGCCAGCCCGTCCCGGCGCTCGTGTCGGCATTTCCGCCGCTTGCCTTTGTGTAACTGTACCCGCCGAAGCTTTCGCTCGTGTACGGGCTTAAAACGGCTTCACCGTTCTTTTCTTCCCACGCGGCGATATCTTCGGCAAGCAAAACCACAGCCTTCGGAACAGCCAACACCCACACCGTTCCGGTAAAGGTTTCATCCGTAAGGTCAGCCGCCGGATATTGATGCAGACCGTCATTAAACACAGAGCCGCAGATGCGGAAATATTGATTGGTCAGGAGAAAGGGCAGCGCAATGCTGCCTTTCTCCACGGCGAACGTGCCCTCGTGAATCTCCACAAGGAACCAGTTGTTCAAGTGCCGTAAGACTTGTTCAAGCATTACGCTGCCCCCCTATTTAGCCCGCGCCGGCCACAGAAACGGTAGCCACGGCAATGCCGTCCAGATACTCAGCCCACAGCTTCATGCCCATGATGGCGTACATATCGCCCGTGGCGCGGCTGTAATCGCCGTCAACATGGACGCCGATCAGGTTGGTCTCGCCCTTCACGGTGTAATTCAGCCCCAGCTTGGCAAAGTCGCTGTCGCTCGGGTCTACATAGTACAGGTCGATGTTCTCCACGGGCAGAGCAATCACCTTCTTGGAGGCGATGTACTTCTCGGGCAGCAGGAACAGGGTGCGGTAGCCCATGAAGTTCTCCACGTAGTTGATGCCGAACATCGTCTGCACGGTGATTTCCTTGTCGCCCAGGTAATCGTAAGCGTCGATGATGTTGGCAAAGCCCACCACCTCGGTTACGTCCTTATCCAGACCGGCAAACTTGTCCAGCACCTTGCCCTTAGCCATAGCCAGAGCACGCTGCCACGTTTTCTCGGTCACCTTCAAAGTGCCGGTACCGAGGAAGGTGTAGAAGTCGGTCAGGACCTTGTTCTGCAGGGCCACGAGGAAAGCCTCGTCGGTCTTCTCCACGGCAACGTCAGCGCCGTACTTTGCCACGCTCTCGATGGTCACGCTCTTGGCATACTTGGAAATGTCGATGTCGTCATAGGCAACAGGCGCCACCTTCATCTTGGTAAATGGAATCTCGTCACCCTCTGCCACGGTGCCGCCCTTGAGACCGCCGTCCACGCTGGCCTTGTAGGAAACCAGCTTCGTGCCGGGGGCCTTGCGAATGGGACGCATGATGCCCATGATGTTGCGCAGCGCGTCCCAGTTGTCAGCAAAGCGGGACACAAAATCCACCTCGCGTGCGGAAGTAGTAAACTGCGCGGAAGTTGTTACATTAGTTTTCGCAGCCATAAATAGCTCCTTTCAAAAAATCAGTTGTTTTCGCTTGCCATCAGATCGGCAAGCGCTTTCTGGCGCTCCGCCGTAGACATCACATAGCGGCCTTTATCGTCCTTCTTGTAGATGTCCTCTCGGGATTTTGCGCCGCCGGTGTTTGCCGGGGGGTTGGCGGGATTCGCCCCGTGCGTCTGCGTGGTGGAGACAAGCCCCTTGTAGGTGCCGTCTACGAGTGCATCAAGGCTCTTGGTGTCCTTGATCTTCTCGCCGTCCATCTCCAATGCGGCCATTTCTTCGCCACAGCCGCGCATCGCAAGGTCCAAATTCGCGCCGGTGATGTTTTTGCTCTCAAAGTAAGCACGCACGGCCTTTTCCTTTGCCGCCTTGCTTTCCTTTGCCGTGATGTCGGTCTTAAAGGCTTCAAAGGCCGAGTGTTCCTTCTCGTACTTCTCCTTGTAACCGCCGTCACCCGCTACCTTGAGGTCGTCCAACTGCTTCTGAACGCCGGGCAGTTTCTCCGCATCGGCCTTGTAGCGGGTCACATCCGCCTTTAGGCCGTCCACGGTGTCGGTATGCGCCTCGATGATGGTATCAACCTGCTCATCGGTAAGCCCCATACCCTTCAAAAGTTTTCGTGTAAGTGCCATGACACTATCTCCTTTTCTTCGGTTCCGTTCCTTCGGAAACGATAGTTTTATAAAAACCGCTGTCCTTTGCGGTAATTAACAAAAAGAGCCAACTGCATACAATTTGTAAGCAATTAGCTCCTATTTCAGTTCGTCCTCCAATATCTTCCGGTATTGGATGGCATGGTCGGCGGCAGCAGGTTTCAAAAACGGCTGTGCCTTGTTGCCACGCGTGTAATGCCAATTTCCCTTTGCGTCCTGATACACCCACGGTGTAGGCCGTCCGCCGCCACCTTCGGCGTAAATGCCGGTTCCTAATTCCACATACGCACCGTACTCAGAATCTGTTCCGATGATTGCCGCCGGTTCCTGCTCGTCTACCACATGAGTAATGCTGTTGCGCAGATTTCCGGTATCCACGGGGCACAGCTTTTTCGCATATCCCTCTGCCACCAGCCCGCATTTTTCAAGCCCGCGCAGCAGCGCCGCTTTGATGGCAGCAGAGACTTCTTTGCTGTTGTCGGTGATTTCAACGCTCATCACAAAATACCTCTTGACTTTTTTACGGGGATTGCATATACTACCAATGAGGAAACTCATGTTTCCGTTTTATCGAGGTAATCCTCCGCCCGTTCTGGTGGGGGGTTGCCTCATTTTTTATATCGCCGCACAAAGAGGACAGACCCGTTATGCAGCGCAATTATATCTGCATTAAACGATTTGCTTCTTGTTGCTCTCGCATCCAATACATCAATTAGTTTTTGCTTATCAATCCCATCGGCAACATCCAAAATCACCCCGCCTTGGTTCCCGTGTATCTGCTTTATCGCCTTGCGCAGAGCGCTATCTGCGGCTTTTTCTGTGGAAATCGACTTTATTTCCCATTGCTTCCCTTTCCACAGCATGTCTGGCATTTTCATACCTGGCGTCTGCGATTCTTTCAATAGCACAATTTTCCCACCGAACAGCTCTCTAATTTGATTTGCAACATTTATTTCTTCTTTGTGGTTTTTGGAGCGGTACCCGTTCTCGTATCGAACCTTACCCATGCGGGGCTTGGCGGAATCTATGTATTTCTTCGTAACATCCTTTGCAGATTTTTCGCTCCCCATGTGATATGGGGATAACTGTTTGCCGCTGTATCCCTGCTTCGATGCTTCCCACTGCGCATATGTCATGTCAGATATAAGCCCGTCGCGTGTCCTACGCAGCCCGTCTGATGTATCTGCCCCATCCACGGCGGCAATCAGCGTACAGCGGCAGTTATATATCTCCCACGGTGGTCCTTGTGGGTCGCCGGGAAAACGACAACCGTTAGAAAACTTCTTGTCCTGCGCCACTTGTTCGCCGTCAAGCATGGCATGAGAGTGGCGTGTACGCGCGTCCAGCGTAGCCAACCATTCTTTTTTGAGCTTTATCCCCATCTTCTCCGCCGCTGCGTAGCTGTCCATGCGTCCGGCATTCTGTGCGCCGGTCACGGCTGTACGAGCGGTGCGGATGGCGGAATCGCGGCTCATGGTGGTAATGCGCTTTTGCAGATCATCCGCCATGTGCTTGATGCTCTTTCCCTGCAAGATGGAGCTGGTGACGCTTGCCGTGATTTGCTTCTTGCCATACGCGAGGTCGATGCCGCGTTTCAGTGCCCTGTCCTTTGGGTAGTACGGCATTAAGTCCGGCTGCTCTACCATAAGCCGCTTTACCGTCTGCTCGTCCCACAGGTCAAAGCCGATATTCCCGGTGACACGTTCAATGGTGTAAGCCGCATAATTGCGGTTCAGGCTGTAAATGCCCGGCGTCGCATCGTTGGTATAGGACACCGCCACAGCGTTTGCATCGGTCGCCCTCTGCGCAACCTTGTCGCGCATGGCCTGATAGCGTTCCCCGCGCCCGATCTGGTTGAGCCGCCATTGCTTATAGTCGGCCTCCGTCCATTCCTTGCCGTTCTGCACGGTGCCGATCAGAGCCTTCATTTCCTCGTCGCGCTTTTTGAATTGCTCAAAATATGCGTCGATGGTAGCTTGCAGTTCTTTCCCCGCCTCGCGGTATAGCGTTGCAATACGCCGCTCCAGCTTCGCAAGCTCCTTATCGGTCAGCTTGTGTCCGAGGTCACTGCTCGCCATCGCCGTTCACCTCCGGCGCATCCGGTTCCGCAAAGCTCCGGTCAATCTCTTCTGCCGCCTTCCGCTTTGCCATATCCTCGTACTGGTCAATGTCGCCGTTGATGGTCAGCAGCTTCTTTGTAATGTATTCGTCATCGTAATACGCCGCACCCAGAAGAATGTTCTGCGTTTCCTCGCTCTTGTTGATGATCTGATTGCGCGTGTAGCTCGGCTGGTCCTCAATGCCTGCCAGACGCAGAATCTCAGCAATAAACCGCGTGACCTCGGATTCAAACTTATCCGTTTTCAAATCCAGAGGCACATAGCTGGCCTTGATCGCGGTCGCCGTCTGGTTGCCGGCAGATACCGCCGCCGCGTCAAAGCACTGGAAATCCTCGTATAGCTTTTTCTTGAGCATATCAATGGTGCTGCTCGTGCCCTCATACGGGGCCTCGATGGTCTTGCTCTCCACCTTTGCGCCATCATCGCCGTTGGCGTGGGCAACGTGCGTGGTTTTCAAGCGCTCCACAAACTTTGCATCGTCGAGGTCGTCCATGCCGTTGCAGTTAGACAGCACCCAATAAATCAGGTTGCCCTCATCCACATTGTTAACCATGTTCGAGGACGCCAGATCCAGCGCGTCGATGGTGTTGCGCTTGCCGACAATCTCGGATAAACGCCGCTTGTTGTTTTTCAGCGGCACGATGGGAAAACTCGGATAATTCCCACCGTCATAGATTTCGGTTTCGCCGACCTCCGCCTTGCGCTCGATTAGCTTATAGCTGCGCTTTGGCTGCATGACGGCCATATCCTCGCCGCTGGGCTGGAAATACTCGGTAAATCCGTCGATCTCATACAGCGTCGCTCTCAACGGCTTATCCTGTGCCACCTGCCAGAACCGGATACCGGCTTTCATTGCACCGTCCTCTTCATCATAGAGGGGGACGAACTCAAGCAGAGAGAACACCCGCAAATGCGTCAAATCCCAGAAGCCGAAGGACACGCCTGCGATTTTCGCTTCACGCGCTGCATCCATGACTTCCTGGTCGAAGTCCGGGCATAGCTTGTTCGGCGTTTCCTTCTCCGCAAAGGTTACGCCGTTACCCAGAAGATAGGAAACTTCCTGATCCACCGCCAGGCCGAAGAAGCGGCTGGCTAGCTTATGGTTTGCCGTCCACATATCCGTGTGGGCACGGCCCTGCATATCGTAGATGATCTTTTCATAGCGATTAATGGTCGGATTCAGGCCGTTGTAATATTCCTCAGCATCCGCCGCCGTCTTATATGCGTGGGATTCACGATGCGCGTTGATCGCGCTGCGGATAAACTCAATGCGCGCCTGCTCGTTGTCACCGACTGCCACGAGGTCGTTATATGTTTTGATAGCTGCTCACCGTCCTATCTGTTCCAAAGTGGTGTATAATCGCGCCGATACGCCTTGTTCTTCAGGACTGTATAAGCAAAATAGCGCGTCTCGTCCATTGCGTGATCGTTTTCCTTGATTGGCCTGTCATCTGTGGATTTTTCGTCCCACCGATACAGTCCAAACTCTCGAATGCAGTCTTTACAATCTCGGTGTATCTTGATTACGCCGTCCTGCAAAAACCGCGCTGTAGTCATAATGCCATTGGTTACGTCGTTGCTGGCCTTTCGCACCATATAACCGCGCCGCCGCAAAACCTCGATAAACGAAGCGGCAGACGGGTCAACGATAATGCTTTTGACATCCGCCTCGCCAATGAGCTTTTTAATTTCGTCAGCGTATTCCTCGTCTGTCTTGTTCTTTTGGTTCTCGCGCCCGGAATAGTAATACTCGCGGACGCGTGTGGCCGTCTTGCCGTCCCAGCACCACAGCCCTGCAGAAAACGGGTTAAGTGTGCCGTAGTCGCAGGAAACATAGTATTCTCCCTTTTCCGGCAGCTCGTCCACAATGCAGCTATCGTCAAACATGGGATAGATCAGACCCTCGGCCAGCACCCACAGTCCACGGATGTAACGATCATAAAACACGCCCGTAAACATCGACTGATACCGCTCCAGCGTTTTCTGCGACAGCCCGGGGTTGTCTGTCATTTCAAAATGCAGATACAGCGCGTTCCGCTCTCGGTGTCGCTTGATCCACTCTGTGTAAAACCAATGCTGTGGGCTTCCGGGGTTGCAGGAAAACCACAGTTTTGCCCCGTCCACAGAGCAGCGGGTCAAGGACTGTTCCACGAACGAGCGCGGCATCAGCACAACTTCGTCCAGCAGCACACCCGCCAGCGTCCGGCCCTGGATCAGCGTATAGCTTGCCTCGTCCTTTCCACCGAACACTTCAAAGTAATTCGTCACGGCTCCGCGCCGCACTTCCATTACCTTGTCGCCGCGCCGCCAGCGGATGATATAACGTTCCTTTGCCAAACTCATCGCCGTGAACGGCACGATGATGTTCTTGGTGCAGCTATCCACCGTGCGTCCACACACGCCGAAGCGCTGACCGCTGAAATTCTCCATTGCCCAGCGGACAAACGCCCACATCATGATAGAGGTCTTGCCGGAACGCACGGCACCGTCACATATCAAGGCATCATAGCGGCTGTATGGAAATGCGAGGATTTTTTTCTGCTTGTGGCTAATCATGGTCTGTCCGGATATTTCTGCTTAATCACAGAATGGCTTTTAATCTCCGCGTCAATTTCGAAGATGTCACTATAAATATCGTCATCTTCGTTATCACATAATGTCAACGCCTGTTTTGCCGTCCCTTGTTTTTCAACCTCAACCCACCAAACGCCTAAGTCCTTTTTGGGATAGCCAATACGGATAATCGTCCCATCAAAAAAACGGATACGAACATCATGGTCAAAACAGCCGATTTCGTCTTCTTTGTAAACGCTACCGTAAATTTCCACAAGGTCATCGCTGCAACCGTAAATCTTAATCATCGCTCTCAAGCTCCTTTGCCATTTCCTTTAGGCTCTGACTAAGCGCATCTTCCTTCACTGTGTCGGCAGGACTGCCGCCGATCATCGCCCACTTGTCAATCAGCGTTCCCATCGCCGTTGTGATCTGGCTGAGATTTGCCGCCGCCAGCTTTTCGGGGTCGTTGAGCATTTCAAGCCCTTTGCCGATGAAAGAACACACAAGGTCTTTGTGGTCGTTCATGTACTCCATCACATCGGCGGTGTTCTCTTCCTTTTTTTGCTCGCACTTTTCCACAATGTCGGCATTTGCCCGCACAAGGTTCTTGACCGTCGTTGCGGATACTCCGTTGATTTTTGCTGTGGCGCAATAGTTGTTCGTCTGCACATAGTCCGCCAGTATTTTCTTTTTCTGCCGATCTGTCAGACGCGCAGCCATTGTCACCACCTCGCACCTTTATTTGCTACCAGCCCCCACCCCTTGGCTACAGTAACAGTCTTTCCCCACCCATGCGGCCTTCTGGAAGCTCTCAAACATGGGTTACACAGTTTGCCAGCAGGTGGCAATGTCTTTTCCACAGCTCACTTCTGAGCGGTATAGCCGCACTTCCGGGCAGGCGCTATGCCATTTGCCCACGGCAGCGGCTCTCCGCTTTTGGTGCGGCATTGCAGTCCTGCCCTGCTTTAGCGCTTCAGGGAAAGTCCCCGTCACTCGCTGTGGTCTCCCCTTACGGGGCGCCTATGCCGCATATATGCCCGGTTTCCACGGTTGCCCCACTTGTTTATACTCCGTTGGTGACTCCGTTTAGAGTTTGGCGCAGGCGGCTGGACTCGAACCAGCGACCAAGGGCATTCAATCGCATATCCCTTCGTGCGATAAAGCTCTACCGACTGAGCTACACCTGCATATATAGGTGCCGTGTGGGAGGTGCGACCTCCCGCCCCTGATCTTGGGGTGCAACGAGCGCACGGCATATAACAACAGCCCGCAGGTTTCCCTACAGGCTGTTTATACCGGTATGACCTTTCGGTGCCAGAAGGTGCGCCCAATACCGGCGGCGCATAAGATGGAGGAAACGGGTTGAGTGGAAAGACGGGTGGATGACTATTCCTTATCATCCACTGTACCTATTGTAGCACATCATTAGGTGGAATTTGTGCCAACTTTCTCTGCAAAACCACAATATATGGCTATGTCAAGCAAAAACTGCTCTTTTCTCCTGCTGAATGTCCGCTCGCTTATCCCAGGCACGATAATCTTGTTGCGGGAAAACTTATGCTTTCCCTGACAGTTGCGCATAATGCCCTGTGTAAGCTGTTTGCGGATGCTCTCACTCTCCAAATCCCGCCCGCAACGGTCTATGGCGTATTCAACAGCCCGCATTTTCTTGGTTTCCGGCCAGTTTTCTATGGCGGCAAGCTGCTCCGCCTTGCTTTCTGCCGGTCTACCAATGCCGGGGGAGCGGGGCATACCCTCTGTTGCACTGTTACCGCCGCTCAGTATCTCGCTCCTTGCATCGTTGTACGCCTGTACCCGCCGTGGATAACCTCTGACATAGGCAATGCACTCAAGCCGCACATCATACGGCAGCGTTTGTTTTCGGCTCATGCCAGCCTCCTTACTCTGCGTTGTTTATCAGTTTGTAGTCGCTCCGCAGAGCGTCCGCAATATCCTTCTTGGTCACATAGCCACTGTTTTTTGCGTCCACCAGCTCCACAAGGCATTTTTGCAGATACTCAACACTCATAGTGTCGTGGCTGTCCGGCGTTTCCTCCAACACGTGGAATCCAAATTTTGTAAGCAGCACTTCGGACACCAAATCCATGTTTTGCTTTGTCCCCATCAGCTTGCCCTGCTGGTACGCTTTCATGGGGTTGTTGGGCAGGGTTTTGCCGTCAATTCTCATTTCCGTCCCTCCTTGATCTTGTCCATCAGAAGCAGCCGCACAGCTTGGCAGAGTGCATATACAAGGCTATTCTGCCAAATGCTTCGCCGCTCCTTAATGCGGCACATACCGTTCTCGATTTCCTCTAATGCTTCCAGCATTGCGTCCTTATTCGCCATTGCTTGCCCTCCACGGAGTATCCACGCATTCAGTGTGGACAATCTCCATCTCGATCGCCCACAGTAGGTTCCACGCCGCAGCTACAAGGTGCGGCTCATCCACATAGCCCGCCAGATATTTCGCCGCATGGCGAATAGCGGAATCTAACAAACTGTGGGTTGGGATCCCTTTATCGACATTATGCTCCCCGTATTTCAAAGCGCCCGCCTCGCAGTGCTTCGACACTTCCATGATAGCCGACCAAGGGAGCAAATCCATCCGTCCCTTGCCCGTGTGCATATCCCGGAGTGCTCCGCTTGGAAACTTTGTTCTTTCTCCGCTGTCTTTAATCATAGTCCCTCCGTTCTCCGTAACTGCAAAAATCGTCAGCCTTTACATACGGTAGTCCACCAGCGAAATCACATCCGCATTCGTATTCATCCGGCTTGTAATGCTTGCAGTCCTTGCACCGCACCACTTCCACAGCATCAACGGTGGGGGCTTTTTCCAATAACCTTACCATCCCGTTCCACCCGGCGCAGTAGTCCGCTGGCAATACATCCCTGCTGCATCGCCCCACGCCCAGTGCATCCGCATCAATCAGCCGCATCCTCGCCACCTCCGTCCATCTTCGCCCCGCAGTTGGGGCAGTAAGGCTTGCCGTACTCTTTCGAGAAGTTCCGGCAGCGGGTGCATTGCTCCTCATAATTCCCCGTTTCCAGATTGACCCGGCACGTGCCCCACCGTCCATGCACCACCGGGGCCACATCGGCGGCGGGAACACCTCGAATCACATCTCGGACATTTTCCCTTCCAAACCCCCAATCGCCGTACCCATCCGGGTAGCTTTCATAGACGTCAGGGTCAGCATTATCAAAGGCCTCCTTCAGCTTTTTCCTCTCAATGTATTCAGCCATTGTCAGTCCTCCTAAAACAGTTGAATGTGCTTCAAGCCCTTCTCAAGGTCATGGTTTTCGTCAAACCTTTTTGCATCGTCCGCCGTGTGAACGTTCGCCAAGTCCTCACGCGCTTTTGCAACGCGATCACTTAGGGTTTGGAGCTCGGCATCCAATTCTTCGAGAATCGAAAGCAGTTCATCCCTTTTCTTTTCAACATCCATCATTCATCGCCTCCACATAGCACCAGCTTTGGGGCGGGCGCTTGATGCCATATGGCGCTGCGCCGAATCTCGTATTGCGTAATCCGGTAAACTCGCTCAATTCTTTCGGCGTATCATAAATGCGCAAGTCGGACATATGCCAGCCGTAACAACGCCCCTTATCGCCGATATAAGCTATAATTTCTGACTGAGTTAAGCACGTCGCGGGGGAAAAGGCGGCATTTGTCGGACACCATAGCCTGCCGCCATCGTATGTGATCGAGACGATCCGGTCACAGGTGAACTCGCCAATGACCTTGCCGTTTCCTTTATTTGCACCTTCTGGGTTCTCTAAGTAAGCAGACACCGCCATAAGCGAGTATTTTTCTCTTGTTGGAGCGTCCAGAACCCAGAGCGCATCATACCCAGCCATTTCCACTGTGCAGTAGATGTAGCACATAAACGGCGTTTCCAGCTTTGGCTTAGTTTTTCTGACTTCGATAGTCTTTTCGCCGGAAGCGATCTTCTCCACCCACTTGGGGCGGATGCTCAGCATAACAGCTCTACTCATTTTTCATCGCCTTCAATACTTTCTCCGTCTCTTCGCTTACCGCAGTAATTCTCCCATGTTTCACCAGATCACAGAACACATTGTAACCCATGTAAAACACAATTCCGCAACTGCTGCAATAGCGAATTGCAAGCTCTACATCCTTCATAAGTTGCGGACTGTCGATGTTTTCCTTGCATAGCAAAGTGCGCCCACTGGTAAATGGCAGCACCACCATGCGCCCGTCCTTGTCGGCCTCGGCCAGCTCGCACAGGCGGTCAATGCCGCCGCACTCTCCGACAATCGTGCAAAGGTCGCTCCAGTCTTTTTGTAGTGCGGTCACTTCATTCGGTTCCAGCCCCGTGTCCTCGTAGGCGGCGAGGCGTTCAACCAGACGGTCAAACGATGTGCAATCTATGCAATCCATGTCCACATTGCAGCTACCAGAACACTTTATGTAATGGTCGGCTCCGAGATAATGTTTTTCCGTCAGTCGTTCCATCAGTTTGCCTCCTTTTCCCACCGGATTTTCATCTGCGCCGGGTATAAATCCACCTCCGGGCGGCGCTTTCCCGTCCATCGCAGGCCACCAGCCTGTCCCACGCATTTCCATCCACTGGCTTTCAAACTCGTGCCGCTTTCGCTGTCCAGTATGTAGGTCACAAGCCGCTTATAGCCCATTGCGCGAGCAGCCCGCCATGCGGCGGCGTAAAGCATGGAGCAGGCGTTCCGTGTGCCATCCGTGCATAGCCGGTTTACTTCCAACGTCCACCCATCGTCAAGGTGCCGAGAAACCGGTCGTCCAACAATGGCCACGCCCACGATTTTCTCTCCGTCAGAGCAGCCAATCGAGAACTTGTGTCCTACGACCGGCTTATGATGGCGGTGATACTGTTCGACATAGGCGTTTGCCTCTTTTAGCGTCATCGGGCATATCTCAAGCATCCTTCATCACCTCCAATGCTTAATATTGACCGCAACAAGGTTTCTTTCAGCCATTGTCAGTCCTCCAATTTCATGTAGCAGCCCCAAAAGGTCTGCGATTTCTTCCCACTGTGATGACCAAATAAAGGCCGCTGTCCTATGGCTTTCCAAACTTCGGCGGCAGGGATCTGTGTTTCCGCCCATTTGAAAATCAATACGCCATCAGGTTTAAGCACACGCATACACTCCTTGAAACCGTCGTGGAGCATTTTTGTCCAGTTATTGTCAAGTCGGCCATACTTTTTAGCCAACCATGCGTTTTCTCCAACCTGCCGAAGATGGGGCGAATCCCAGACAACAAGCGCAAACGAATTGTCATCAAACGGAAGATCCGCAAAATCGCATTGCACATCTGGAGCAATAATGCAAGGTCTCTCGGACTGACCGTTCCCCGATTTCCAAACACCATACAGTTCTTCGTCCCGTTTGTCTGCATAAATTGCGGCGGGGTGATTTTTATCGAACCATATCGTTCTGGATCCGCAGGTCACATCAAGTATTTTCTTTTCGCACATTGTCAGCCCTCCTGTTCCACGCTTCGGTGGCTTGTTCTTCCGTGTCGTAAATATACACACCGCCCAAAATCCCGCCATCGCACTCATAGCTTGCAATCGGGCATTCCGGGTTTTCCTCGTGAGCATGGTGAAGCATAAAGCCAAGCCCACTATAGGGATGTTCTCTATATGCCTCATCATGCAGATTTCCTTCGTCATCACACGGAACAAGGCTAACTTTACCGCCACAGAACGGGCACAGTTTCAATTCATCCATTGTCAATCACCTCCTGTTTCCACGGGGTGATCTCCTCCACGGATACCACCCGCACGTCCCCATAGTGCTCCAAGTCCATGGCCAGTGCCTCCTTGATGCCGATGGCCTGCCCCACCGGCCTATCTACGTCCATCACGATCCTCAGCATCCTGCCTCCTCCTTACTCACATCCCCGCTCCCCCTTGCTCTCCTCCGTCAGCAGCAGCCGCACCGCCTGACACAGGGCATACACCAGTTCGTTTTGCCAGATGTCCCGGCTCTCCTTGACCCGGCACATCCCCGTCTCGATAGCGTCCAGCGCCTCCACCAATTCCTCACGCCTCGCCATACTTTCCCTCCCCTCGGAATACCACAACCATAGAGGGAAACGGGGCCGGGTTGGCTGCTCCGCCAAACCTCAGCCGCCCCCTCACAAAACGAATCTCAGCCTTGCCATATATGTACTCGTGGAACCACTTGGTGTCCGTCCGTGCGGGCAGCAGCATCACTACCACCGCACCAGCCTTTGCCGGCAAGGCCGCTCTCTCCACCCATTTGCCTATTTGACGGCCATATGGAGGGTTGCACCATACCACGCCCTCCCATGGCTGGGTAAGCCCATCCTGCTCCGGCGTGTAATACCGGGTAGTCTTTGCGTTTTCCGGCAAGGCGCAGACGTCCAGATTAAATCCAAATTCCACGTCCAGTTCGTCGAAAAAGTCCTGCGGTGTCGCCCACTTATCCGTCTTGCTGCTGAACATCAAGCTTGTATCCATCACTCCACCTCCTGCGTCCAGAACTCACGGCGGCACTCGTTGCAATTCTCCATAGGGTTAGCACACTCACCGTCCTCGTCCCTCTGATTCTCCGTAATGTTTGCGGGGCAAATGCAGGGGATGCCGTTTTTATCCACTCGTGCCTCCGGCCACTGCTCCAGAAACACGCTCTGCCGCGTCTTGACTGGGTGTGCAGCAGACCACTCCTCGACGATCTGAACAAGCCTTTCGGCGTCATTCACCTCCCCTATTGTGCCGCATATCACACCATGCGCAGGGCACTCGGCACACCAACAAAAATGCTTACACATCCGGTTTCGCTCCCGGATAAACTCCACAGCATCCATGTCTATACTCCTTCCTGCCCCGCCTCCGGGGCATCCCCTCTTGCCATCTGCCAGCACCGGCGGAACCACACCATCCACGCTGCGCAGCCGGGCCATTGCTGCCCGCCCATCCTCTGGCTGCAGCTGCCCAGATCTTTCGATCGCTTCCGGCAGGCCTCACAGGGGCATTCCGGCAGCCGGTAGGGCTCTCCTTTTCTTATCCCCATTCTACCGTCACCGATCCTTTCTCCGGCATCAGCAGCCGAAGATGCGACAGGATCGCCTCTCGGTCGCCGTCAAGCTCCAGACGTACGCACAGCAGTACTGTCTGCTTTTTCGGGGTCTCCTCCGGTGCTGCGTCCTCCTTATGGGCGATTTCTTGGCGTGCGGTCTCCCCGTTGCGCCATAAGTCCAGATTCCGCTCCCACAGCACCCGGTCTCCGCCCCCCCCTCGGAAACGCTACCCCGTGACGTTTCCCTGCTTGCCGGACTGTCTCCAAGTTTACACCCATGGCTGCCGCCAGCCACGCTGCCGTCGCTCCGCAGCCCCGCATATTTGTCAGGTACTCCTTTTGCAGATCTCCGGGCATCTGCTTGTATGTCCCCCACGGCGTGACCCGCTTGGTGTTCCAGCTTCTCACCTCGCTGTTTAACGCCTCCCGCTCTTTTTTCGTCAGGCAGTCGCTGGGGAATCTCGCCCGCCGCCCGCCGCCGACCACCTTGTGTCTGGCCGAGTTCCCGATCTGTTTCTTCTCCCGGATGTCCTTGTCAAACTCCGTCATTTCCTTCTTCCTCCCGTCTTGCATATTTCCCGTCCACGGCCTCGCACAGCGGACACAGCCAGTATTCCCCGGCGCAGTATCGGGTGATCTGCCGCCGCAGCGCCTCACGGGACGGCATCCAGTTCACCACCGGCTCGTCCGCCAGCACCCCCTCGCACACAATGCGCTGGGAGCCGTTGTCTGTCCTGTAATAGGGGCATCGCACGTGTACCTTTGCGTGTCCTCCGGCCATACTCTCACCATCCCATGTACTTTTCCATCTGCCGGTCTGTCAGAGCCTGTGCAAGACCCTTTTGGGGCGGCGCAAAGGCTTCCGTCCTGCTCCACCGCTCCCACGTCTCTGCATTTCGGCAAGCCGCTTTCCAGTCTTTCATGGGGGTCTTGCCGACCATCCACCCTTTCGATGCGTAGAAATCGATAAAGCCCTGCGGATCTACGGGTGACTGGCGTTCAGCCACATAGGACTGCACCTCTGCCAGCGTGGGCGGAACAAGACGCTTGGAGGCTGAGGGGGGAGGGGGGGAGCAATAACTATCGTTCTCACTCTCTTTCTCTCTCTCTTTCTCTTTCTCCTTGCGGGTTTGTTCCGGTTTGTCGTCGGTTTGTTTTCGTCTGTTGTCGGTTTGTTTTCGTTTGTTTTCCATTTGTTCTCGTTTGTTGCTGTCTTGTTCGGCGGAGAGAGGCGTTTGTTCCGCCCGGCTGCGGTTTTCCGCCTTGCTGCGGCCCACCTCCAGCGTGGGCCGGATCAGGGTGAAAATGGCCCTCGCCACGCCGGATAGCTCCGGCTCCTCTCCGTCCAGTGCATAGGCGCATACCGCCAGCACGATGGCTCGAAACTCCTCCGCCGGAAGCTCCTTCAGTGCGTCGTAGTAGCTCCGGTACCAAGTAAATTGCTTTCGCTCCATCCCACGGCCCTCCCGTTAAAAGGGCAGATCGCCGTCGTCCTCGACCTCCTGAAAGTCATCCGCCGACACATCCACGCCCCGTCCGGTGGTCTCCTCCCGCTTGCTGTCGGCAAAGTACAGGCTGTCAGCCAGCACCTCCATGCTGCGCCGCTTGTTTCCGTCCTTGTCCTCCCAACTGCGGCCCTGCAGGGACCCGGTCACCGCCGCCATCCGGCCCTTGTCCAGATACTTGGCGGCAAATTCCGCCGCGTGCCGCCATGCCACCACATCGATGAAATCGGTCTCCCTTTCGCCGCTCTGGGACTTATAGTCCCGCTCCACAGCCAAAGAGAAACTGGTGACCGCCACGCCGCTCTGGGTGCGCCGCAGCTCCGGCTTTCTGGTCAGCCGCCCCATAAGCACGATCCTGTTCAGCATACTGCCACCTCCAGTCCGTCGGCAAACAGTTTCAGCTCCTCCGGCCGAAAGTACACACGGGGGTTCCCCGCCTCGATCCGGTAGCCGTTCAGCTTCCCGCTGCGCCGCAGATCGTCCAGCGTGTCCTCGCTGATGGAGAGCAGCCTCGCCGCCTCTCTCTTTGTGTAAAGCAATTTGTCCATTCCTGCATCCTCCTTGTTGTGTTCGTTGTTATAGCGTTGATATAGCGTTGTTATAGCGTTGTTATGGCGTTGTTATAGCGTTGTTATAGCAGTTCCACTGCGCTGTCACAAATCTGACAGGTACTCGATTTTCTTTGCTTCGCAGATTTCTACAATGTGCTGGCACAGGGCGGGAGGAATTTTTGACCTTTCCATACTGTTCTTCAGCGCACTTGTTCCACCACGGGGAAGGATGATACCCATTTGCTTTGCCTTCCTGATGGTTGCCCCTCTTGGGCTTCTTTCGTGGCATGGCTCACCGTTTTTGCAAATCGGCTTAAACTGCGGATCAGGATGGTTTGTCCAGATGTCAGTTGGCTTCATTCTTGTGTCACCATACTGGCAGTATGTAACCGTATAACGGGGAAGCCCCTGCATCCACGTCATCTTCCTCATACCGCCACGGGGATTTTCGATGAAATAAAACTTCGGTTTCAGCTCACGGATAAGCTGTAAAACATGTTGATCGACAGCATCACAGAATCTTGCATAATCGCTGACAGGATCAAGATTGCCGGTAACGGCGTTCTTGCGCCTGTGATGGCTGATTGCCGCAATGCTGAATGTCGTGCAGTCCGGGCTTGCCCATATAACATCCGGTCTACCGAACCGCTGAATGATATCATCAGCCGTGACCGTCATGATGTCTGCATACAGGTCAATGTTTTCAAAGTGCTTGTCCCACTCGACAGAAAACACTTCGTGACCGTGGGCTTCAAAGGCTTTGCCGATGCTTCGCGTCCCGGCGAAAAGTTCAAGAACCTTCATTCTATGTAATCCTCCGTACATTTCTTGTGGTTTGCTTCAAGGCAGTCCGTGCAAATAAGTTCGCCGTTCAGCTGCGCTGTCACAGATAGGACTTCCCGAACTCCCGCCGGAAGTCCTCCTCCGTCCAGTGCTGCTCCTCCATGGCCTTTAACTGTCCGTAGCGCTTCAGGCGCTGCATCTGCCCTGCGCTCTGGTGTACGGCGCTGGGTGCGAAGATGTGGCACCTCCTGTGGCACAAATACACCACCAGCCCGTACTGCTCGCTCTTCTTGCGGTACGCCCCGCCGAAGATGTGGTGCCGGTCCAGCGGATCCTCCGACCCGTTTCGCCCGCACAAAAAGCATCGTCTATCATCCAATGGGCTGCGCCTCCCCCCATTGGGATTTCAGCGCCGCCAGCTGCTGTGGGGTCATGGTCTCGATCCCCGCCTCCCGGCAGTCCTCCACCACCCGGTCAATGAGCCTTGCCATCTGTTCCGTGTCGTAGGTGGAGGAGCCGTACCACAGCGTCACGTTGGCGCAACCGGGGAGCTTGCTGGGCTCCTTTTCCGCCATCCATCCCAGCCCCCGTCCGCTCCACCGGCGCATCAGATTGTCCGCCGCCTTTTCCTGCACGCATACGATGTCGCTGACCCCGGCTATCTTCCGGATCTCCTCCTGATAGATGCCCTCCTTGGTGGCCCCGTAGTGCGCCGCCAGCTTGTCCATCAGCACCCAGCAGTAAGCGTTGGCATCGAGGCTCCGGCCCTTCCGCCGCAGCACCGCCCGGTACTCCTTCCCCGGCTGCAGCTCGTCCACCACGTCCATGGCGGAAAGCGCCGTCGGCACCCGCAGGCACAGCCAGTCTCCCGCCCCATCCTGCATCCATTTGGCCTCCAGCACGCTGACCTCCGTCATGGCTGCACCGCCTCCTCTCTGGGCCATTGCCCCGTTTTCAGGCACTTTGCCAAGTGCCGCAGCCTCGGCAGATACGCCCTCTCCACCCATTCCTCGTCATAGGGGATGGGATGGAAGCTCATGCGCCCCATGTCGATGGGGAGGAAATAGTTCTGGATCTCCGCCTCCGTCATCCGGTAGGCTGCAATGCGGCACTCCTTCCGCCGCCGCAGCCCCCATCCGCTTGCCAGCATCTCCACCTGACACTGCTGCCAGTATGCCTTGCTCACCCGGAATTCCGCCTTGCTGTGGGTCTTGACCTCCGTGATGATCCGGGCATCCTCTCCGTCGTAGTTCACCCGCAGCCGCAGCCCGTGGATGCGTACCTGCCGGTCTCTGGTGCGGATGCCCAGCGCATCCAGGATCTTCCCCTCATAGGCCGTTCCCGCCTGCATGGCCGGGGTGGTGAAGGTCTCCTGCCGGATGCCCAGCTTCACGCTCCACCATTTCCGGAAGGTCTCCGTGTCCCACCGGCCCATGACCTTGGACGTGTCCGAGGCTCCGATCCAGCCGCTGCGGTCGTGGTCGTGGATCACAGGCGGCTCACCGCCTTCTCAAGGCTCCCCAGCTTGTCGAACCACCCCATCATGGTCGCCATCTGCTTGTCGTTGATGCCCAGCTGCGCCAGCAGATCCCGGTGGGAAAGTCCCCCCTGCTCCTTGCTGGTGATCAGCCGCTCCAGCCGCTCCTTCACGGCGTAGATGCTGTGCCTCGACAGATCCTCCTCCCCGTCGTCGCCGTCCCCGGCGGCCCACAGGTCAAAGCCCAGCCCTGTCCGCACCGCCACGCCTTTGACAAAGGCTCTGGCCAGCGCATTGTTGATCCGCAGCTGGTTCAGCGTGTCCTCATACACCACCAGCGACCCATTCAGCAGCGGCATGTCGTAGGAAAAGACGTTCTCGTCAATGTGGATCTCCACCGACACGAACCAGCACTCCGTCACTCTCCCCTTGCTGGTGGTCACCTTGGCCTGTGGCCACAGGTAGCTGTTGGTCTCCGGGCAGCGCCGGGGAGCGTACCAAACGCTCTCCGCTCCGTTCTCGTGCAGCAGCTTCACGCAGTTGGCCCAGCCCAGATAAGGCACCTTCACCGTGTTCCCCCGCTCGTCCTTGGCGTCCCGAAAACCGCACAGGGGCCGCACGTCCAACTTCACCAGTTCGTTAAAAGGCTTCAGCATTTCTCCTTCTCCTCCTTCTTGTCCTCTTCCATTACGTCCATCAGGCTGTTTCCATCCAGCAGCTGGTCGATCACCTCCATCTCCGTCCGCCCGAAACCCGCCTTCATCAGCCACCGGAACCGCCTCCGGGTGTTCTCCCGGCACGTCCCGCAGGCCGCATCGTTCTTCCAGCGCCACCCGCTGCAAAGGGGGCAGGGCCTCGCCTCCAGCTCCGAAAGCGGCCCCAGCGCCTCGCCGCACCGTGGGCAGCTCAACCCGTGGTAGCCCACGTCCTTTTCCTCCTCCACCGTCGGCTCGTCAAACACCTCGCCGCAGTACTGACACAAAAACATCCTCTTCTTCCTCCTCGTCGCTTAGATCTACGTATTCATAGGGGCCGCTTGTCCTCTGCCCCCGGTACACGGCCTCCATGGCCCGCCGAACCGTTCCATAGCTGCGCCCGATCAGCGCCGCCAGCTCTCCCATGCTGTCCGCCTGCGCCACCGGAAGCCGATACCTGTCCTTCGTCACATAGCGGTATACCCGCATTTCTTCCGTCGCCTCCTTGGCTGATAGCTCCGGCACTTGCCCTCCTCGTCCCACAGGGGCCGGGGCTTGCACTTGCCTACCATCTCTGCGTAGTTGCAGTCCCACATCCGGTTCGACCCGGTCATTCCGTACCGGCACTTCCGGCATCTGCTCCAGTCCTTCAAGCCTCCACCATCTCCCCGTTTTTGAGCGTGTACCACGTGTCCGCCTTGATGGTATCACCGTCCACCTTCGCAATTTTGGCATCAATGATGTTGCCATCATCGTCACGCTCGGAAACAACGACCCAGTTGCCCACAGCGCCTCTTGCAAGGCTATCTTGGCCCCATGCCACGGCAAGGCACTGTTCGCCTAATGCAGACGCTTTTCCATCCGGGCCGGTTACGGAAGCTGTGCCACTCACACCCGATGCGGCGGCGTTGCCACTCACACCCGATGCGGCGGCGTTGCCTCTCTCGCCCGATGCGGCGGCGTTGCCGTTCAAGCCCGATGCGGCGGCGTTGCCGCTCTCGCCCGATGCGGCGGCGTTGCCGTTCAAGCCCGATGCGGCGGCGTTGCCGCTCTCGCCCGATGCGGCGGCGTTGCCCCTCCAGCCCGATGCGGCGGCGTTGCCCCTCCAGCCCGATGCGGCGGCGTTGCCACTCACACCCGATGCGGCGGCGTTGCCACTCACACCCGATGCGGCGGCGTTGCCTCTCTCGCCCGATGCGGCGGCGTTGCCGTTCAAGCCCGATGCGGCGGCGTTGCCGC
>OGJH01000646.1_pt1 | contig 39401 bp, 46 predicted proteins | sample 1572021 | NCBI WGS metagenome assembly OGJH01 (sample SAMEA2582098, study PRJEB24529) | metagenome | biome: Human gut stool | place: China | collected 2011
TTACGGATGACGAACAATTATACGTATCAGAAGGGATCGCGGATGATTTTCAATCGGATTATAAGGTAAATGTAATGAAAAAGTAGAGGCGGAAGATATGGACAAAGAAAAAGTGATCAAAAAAATAAAGGCAGAAGGAACAACATGAAACAGGCAGCAGAAAGACTGAAACAGGCGGTGAGCGCAGGTGTATTCCTGACAGATGAGCCCATGAGCCGCCATACTACCTTCCGCACCGGCGGACCGGCAGATATTTACATCGAACCGGCCAGCGCGGAAGAATTAAAGCAGGTGCTGGATATCTGCCGCCATGCACGGCAGCAGGGCGTCCGCCCGGACAACCACTTTATCGGTGTCACCGACGCCCGTGCCGCCCGCTATAAGGCTCTGCGGGAGGGGCGAAAACTCATTGATCTGGGAGCCGCCGATGAGGCGTGTCTGGACGCCATGAGCATCATGGAATTCAGCAATGCCCACGGCACCATCGTCTGTATGCCCACCGGCGGAGCCTCCGGCATCGTCCCGGCGGCGGTATACCGCATCGGAGAACGGCTGGGCAAGAGCGAGACGGAGCAGGAGAACGCCCTGCTGGTCGCGGGGCTCATCGGTGCCTTCTACTATCCTACCCACTACACCGGGGCCATCGGCTGTCAGGCGGAGATCGGCGTGGCGGTGTCCATGGCCAGCGCCGCCCTGTGCAGCATGATGACCGACGATCCCGACACCATCCACTGCGCCGCCTCGCTGGGCGGACAGGTACTGATGGGGCTGCTCTGCAACCCCATCGAGGGCTATGTGCAGGTTCCCTGCATCGTGCGGAACATGGTCGCCGTGCCAACCGCCGTCACCTGTGCCAATGCGGCGCTGGCGGGGATGGATCACATCGTGCCGCTGGATGACGTGGTGGCCCTGATGCTGGCGGTGGGCGAAAAGATCCGTCCCTGCGATGAGGCGGGGACGTACATCCTGAAAAAGGAGGAAGAATAAATGGATCGACAGACATTGGCGCAGGAGATCACCCAATATTTGACGGAGCAGGGCGCTGTGCGGGTGGGCTTTGCCGACCTCCACGGTGTGGCGGGGGCGGCGCTTCCCTACGGCATCACGGCGCTGGTGGCGCTGCCCCGTGAAATCGTAGGGCCGTTGGTGAATCAGCCCCACCGAGCCTACTACGATGCCTATCAGGCCATCAATGTGCGGCTGGACGCCATGGCAGAGGGCTGTGCCGCCCTGCTGCGGACCCATGGCTATCAGGCCACGGCCAACACAGAGGAGCATCTGCCCACCGGCGCTGAGGATCGCTCTCCCCTGCCTCACAAGGCGGTGGCCTGCCGGGCGGGACTGGGCTGGATCGGAAAAAACAACCTCCTGACCACCCCCGACTTCGGTGGAGCCGTGCGGCTGTGTACCGTGGTGACGGATGCCCCGCTGCCTACGGCGGAGCCCATTCTCTCCAGCCGCTGCGGCAGCTGCCGTGTGTGCGTGGATGCCTGTCCCTCCTCCGCTCTGTACGGCACCCTGTGGCACACGGGGCTGGACCGGGACGATCTGTTCGACCACCTGCTGTGCGAACGCACCGCCAAGGAGCGAACGGGACGCTCCTTCGGCATCCCCATTGCCATCTGCGGCAAGTGCTTCGCCGTGTGTCCCTATACCCAGCGATATCTGAAAAGCGAATGAAAAAAGGTCTCCGGACGACTGAGCCGTCCGGAGACCTTTTTTATGGATGGGCTCGTCCCCTGCTGCCGCTTATGCCTGCCGCTCTATGCAGCGCTGGTACACATCCCACAGGTCGTCGCTCATTTCGTAGACCATGCGCCCCATGCGGATGCCCTCCGGCGTGCGGACATAGCGGCACACGGACAGATATTCATCCCCCTCGTCGCAGCGGGCATAGCCCAGCAGGGTGTTACCGTCCTTCCGGGTCCACTCCCCCAAGGTCAGAGGCTGGCCGCAGTAGGGGCAGGTCAGGGCCGTCAGCTGCGGATCCGCTTGTGCCGCAGGCAGATCCGGATACGGCAGACCGCCTACCCGGCCCGCCAGCCGGTCTGGGCCGTAGTCGATGTTGCGCAGGCAGTACTCCTCCATGCAGCGCTCCAGATCCATGCTGCCGCAGACCCGGACGGTGTTGCGGGCGTCGTTGAGGGCGTCGTGGGCCCGATCCGGCTTCAGCCGCAGCAGCTCCATGGCTCGCTCCAGTGAGCATTGACGGTCATCCCGCATAATCTCATGGCCGAAGATGCGCTGGAGATCGTAGCCGTCGGGGAGGGTGGCGTCCAGTCCGTGCATCAGAAGGTTATCCATCAGCACCGGCAGATCATCCGGCCCCCAAGTACACAGGCAGCAGTCCTCGCCGCACCAGTCCCGGAAGGCGGCATAGGCCGCCGGGAAGTCGGGGGCCTTTTCCAGCTCCTGGGGCCGTATCTTGGTGAGCTGCACCACATGGCCGTTCATGGCCGGATAGAACACCGGCCGCACGAGGCTTTTGAACTCCGACACCTCTTCAAATCGGTTGTTCAGCTTCAGCGCCCCGATCTCGATGATCTCCGAATCGAAGCGGAATGGCTGGGTGATGGTCTCCTGCCCCGACATGGGCTGATTCCACTCCAGATCCAGCACGATATAGGAAAACTCCTCCATACTCTCTCCCCCGTCTTGGTGCCTGTCCTTTTCGGCTGCCGCCTCTTTTAAGGTCTGCTTCTTTTGATACGAGTATACCACGCTCCCCCGCCCCCGGCAAGCACAAAAGGGATATCCCATCGGGCACCCTCCGTAAGGAAGGTGCCCCGGGGCGGCTCTTGTATCTCAGGTTAATAAGTTTTCGGAAACGGTGTAACCCTTGTGGCTATGCCGTTTTCTCTTTGTTGCGCTGGGTGAGGTGGTGCTGGAAGGCTTCTTCCATCTCCTCCGGGGTCAGCTCGTGTAGGATGCCCACGCCGCTGTAATAGATGTCCAGAAGCTGTACTCGCTTGCCGTCAAGGTATCTGGGTGTATACACCACGATTTTATCCACGAACTCGTGGATCAGCTCAGGGGTCAGGGCTTTCAGCTCTGTGACCTGTTTGACTTTCTGGATGAACCGCTACAAGCTCTCGGTCTTGTCTGTTTCGGTTTCCAAGAAAGACTGCAGCTCCGGGACAGCGGCCTTCAGCGTTTTTTGCTCCTCCTCGTAAGACAGAGATAGTGTGGCGTAGCGCTCGTCAGACAGCTTTCCACTGACGTTGTCCTCGTAGATCTTCTGAATCAGGGTATCGATCTCCGCAATGCGTTTCTTCACTTTGCCCAGCTCCCGGCGCTTGGCGGCAAGCAGCTTCTTCTTGTCCTCCGTGTAGCAGTCCATCTGCTTGCGCGCAAACTCCTTTTCAAACACCTGCACATTTAAGAGAATGCGCTGCATACTCTCTAAGACGATTTGCTCCACCACTTTCTCACGGATATAGTGGGCAGAACAAACCTCGGAGTTCTTGCGATAGGAGGAACAGAAGAAGTACGCCTGCTCCCGTTTGTAGTTGTTGGTGACACTGTAATACAGCTTCTCTCCGCAATCAGCGCAGTACAGCAAACCCGAAAAGGGACTGACAATGCCGCTTTTCGTGGGCCTGCGGCGGTGCTTGCGAAGCTCCTGCACTAAGGCGAAGGTTTTCCGGTCAACGATGGCAGGATGGGTATCCTTGAAGATTTGCCATTCCTCCGACGGACGCTCAATTTTCTTCTTGTTCTTGAAGGATTTGGTGGTGCTGCGGAAATTCACCGTATCGCCGCAGTACTCCTGCTTGCCGAGTATATCCGCCACGGTGGCAGAGCACCAGTTATACGGAACAGCAGGCAGCTTACTGCAATTTCTGCCGATATTGCTCCAATGCTCCGTATGTGTGGACACTTTTGCCGCTTTCAGGCGTTTGGCAATCTGCGTCGGTCCAAGGCCGTCCACACACCAAGCAAAGATTTGGCGCACAGTCTTGGCTGCTTCCTCATCCACGATCCAGCCGTTTTTGTTTTCCGGGTCTTTCAGATACCCATAGGGCGGATTGGTGGTCAGCGGTGCGCAGGACATTCCCTTGCTCTTAAACACATTTCGCACCTTCTGGCTGGTGTTCTTGGCGTGCCACTCATTGAATAAGTCCTGCATCGGGACAAGGTCGCTGATGCCCTTTGCGGTGTCGATGTTGTCCATAATGGCGATGTAGCGGACGCCGAGACTGTCGAAGCCCTCTTCCAGAAGCTGTCCAACGATCAGGCGGTTACGCCCCAAGCGGGAGTGATCCTTGACGATCAAGGTGCCGATAAGACCCTTTTCCGCCAGTTCCAAAATTTCCGTGAACGCCGGTCTTGCGAAGTTCGTACCTGACCAGCCGTCGTCAATGAACACACGGGTGTTTTGAAAGCCGTTTTCCTGTGCGTACTTTTCGAGGATGGTTTGCTGATTTTTGATGGACCCTGACAGGCCGTCCTGCTCATCGTCACGGGACAGGCGGCAGTACAGGGCTGTGATTTTATCCGGTTGTTTTGTCATAGCTCCCCTTTCCACAGCCGGATATGATCGAATTTGTAGGTGAGCCCATTCTACCATATCCGGCTGTAAACTTCAACGCTTTAATGCGGCGACTTCAAATCTCTTTGTTATTATCATCGCTTTTCAGGATGATACGCTGCACTTTGTCGGTAATATTTTCTCTTGCGTCCTCTTTGAAAAAGGCTCTTACGGCATATACCGTACCATCAATTTCTCTGATGAAATTCAGCGGCTGTACATAGGCGCTCCGCCGAAACCACGCAATGCGTTCCTGTTTCGGCATCGCTGCAAGATGGTCTGTAATACGGTCAATCTGTACATAGATTTCATTATTTCTGTCCTTCATCGTGCGTCACGCTCCCTTCTCTGCGGTTTCTTTTGCTGCTGTGCTTCTTTGGCACGGTATTCATTGGCATAGAGCAGATCCGTCTTTCCCTGTATTTTGGCGGAACGCACCTCAATGGCCTTATTCAGCTTCAGCTGCTTTCGCAGGGTGGTGATCTGCTCTGTTACACCCACCTTTTCCTGCCGCAGTGTTTCCTTTTCGGCAGGTGCAGCACGGCGTATCCTGTTTTGCAGCTTGGTGCGGCGGGTAATGAGGGCATCCATATTCCGCTGGATTTTCTCCCGGTCTGCGTACAGATCGTCAAAGGTTTCAATGCCGTATTTACTCATATACCGTACCTGCTGGGACAGCTCGTCCAGTTTCCGCAAGTCCTCCTTCAGATACGGGCTGGTGGGCTTATAGTCGGTATGCTTCGGTAAGTACCCAAGCAGATAGCTGTAGTGCAGATACTGCTTGTAAATGTGGCTGGTCTTATGGAACGGGCGGAACCAATCCGAAAGCTCCTGCGGCATTTGGGGCGGGTAGCTGATATATGCCCGGCGATTGCCGAAGGAGGCATATCGTCCGAGGCGAATATTCTCCGGCGTCCACCGCTCGTCCAGCGTGTCCAGCCTTGTGAAGTGCTCGTGCTGGGGCAAGCGTATCTTCCAGTGCTTGCCCGTGAAGTCGGTCACATACCCTTTGCGCCGCAGATAGTCCTCCATATAGTAGGGGGTTCTGCTGAAATCCATTGCCTCACGCACATCGGCACGGTAGACATTGTAGCGGGTGGGCTTGCCGCTTTTCTCATCCAGCCATACCGGACGGGCGGGTGCTTTGCGGGGCTTTTCAATGACGGACAAGCCATATTCCCGGCACAGCCGGTCGGAGATTTCCATCATTCGCTTTCGCTCGGCCTTGGAATAGTTATACTTGCCGCCGTCCCGAAAAGAAACGGAGTTAAAGCAGAAATGGCAGTGGATATGCTCCTTGTCGAGGTGGGTGGTGACGATGATCTCAAAGCGGTCGCCCCACATCTCCTTTGCCAGCTTTACGCCAATCTCGTGGGCAAGCTGCGGTGTGACCTCCTCCGGCTTAAAGCTCTGATAGCCGTGCCAAGCGATGTAGCCGTCCGTCTTTCCGTAACGCTTCTTGGTGAGGATCATCTGCCGCAGAGCAGTTTCCTTCAGGCAATTGAGGGCGGTGATATACTCGCCCTTCTGCGTGGCCTCCGGGCGCTGGACATAGGAAAACACATTATAGAGGTCTTGCAGCTCCGGCGTTTTCGCCGCCGTCTTTTCCGGATTCTCCACATAGTCAATGAGGTCCTTCAAGCGGCCTTTAATGTGCCAAAGAGATGTCGTTGCCATCAGATCACCTCCAGCAAGTCCAGCACCAGCCGTTCAATCTCGGCGCAGAGCTTGAGGGCGGACGGCTCATATTTGGCACATTCTTTCAAGTTGGAATGAGCCTTGTATAGTTCGTCCATCAGCCGCCAAAATACATCCGGCGGCTTCGGCTTGGGGTGGACGCCCCGGCAGAGCTGGCGGACATACTCGCTTTGAGTCAGTCCGCACAAGGCGCTGCTTCGCTCCAAGTTCTCTTTTTCTTCTTCGGTCAGGCGTACCTTGATATGCACTTTTTCTTCTCTCATTTTGTCATCTCCTTCAGTAAATTTTGTTTTCTCAGCAGGGTTTCAGGACGGCACGCCCTGAGAAGTCCGCAGACCGAAAGGCTGCGGATCTGGATTGTGGGGACCACAATCCGATGCTCGTTATTCCTGTGGACAGCACCTCTCGGTCATAGCGGCTTCTTGAAATTGTTCTTCTGTCTCCGCTGATTAACGGCAGTCATCGTCTCCTTAGCTTTGCTTCGCCTGTCCTCGGAATAGGGGGCGGTCAGCCGGACAGAGAACCGCCGACGGTCTATCTCAAAAGTCAGGCAACCGACAGTCAGGCGGCAGTGGGCGGGATATTTTGCCGCATACGCCGCCAATCGATTTTTCAGGTCGGTGTTGTAAGTACGGATGGTGACAGCGCTGCCGGTTTCGTTGAACCATATCTCGGTCAGCTTGTTTTTCTTCTTGATTTCTGTAATCATTTTGAATTTCACCTCATTTCGGATCGCATTTGTAGAAGGCCCGTTTTTACCGGAAAAAGTCCCGTTCAAGACCGGCAGAATTCACGGATTTTCTAACGGAAACGCCGTAGACGATACGGAGGCCGTTTGGCGCTCCCACAAAAAGAAATCTGCGAAAAATTACGGTCTTGACCGTAAAGCAGCTTTCCCCACAAATAGGAGAAATCACGGGTGTAAAACGGAACTGTTTCTTGAAAAATTTGCGGATTGTTTGCCGTTTTCTCCGAATGTCGTTTTTCTATTCCTGCCCCGGAATCTCACCGCAGCGTCGCCAAGCTCATATCTTCGCTCAGTCATATCCCATTCGGACGGTCATTCAGTTTTCAATTTGCCCCTCAATTGGTAGTCAGCGAGAAGGGCCGAAAATTAACCCCCTCTGCAAAATTGTTTGAACGGTGTCTATAACGGCAAAAAGAGCCGGTACACAGCACATCAAATCAGCGGGAGATGATCTCTCGCTATATCTTTGATGAAACTATGTACCGGCTCTGAAATTCAGAAACCTTCAGTGTCTGCTTTTTCCGTCCCGCAGGCAGACGCTGCAACAGGAGCGGCGCAGCCGCAATTTCTTTCGACGGCTGCCTTGTGTTTCATTTCAGATATTCAGTTGTGGACTCTGCTATGAGAGAAAAATATAGTATAGCATATAAAACGCTTGTTCGTCAAGTGATTTTGACATACTGCAGTAAGAAAGTCGGCTGCCGTTTCCGACAGCCGACTTTGCAAAAGTTATCACTTATCAATATGGGATTTTCAGATTCTTCAAAAACCCCTCAATATTTGTTGCAGTTCCCTCCGAAGCGTCTGTCAGCAGTCCGTCATCCGTCAGCAGCGGCGTATCCAAAACGGATTTGATACTCACAGCCACACTGGCGCAGGATGCAATTATCTTTTTGGAATCTGCACCGTAACAACTGTAATCATCGCCCTCTGTTTTTACGATGTCGCTCATCTGGTAGATCAACGGCATAAAGTAAGAATCTAGTCGAGCCAGCAAATTGTAAAACACACAGGTTCTTCTGCGGATGGTCTCACATTGTAAGGATGCCGTGTTGAGCTGCGCTGCGATCTGCACTGCCTCAGCTCGGTTGGTGTATGCTTTTTCAAGATCTTTCTTCGCTGCTTTCCCGGCAACCAGTCCCATAACCAATAGGGCGGGACCGGCTACGAGTCCGCCGAGTACAGCTGTCCCGCCGGCCATTCCAAGCCCACCGGCAGCAAGGGAACCTCCTCCGAAAAAGGCGAGCGTGGCATTCGTTGCAGCGGCACCGCTCAGCGCAGAAATCGCCGTTCCGGTCGAAGCAAAAGCCAGCGCTTGTGCAGCACCATATGCACCGAAGGCAGCCAATGCGCCTCCGGCTGTTCCAGCAACTGCTCCACCGGCTACGGAGCCCGCAAAGTGTGCCATGCTGCGAAGTTCTACAAATTCCTGCTCGTCAATATGAAGCCGATGGAGTTCATCCAGTCCTTCCGTCTCCTTGAAATCCACATTTTTGATCTGTGTGAACACATTCAAGAAGTCGGAAATCGTTCCGTTCAAGACGGTCATTTTTTCTGCCCCCAGCTGGGTCAGTGAGTTTCCGCAGGCGAGCCGCTGTGCATTCAGATAATCGGTGGACTCCTGAACAAGCTCATTGGCACTCTTATTAATCTGCTTGGCATTTTTGGCATCAAAGCCGGCCTTTACGGTGCCGCCGATCCCGAACATTCCACTGGCAGCAGCAATACCGATAAACAAAAGCGGTAACGGCATTTTCTTCCCCTCCCATCAAAGTGTGATCAAGTCTTTGACACTGTCAAAGATCACTGCCTGGCGTTTTGCAAGCTCATTTACCCGTGCTTCGATCGTCAAGTACGGACGATCTGTCGTTTTGATCCACGCAATCTCTTTTTCAATATCCAGTATTGTCAGGATGCTGCTTTCCATTTCCAGAAAAACAGCTTTGTCGATTTGCAGCTTACGGACGATGTACTTGAGCAGTTTGCGCTCGGTTTCATCGTAGCTTTCATCACTGTATGCAATGGTCAACAGATCCCAAACCAATAGCTTGGGTGTGATGAAGGTATCAGCTGTTTCGTTGGAGGACTGAATCGCATCTTCTACGCCGTCCTGCAAAACATCGTAATAGTCCTCCGAATCAATGATCTTCTCCAATTGTGCCTGACAGTCCTTGATGATAGCGGGCTTGCTATCTGCAAAATTAGGGTCAAGCGCTGCACCTATGGCATCAAACTTTTCCTCCTCACTGTGGTAAACCGTTCCGTCCGCTGCCATCAGATAGTAGATGATTTGAAGTGCGTTTCGAGTAGCAATGCTCTTCACCACTGACGCAGTGCCCTTTTCCGATTCAGCGGCTGCAATTAGTTCCTTTGCCGCAGCCGCCTTCTGAGCATCGGCTTTTCTCTTCTCCCGACTTTGTTTTGCGTCAGCTGCCATATCCTGCACGGCCAGTTTAGCTGCCTTGGTTGCATCGGCAGCTTTTTGCAAAGCCCCTGCAAAACCTGCCCCGATTTTCTTCTTATCCACTTCTGCCTAACCTCCTTTATAATACCAATGGAGCATCGGACTCCATCAGAGCATCAAATTCTTTCTGATTTGTAAACTGCGGCTCTCGCCCAAGAACCTTCTGAATGGTAACATTTCCCCGAATAACAAAATCAGAATCACCGGTCAGCATGCCTTGCTGCATATCAGCAAAGCCGGACATAAAGCCGTCGATGTCCTCGGCAAGATAATTGCTGACCTTCAGGTCCAGTTGTTCCTTGAACTCCTGAAGCTGCTTGAGGAACAGTGCCGCCTTTGTCTCCGAAAGGATCATCTTTTCGTGAATGAGCTGCGCCTCCTTCTTCTCATTGGATACCTCACGCACGATGGAAAGAGCAGCACACCCGGCACCCACATAATTAAACCGGGTAACAAATCGACCGGAAAACAGCACCCAATTGCCGCCGGATTCGATGGCAGCGTGGATCGCCGCATCAGCGGTATCGGCTACGGTGAAGGTCATACTGGCTATGGTGAGCATCCGGTCTACTGTGCGGTTTCGGAAAGGAATGATGGCTTTCCAGTTGATTTTATGGACATCGCTCCAGTCTTGAATGTCGTCTCTGGACAGTTCCTGCAGCAACCGGCGCAGAAGGAAAAACGACCGCACGATACATTCGTTGATGATCACAGGAATGGTTTGCTTCCCAACTTGCATGGCAACGCCCATTTCGGTGCGAAGGTCAAATTTAAGAGGGATCAGATTGCCGTTTAAGTCCCGTTCTCCCAGCAGCGTTCCGTTGAACAGCTTGGATATGTAAACGGAAAATTCCTTACACCCCTTAGCATCTTGCTTTTTGAACAAGCGAGTTGAAGAAAATTCCTTCAAAAGGGAGACCAGCGGCCCCGGCAGCCCCGTGCCAAAGCTGCCTTTCATAACAGAGCCAGAAGACCCGGCAACATCACTGACCATATGAAAGAACCAGTTTACAGCGCCAAACATAATCTTTTCGGGGAAACTCTTTCCCACGAGATTCAGGCCATCTTTGTTAAGCGGTACGCACTGAAACGCTCCCGCAACATCGGTACCGTAAACATTGCCCGTAAATTGCGTCAAAATGGAACAAACCAGTCCCAGCGGGGTCGGGTGGTGCGAGAAGTCACGGAGATGGTGTTGCAGACCTCCGCCAAAGGCAGCGGTTGCCTTGTCTGCGGCAATGGGGAACTGATCCTCCAGATGCTTTATAGCCTGTCCAAGATCGGTTCCACTGTAGCCTTGATATTTTGCAACCTTTAGAACCAACTTTTCAGCCTGCTGATTTCCCCACTGATTTGCATACTCAAGCGAGAATTCTCCGACAAACAAGCTGTCCACTAAACCGGCAAGAACGCCGCTTGCAACCGCAAACGCATAATCTGCCTTGTCGGCGTGATTGGTATAATGTTCCAACTCCTGATTGACACGGGCCAGCTCCGTGTTCAGGCGATCAATGCTTGGTGCTTCGATTTTCGCCTCGGCAGATACGACATCCTCTGCCAACTCCTGATTGATCTCTTTTGTCTTGTCTGACAAAGTAAATGTACCGTCAATAATTCCTGCGTACTGCGCTGACTGGGACCATTCGTAGCACTCATAGGCACGGGTGGCCAATCGCGGATGGGTTTCATCCTGCACCAGCATCAGTTCCATCAGCTTGTTGGATTTTGAATCGTTGACAAAGGATTTTAAGTCAAGCGCCTGTTTCAGAAATTCTTTCCGATCCACATTCTTGCCATAGCCGTTGAGCCGGAGCAATACATCAATGGTTTTGTCCGCTGTTCCGTCACAGAGAGCAGCAGCTCGGTCTGCGGACAACTCACTGCAACGATCCCAGAATAGAAGTGCCCTCACTAATGTCGGCGTGAGATATTTGCCAATGGCCGGAATACGCGCTAACGGGCTTCGGTCTATACCACCAACCAACTGCGCTGCAATGGAGTGATAAAGGGAATGCTTGCAGGCAATGTGGCCGCATTCGTGCGCCAGAACACTGGGGAGCAGATTGAGCGGAAGTTTATTCACAAGCCCGGATGTCACATAGATACAAGGGTGAACGCTGCCAAATGTTGCTGCATTGGCCTGCCTGTCCCTCACATAATAAAGCTCCGGCGTATCAATGCCAAGCTGCTCACAGATCGGGGGCAAGAGACCGTATACCTCCGGCATCTGGTTTTCGCCGAGACGGATTGCGGTCGATAGAAGGTCAATTTTAGCAGCCTTCTCATCGTAATTGGCAGAATACGATTCCAGAAGCTTTACAAACTTCGGGAATTGATTCAAAGCATCTGCGGCTTGCCTGTCCAAGTCGTGCACATAGAGTTCGGCACTATAGGCCATGTTGTCACGCCCTTTCCTTTCAAGTTACTTCTTCTGTTCAGTTTCAAATTCGACAATGTCGTCCAGCTTGCAGTCCAGTGATGTGCAGAGCTTTTCCAGCACATTCACCCGAACATCTTCGTTGCGCCCCAGCTTTGCCATAGCGTTAGTGCTGATCCCAGCCAAATGCGTCAATTCAGTCTTGCTGAGATTTTTGTCGATCATCAGCTTCCAGAGCTTTTTGTAATTTGCTGGCATATTTTCATCTCCTTATGATTAAGGGTAAATTCAATCTTTCCAAGATCAGTATATCACGTCCAAATCGAGAATTCAAGAAAATTTTGAGACTTGCAAGATAGAAGATGGGTTCGATTGCACAATATATTATCGGAAACTCGGCTGAGGTATATGGAAACGGCGTGCGGGATGTGCCCACACGCCGTACTTGATTACGAGAAAATAACCTCTTGATTTACAATTTCAGCCGCCCTATTTCGGATGTTATTGCTTTTCCTAACCCATTCCACTGGATTAGTCGCCTTGAAACCCTCCGTCAGGTTTTCATTTCGAGATAGTGCATTCACAAGTTCATCAAACATCTGCTGTGCCCAATTTTCCACATCAACAAGATAATCATTCAATTTGCCGCTTGTCAGCAGATTGTAGTAGCGCACTCTGTGATACTGCTTTAGATACCGCAAGTGCCGTTGTCCCCATATGCCGATATGTACTTCGCCTTCCTCCGGCAGTTTCAGGCAGGGCAGATAGTAGTCTCCCTGTAGCTCATACCAAAGCCCGTTCTGCTCGTTGTAGATGTACTTTTCCATTTTGTAACCCTCCAATATGATTGATTTTGCCTACAATCCAATCATTCCGGCTGACTACAAAAGCCGAAGGAGACACTTCCTTACGAAGTGCCTCCTTCGGCGTCATTTTTTCATGTTTGATTGGGACTATAAGCCGGGTTCTGTGATCGACAGCCATCTATCTCGACGCAGCGTTGCCGCTGCGCTCAAGCCACCCCCTCGGAAGCGGCCGGGCAGGCCATATGCTTCCTCCACGGTGTTGCACCGGATAGAGTTTACAGCGCCGCAATGTTCCCATGCGGCGGGTGAGCTCTTACCTCGCCTTTCCACCCTTACCCCGCGAGCGGGGCGGTATTTCTCTGTTGCACTTTTCCTGAAGTCGCCTTCGGCGGGCGTTACCCGTTATCCTTGCCCTGTGGTGCCCGGACTTTCCTCACATGGGCGCTTTTCAGCGCAGATGCGCGGCTGTCCGTCCCAGTCGTGTTTATTTTACTTTATTTTGGCGGAAATGTCAAACGGATTGCAAAATTTATCCCGAGCGGATATAATATGGGAGTAGTTCAACGCCTGCGCCGGGCGGCGCAGGGGAAAGAAGGACATAGATCATGACTGTAACGGAATATTTCACCCGGCTGCAGGGGAAGCGCGTTCTGGTGCTTGGCCTCGGTGTAAGCAACCGGCCGCTCGTGCGCCTGCTGCTGCGGTTTGGCATTGACGTCACGGGCTGCGACCGCACGCCGCGGGAGAAGCTCGACCCGGAGGTGCTCGAGCTGGAGCGCCTCGGCGCGAAGCTGCACCTCGGCGATGATTATCTGACGGGCATCTCCGGCGATGTGGCCTTCCGCACACCCGGACTGCACCCGGGAAAGCCGGAGCTGCAGGCGCTGCGTGCCGCAGGGACGCAGTTTACCTCCGAAATGGAGGCCTTTTTCGAGGTCTGCCCCTGCAGGATCATCGGCGTGACCGGCTCAGACGGAAAAACGACGACAAGCACGCTTATCTCCGAAATCCTGAAGCATGCAGGCTATCGCGTCTGGACCGGCGGCAATATCGGTACGCCGCTGCTCGACCAGGCGGAGCACATGACGCCGGACGAACTCGTCGTGCTGGAGCTGAGCTCGTTCCAGCTTATGGACCTTCGCCACAGCTGCCACATCGCCGTCGTGACGAACCTTGCGCCGAACCATCTCGACGTACACCGCGACATGGCGGAGTACATCGACGCAAAAAAGCATATTTTCACCCGCCAAACCGCGCAGGACGTGCTCATTCTGAACGCGGACAACACCATCACGGCCGGGTTTGCGCCGGAGGCCGCCGGAGAGGTCCGGATGTTCTCGCGCCAGACCGTTCCCGCGCACGGTGCGAGCTTCCGGGACGGCGTGATCCGGCGCGACGGCGTACCCGTTGTGCGGCAGGACGAGATCAAAATCCCCGGCCTGCACAATGTGGAAAACTACATGGCAGCCATCCTCGCGGTCGCAGGGCTGGCCTCGGATGAGGATATCCGCTATGTCGCGCGGAACTTCGGCGGTGTGGAGCACCGCATCGAGTTCGTGCGCGAAAAGGACGGCGTAAAGTTCTATAACGACTCCATCGCCTCGTCCCCGAGCCGTACCATCGCGGGCCTGCGCAGCTTCTCCGAGAAGGTCATTCTTATCGCGGGCGGCTATGACAAGCACATTCCGTATGACGTGCTCGGCCCGGAGATCGCAGCGCACGTCAAGCTCCTCGTCTGCACCGGCGCGACCGGCCCGAAGATCGCAGCCGCGGCCCGCGCCGTTCCGGATGCGCCGGAGATCCTCGAAATTCCGGATTTCTATGAGGCCGTTCACGCCGCTGCGCAGCAGGCAAAGCCCGGTGATATCGTGCTGCTGTCCCCGGCAAGCGCCGCCTTTGACCGCTTCAAGAACTTTATGGTCAGAGGCGCGGAATTCAAGAAAACGGTGATGGCGCTGTGAGCGGGGGAGATATCCGCTGCTCGGCCGTTATCGTCGCAGCCGGCAGCGCGCAGCGCATGCAGGGCATCGACAAGCTCCTGGCACCGTTGGACGGTGTGCCCGTCCTGCGCCGGACAGTCGAAGCGCTGGCATCTGCGCCCGAGATCACAGAGCTGATCGTTGTTACGCGTGTAGACCGCTTGGAGGCCGTGCAGGCCCTGTGCGAAGGACTTTCCAAGCCCGTTTCCGTCGTTCCCGGCGGGAAAACGCGGGCGGAGTCCGTCCTGTGCGGCCTTTCTGCGGCAGCCATGCCCTATGCCGCCATTCATGACGGTGCGCGTCCGCTCGTCACGAATGAGGTGATCGCGCAGGCTGTTTCCGCTGCCGTCTCTTGCGGAGCTGCAGCGCCAGCCGTCTCCGTTCACGACACCATCAAGCGCGCCGAAAGCGGCCTTGTGCTTGAAACGCCGGACCGCAGCACGCTGTTTGCCGTCCAGACGCCGCAGGTCTTCCGGACGGAGGAAATTCGCTCCGTGCTCCGCTGGGCCATCGCGCAGGGGCTGCCGCTCACGGACGACTGCTCCGCCATGGAAGCGGCCGGAAGGCCGGTGCGCCTGACGCCCGGCGATGTCGAAAATTTGAAGATCACAACACCGGTCGATCTGCGCATCGCAGAGGCGATCTGGAAGGGGAGAACGACATGAGGATCGGACACGGATATGATGTACACCGCCTCGTTCCGGGGCGCAAGCTCATCCTCGGCGGCGTGGAAATTCCGTTCGAGCGCGGGCTGGACGGTCACTCCGATGCGGACGTGCTCACGCACGCTCTGATGGACGCCCTGCTCGGCGCAGCCTGTCTCGGCGACATCGGCCTGCTGTTCCCGGATAACGACCCGCAGTACAAGGGCATTTCGAGCCTTCTGCTGCTGGAGGAGGTCGTGCGCCGGGTGCATGCGGCGGGCTTTGCCGTCGGCAACGCCGATATCACCGTCCTATGCCAGCGGCCGAAGCTCCGGCCGCATATTCCCGCCATGCAGGAGCGCCTGCGCGCCCTGCTCGGCACGCAGGCCGTTAATGTCAAGGCGACGACGGAGGAAGGCCTCGGCTTTACGGGCAGCGGCGAGGGCATCGCCTGCCACGCCGTATGCCTGCTGGAGGAGCATTTATGAAAACGCTTTTGATCACCGGCTTTGAGCCGTTCGGCGGCGAGACGATCAACCCGGCATGGGAGGCCGTGAAGGCCCTGCCAGAGCAGATCGGCGGCTGGCAGCTCCGGAAGCTGCAGATCCCGACCGTCTTCGGCCTTGCGGCTGCAAGAACGCTCGCCTGCGCGGCGGAGTGCCGCCCGGATGCGGTCCTGTGCATCGGGCAGGCGGGAACGCGCAGCGCCGTGACGCCGGAATATGTCGGCATCAACCTGCGCCACGCGCGCATAGCGGACAACCTTGGAAATCAGCCGCAGGACGAGCCTGTCGTGCCCGGCGGCCCCACCGCCTACTTTGCAACGGTCCCGGTGCGCACCATGACAGCCGCCATCGAGGCGCAAGGCATCCCGGCCGCCGTGTCCTACACGGCCGGGACCTATGTCTGCAATGACCTGCTGTACACGCTCCTGCATCACTATGCCGGAACGCCGGTCCGCGCCGGGTTCATCCATGTGCCCTTCCTGCCGGAGCAGGCCCCGCAGGGCGTGGCCTCCATGCCGCTTGCACAGATGATCCGCGCACTGGAGGCGGCCGTCTCCGCGCTCTGAGCCGGCTCAGAGAAAGTGCTTCATTTCCTCGATATTGGCCTGCTCCGTCTGCAGCAGCCGCGTGGACAGGGACGAGACCTTCGGGTCCAGCACGCCCATGGCGCGCAGGTTCTGCATACTCTTGACCATGCCACGCGTATTGCCCTGCACGAGCATCTCGGCGATTCTCGCCGTCGTGTTCCGGCTACTGCGGACGCGCAGCTTCGCCGTGAGCATGGAGCCGTATTTTGCCAGCGGATTCACGCCGCTTAAGCGCACGCCGCGCTCGCGCAGTAGGCGGTCCGCCTCGGCGTAGATGCTGTCATATTCCTTCCATTGGCTCCGCAGCGCGCTCTGCATGGCGGGATTCTGCGCCTCCGGCAGCACGGCCCGGATGCCGCTGCAGCCCATTTCCGTGCTCTGCCGGATGGAGCGGAGCATTTCGATCTCATTTTGCATGCTTTATCACCTCGCGCATAGCTTTCCACGAAAATTCCCGCCCATTCGCCGGAAAACCCAACTTTTTTTCTGCAAAGAAGGGCTCGGCATTGACAAGATTCTGGAATCGCGCTATAATATTCAAGTGCTGTTGCGCAGCAATTGGAAGTAAAAAGGAGAATGTCCGATGTATCATACCATGACAATTGCGGGGGTCCAGCGGGATCTGCCGATCTGCAAAGTTTCTGACGACCTCTATATTGGTGCATTTGTGATTTTCGGCGACGTCGAGCTGACGGTCAAGACGGCTGAGGCGCTGCTGAAGAAGGCGCCGGAGTACGACTATATGATCTCTGCCGAGGCCAAGGGGATCCCCCTGATCTATGAGATGGCCCGTCAGAGCGGCCAGAACAAATATTTCCTCGCGCGCAAGGCGCCGAAGCTCTATATGTCCGGCGTGTTCGATGTGAAGGTCAACTCCATCACGACGGCCAAGGAGCAGCATCTCTACCTCGATAAAGCCGATGCCGAGCTCATGCGCGGCAAGCGCATCCTCATCGTCGACGATGTCATCTCCACCGGCGAATCCCTCGCTGCCGTTGAGAAGCTCGTGGAAGAGGCGGGCGGCATCATCGCAGGCCGTATGGCCATCCTCGCCGAGGGCGACGCCCAGAACCGCGACGACATCATCTACCTTGAGAAGCTGCCGGTGTTCCACGCAGACGGCACGATCAAGGAATAAGAAGAATTACATTGCCGCCGAACCCGAATGGGCTCGGCGGCTTTTTGCTGCTTAGCGGCGGTTCTCGTTCTGATTCTGCTGCTGGCTCTGCTGTTGATTCTGCTGGTTTTGCTTCTGATTCTGCTTCTGGTTCTGATTGCGGTTTTCCATGGTGGAAAAGCCTCCTGAATTTTGATTTCGCGGTTTTGCCGCGGCATTAGTATAACCGCCGCGGCTTCATTTATCCTTCGGCTTGAAAATGAGACTGGCAAGCAGGCCGAAGATCACGGCGGCCGTGATTCCGGCGGCAGAGGCAGTCAGGCCGCCCGTCAGGATACCGAGCGCGCCATCCTCGTCCACCGCCTTTTTGATACCGCGGGCCAGCGTATTGCCGAAGCCCGTCAGCGGAACGGTCGCGCCCGCGCCCGCAAAATCGACGAGCTTGTCATACAGCCCGACGGCACCAAGCAGGACGCCCGCTACAACATAGGCGACCAGAATGCGCGCCGGTGTCAGCTTCGTTCGGTCGATGAGGATCTGACCGATGACGCACAGCAGGCCGCCGACCAGAAATGCTTTGAGATAGTCCATGTCAGCTCCTTTCCAGAACGACGGCGTGGCAGACGGCAGGGATCGACTCGCCCTGCTGGGTGGACAGCGGAGAGAGCAGCGCGCCCGTTCCGCAGAACAGCAGGCGGCGCAGCTCGCCCCGCTCCATACGGGAAAGCAGCGGCCCGCACAGAACGGAGGCGCTGCACCCGCAGCCGGAGCCGCCGCAGTGCACGTCCTGCCGCCTTGTATCGAAGATCATCACGCCGCAGTCCTGCACGTCTGCGCGGATGCCATCCTTCTCGAGAAGACCGTGCAGCAGCTCGCTGCCGAGCTTTCCAAGGTCGCCCGTGACGATCCTATCATAGTCCTCCGGCGTGCAGTGCAGGTCGTCAAAATGTGCCCGCAGCGTCGCAAAGGCTGCCGGGGCCATAGCCGCCCCCATGTTGTTCGCATCACAGATGCCGCGGTCGACGATGCTGCCAATCGTGGCGGCCGTGATGCGGATGCCGCACTCCCCGCCGCCGAGCAGGACTGCGCCCGCGCCGGTGACCGTCCACTGCGACGTCGGCGTGCGCTGCCCGCCATAGCCTAGCGGGAAGCGGTACTGCCGCTCGGATGAGGCGAAATGCGACGAGGTCATGGCCAGCGCCGTGCGCGCGTAGCCTCCGCTGACGGACATGGCTGCAAGCAGCAGGGACTCCGCCATCGTCGAGCACGCGCCGTAAAGACCCAGCGTCGGCACGCCGCGGTTGCGCAGGCTGAAGCTCGAGCCGATGCACTGATTCAGCAGGTCCCCGGCAAAGGCCGCGTCAAGATCTGCATCGGTCAGCCCGGCCTTCTCCAGCGCCAGCTCCAGCGTCATCTGCTGCATGCGGCGCTCGGCCCGCTCCCAGCTCTTTTCGCCGAATGTCGTGTCCTGCACCGTTGCCGTAAACTGATCGCCGAGCGGCCCCTCGCGCTCCTTTTTCCCGGCGACGGAGGCGAAGCCGCGCACGACCGGCGGCTGCGGAAAGCGGATGCTCTGCCGCCCCATGTGATTCGTTCCCATGAACGTTCCTCCGATCATTTGATTCGGATATAGTATGCCGTTTTCGTGCGAAAAAATTGCGGTGCAAACACAACGTTCACACCGCAATTTTGACAAATCATTTTTCGGGCTTCTGCAGCAGGGGCCGCAGGCGGAGCAGCAGGAGAGCCAGCAGCACCCGGATTGCCGCCCACACCAGCAGGCTCAGCACGGCAAGCAGCCGCCCGCCGCCGCGGCACAGGCCATCAAAGAAGGCCAGCGGGAAAAAGCCGGAGAACAGGCTCTCCGAAAAAAGGCCGGAGAATGCGCCGAGCACCATGGCAAGCGCAAGAAGTACATTGATGCCGAGCATCACGCTGCACGGACCCGTGCCCTGCTTTTCGCGCAGGGTGCGCCAACCGAGAGCCCGCAGAAAGCGGCGGCTCACGGAGAAATACACCAGACTGATCGCCCAGATGACCAGCAGACCGATATAGCCGCTCAGCACGCGCGACCGCGCAAAGTCCGGCAGGTGGAAGGGGAAGAGATATAGGTGCAGCGGCAGGCACAGGACCGTCAGTAGCACGAATTCCATCCAGGCAGCCGCACGAAACGCGCGATAGGCCGTCAGCGGAACAGGCTCTTCCTTCCGCGCCGCGCGCCATGCCAGCCACAGACCGGCGCACAGGGCAGCGGACGGCAGGAAGAAGAAAAACGCCGCGCCGCCGAACAGTCGGCCGTCCTTCGGCAGGAGAACGCCGACAGAAGCGGCAAGCTCGTGGAAGCCGTGCTGCATGGCGGGGAACAGCAGTGTCAGCAACAGGAACAGGACAAGGCCCGCCGTGGAGACCGTCGCCGTGAGCAGACACAGGCGGGATGCAGCCACATGCTGCAGGCGCAGGGGAACGGGCTGCGGGCCCTCCGGCAGCGTTGCGCCGCAATGGCGGCAGAGGCGGGCGTCAGCGGCATTCTCGGTGCCGCACTGCGGGCAGGTCATGATGCATTCTCCTTTCCCTCGGGCGGCGCGATGCGGACGGCCCGGAGCGACTCGCCGGGATACCAGCCCTCGGGCATGGCAAGGGCAGCCAGATCGTCCGTCTGGCAGGCAATGTAGTGGATCGTGCGCGTGGATTCCTCCAGCAGGACATATTCGGAGTTGTCCGTGTCGTGGAGCATCCAGATATAGGCGGGCAGGCGGAAGAGCGTCGTGTCATAGGTTGCGCCGAGCGCCGCGAGGCGGTCGACCTCCGCCTGATAGTCCGCGGCGGAATAGCGGCAGGACAGGCGCGTGAACAGCTCGTCCTGCAGGAGCGTATAGCGATAGAGATGGTGGTAATCCCGGTCCTGCGCACGCTGCAGCAGCGCATCGGGCGGGAAGATTGGGAAGAGCTCCTGCATGCGCGGCGGCGCAGCGCTCTGCGTACCGTCCGCATCGCCGGTAGAGGTCAGGTTGGAGAGCAGGTCAAAAACGGCGCTGCCGTGCCAGGTCTCGCCGCCGGTGTTGCCGTAATCGGCCAGATCCGTCGTCTGCACGATGGCGCAGCCGCTCAGCAGGACAGCAAAAAGCAGCGCAAGGGCAAGCAAGCATTTTTTCATGGAAGGCCTCCTCCACCGATATATTCTCCGGTTCTTCTCTGCTAGTATACCATATGGGCAGAGGAAAGTCAAATGTCGCTGCAGCGGTGAAAAAGGCTTGCCTTTTCGGGTTTGGTATGGTATTATATTGCTAATAGTGTTAGCAATATAAGGAGAACCAACAAAGACCATGGACTATTCCGCACTTGCAGCCGAGCTGCTGTCGTTCCGGACGGCGCTGCACCATCTTCCTGCCGTCCGCGGGCTGGACGAGATGTCCGGCGGCGAATATTTTGTCCTGCATTTCCTGCTGCGCCACGGCGGAACGGCAGGGCCGTCCGAGCTGAGCCGCTCTTTGTATGCCAGCTCCGCGCGCATCGCCGCCCTGCTGAAGCATCTGGAGGCCAAGGGCTGGATCGTCCGCACGCCGGATGCCGCCGATGTGCGCCGTGTGGACGTCGTCCTCACAGAGGCCGGCGCTGCATGCATCCGGGAGCGGCTGGGCGCGGTGCTGGATGAGGTCTCCGTCCTTCTGTCGGCGCTCAGCCCGGAGGAGGCGGCGGAATATGTCCGACTGCAGCGCAAGCTGCTCGAGAAGGGAGGAACCGTTTGAAAAGACCCATCGACTGGCGGGAGGACCGCTCTGCCGTGCGAGAAAAGGTCGCCGAATCGGCACGCTGTGTGCTGCCGATCGTTCTGATCGTCGTTCTGCTGTGCCTGGCCGCCGCGCCGATGAAGCCGGACCTGCTCCTGAGCTTTCTCATCGGCGGCGTGATGCTGGTTGTCGGCATGGGCCTGTTCTCGCTCGGCGCGGAGCAGTCCATGACGCCCATCGGCACCAAGATCGGCACGGCGCTGACGCGCACAAAGAATCTGCCGCTCATCCTCGGCGTGAGCTTCGCGCTCGGCTTTGCCATCACCGTGGCCGAACCGGACCTGCAGGTGCTGGCCGAAACCGTGCCGCACATCAGCAGCACAGTGCTCCTGCTGACGGTCGGCGTGGGCGTCGGCCTGTTTATGGCCGTGTGCATGCTGCGCATCGTCACGGGCGCGAACCTGCGCTGGCTGCTGATCGGCTGCTATGCGCTCATCTTCCTGCTGGCCGCCTTTTCAGACCCCGATTTTCTCGGAATCGCCTTTGACTCCGGCGGCGTAACGACCGGTCCAATGACCGTGCCGTTCATCCTCGCCATGGGCCTCGGCGTGTCGAATATCCGAAGCGACCGCCGCGCGGAGGCTGACAGCTTCGGCCTTGTGGCGCTGTGCTCCGTCGGGCCGATCCTCGCAGTGCTGATCCTGGGCTTTTTCTATCAGGGCAGCGACGCCGTTGCCGACCTCAGCTCGGCCTCATTCGGCAGCTCGACTGCCATCGGCGGCGCGTTCCTCGCCTCCATTCCGCTTTACCTCATGGAAATGGCGATCTCCATGCTGCCGATCGTGGCGATCTTCTTCCTGTTTCAGGTCACGCTGCTGCGCCTGCCGGGCCGCAGCCTTGCCAAGATCCTCATCGGTATTCTCTATACCTACGTTGGTCTTGTCCTGTTCCTCACCGGCGTGAACGTCGGCTTTTCGCCGCTCGGCGCGGAGCTGGGCGCAGAGCTGGCCGTGCACGGCTGGCTGCTCGTTCCGCTCGCCATGGTGCTTGGCTGGTTCATTATCTCGGCCGAGCCTGCCGTCGGTGTGCTGGAAAAGCAGATCGAGAGCGTCAGCGCAGGCGCGATCCCCGGCAAGGTCATCCAGCGCAGCCTCTCCGTCGCCATTGCGCTGGCCATGGGTCTTTCCATGCTGCGCGTGCTGACCGGCATCTCCATTCTGTGGTTCCTCGTGCCCGGCTACGGTATTGCGCTGGCGCTGTCGTTCTTCGTGCCGGACATCTACACGGCCATCGCCTTCGACTCCGGCGGCGTGGCCTCCGGCCCAATGACGGCAACATTCATGCTCCAGTTCGTCATGGGCGCAAGCAGCGCGCTCGGCGGCAACATCCTGCGCGACGCCTTCGGCGTGGTGGCCCTTGTCGCCATGATGCCGCTGCTGTCCATTCAGGCCGTCGGCTTCCTCTATGAGCGCCGGGCAAAGCGCGCAGCCGTGGCCCCGGAGCACTATGGCGACTTCGACATTGTGGAGCTTTGGGAGGATGCGGCATGAATTATGTGATCTCCATCATCGCGCCGGAGCGGCTTGAGATCCTCACGGACCTGTGCGAAGGGCTCGGCCTGCCGCTGACCGTCACGCTCCATGGGCGCGGGACGGCCGTGCAGAGCATGCTCGACCTGCTCGGCATTGAATCGAATGAACGCCGCGTTGTACTGACGATCGCCGACGCGGAGAAAACAGCCGCACTGATTGCGGCGCAGAAGCGGCGGCTGCACATCGGCGTGCCGGGGCACGGCATCGTCATCGCCGTGCCGATCAAAAGTGTGGGAGGAGGAAATACGGTGGCATATCTGAACGGCGGGAGAAGCCCGAAATACACGCCGGACCTGAGCTGCGCCTATGAGCTGATCATCGCCATTGCAAACGAGGGCGGCACGGACGCCGTGATGAACGCGGCACGCGCAGCCGGGGCCAGAGGCGGCACGGTCCTTCACGGCAAGGGGACCGGCGCAAAGGGCGCGCCGAAATTCTACAACATCTCCATCGCGGCGGAGAAGGAGGTCATTCTTATTGTCTCTGCGGCGGGGCAGAAGGCCGAGATCATGCGCTCCATTCTGCGCAAGGCTGGGCCGGACAGCGACGCAGGCGCCATCGTCTTCTCGCTCCCGGCCTCGGCCGTAGCAGGCTTCGGCCTGCTGGAGGAGAATTGAACTTTAATGTATGCATCGAGCCGTGGCGTTTCGCCACGGCTCTTTGTGCTGGTGTTGTAATCTCTTTGCCGATATGGTAAAATAGCAGAAAACGACGGGGAGGAAACGATGAAGCAGCGCACCTATCTTGCCATTGATCTCAAATCGTTTTACGCCTCCGTCGAGTGCCGCGAGCGGGGGCTGGACCCGCTGAACACGAATCTCGTTGTGGCGGATGAGTCGCGGACGGACAAGACGATCTGTCTTGCCGTCACGCCGTCGCTCAAAAGCTACGGCATCTCCGGCCGCGGGCGGCTGTTCGAGGTGCGGCAGCGCGTCCGCGAGGTCAATGCCTGGCGGCAGGCCCGCGCGCCGGGCAGAACGCTGACCGGCAGCTCACACCAGTTTTCCGAGCTGCAGCGCGACCCTGCGCTGGCGGTGGATTTCGTGATCGCACCGCCGCGCATGGCCTATTATATGGAATACAGTACGCGCATCTACGAAATTTACCGAAAATATATCGCACCGGAAGACATCGTCGTCTATTCCATCGACGAGGTCTTCCTCGATGTGACGGACTATCCTTTTGACTGCACCGCCCATGAGCTGGCACAGACCATCATCCGCGACGTACTCGAAACGACCGGCATCACGGCGACGGCCGGCATCGGGACGAACCTGTTCCTCGCCAAGGTCGCCATGGACATTGTGGCAAAGCACATCCCGGCTGATGAAAACGGCGTGCGCATCGCAGAGCTCGATGAAATGAAATTCCGCAGGGAGCTCTGGCCACACCGGCCGCTGACGGACTTCTGGCGCGTCGGCCGCGGCATCGCCCGCAGGCTCGAGGCGCACGGCATGTTCACGATGGGGGACGTCGCGCTTTGCTCCGAGCAGAATGAGGAGCTGCTCTACCGCCTGTTCGGTAAGAATGCGGAGCTGCTCATCGACCACGCGTGGGGCTGGGAGCCGTGCAGGATCCCCGCCATCAAGGCCTACCGCCCATCCGAGAACAGCCTGAGCTCCGGTCAGGTGCTGAGCTGCCCCTATGAGGCGGCAAAGGCCCGGCTCGTTTTGCGGGAAATGGCGGATCAGCTCTCGCTGGAGCTGGTGGAAAAGGGCCTCGTGACGGACCAGGTCGTGCTGACAGTCGGCTATGACATTGAAAATCTGACGGCCCCCGCCCGCCGCGCAGCCTATTCCGGCCCGGTGGAGCAGGACCGCTATGGACGGCGTGTGCCGAAGGCCGCGCATGGCGCGCAGAAGCTCGACGCACCGTCGTCCTCCACACGGCGGATCATGGAAGCGGCCTCCGCCCTGTTTGACCGCATCGTAGACGGCGCACTGCTCGTCCGGCGCATGTATCTCGTCGCTGCGCACATCGTCCCGGAGGACGAGGCGCAGCCGGAGGAGATGGAGCAGCTGGACCTGTTCACCGATCTTGCCACCGAGGACGCCCGGCGCGAGGCGGAGCAGGCGGCGCTGGCGCGCGAAAAGAAGCTGCAGGAGACGACGCTGGCCATCAAGAAGAAATTCGGCAAAAATGCCATTCTCAAGGGCATGAGTCTGGAGGAGGGCGCAACGGCCCGCGAGCGAAACGCCAGGATCGGCGGGCATAAGGCATGAGGAGGAATACATGACCGGAAAATATGACGCGATCCTGCACCTGCCGCACCATGTCTCCAAAAAGCACCCGCCCATGCCAATGGCCGACCGCGCGGCGCAGTTCGCGCCGTTTGCAGCCCTGACCGGCTACGACGCGGCCATCCGGGAAAACGCGCGCCTCACGCAGGAGCGGATCGTCCCGGCCGAGGCGGAGCTGGCCTCGCTGGATCGGCGCTTCCGCCTGCTGCTGGAGCATCTGGGGGAACGGCCGGAGGTCCGCCTGACCCGGTTCCGGCCGGATGAACGGAAATCCGGCGGAGTCTATGAGACCGTCAGCGGGATCGTGAAGCAGATCGATCTCATTGCACGCCGCATCCGCCTTCTGGACGGAACGGACATTCCCATGGACGATGTGCTGACGCTGGACGGCGCGCTGTTTGATGTTTTGGATTAAGGGAGAGAGAAAATCATGAAAGAGCTGATGAAAACAAACGTCTATGACGTCGGGGAATCGGTGCTGATCGTCGGCAGCTGCCTGCCGGACATGGAGCCGGAGGGCTTTGCGCAGCTGTGCGCATCGTCCGGCCATGTGTTTGAGCTGTGCCTCGAACAGACGCATATCAATATGGCCATCACGAAAATCAGTGCCATGCTCTACACCGGCAAGATCCGCACGCTGCGCTTTGCGACGGTCGACCGCTCGCCGCACTGCGTGCAGATGCACTACATCCAGAACGAGCTGCGGCGGATGATGGACCTCTCCGCCGTGACGATCGAAAATTACGTCGTGGAGAACGGGAGGCTGACGAAGCTCTCGCCGGAGCTCATCTATCTTTCCAAGCACCTCGGTGAGCTGTCCCGCCGGATGAACGAAAATGTATAAAAAATCCGCAGGATAGGAATTTACCCATCCTGCGGAGCTTTTTTGCTTAATCGGCATCCATGGCGACCACACAGGCGCTGAGCACCTGGCTGAGGATCGGCGTGCAGACCGACGCGCCGCCGCCGCCCTCCTCGACCACGACGATGAAGGCGAGGGGATAGTCGCTGTCCTGCAGGAAGCCTGCAAAGACGGCGTTGGCAGCCTTTCCGCCGCCGTTTTCCGCCGTGCCGGACTTTCCGCCTGCGTATAGTCCGGCGAAGTTCCACTCGCCGTAGACGTTGACGACGGCATTGTGCATCATGTCCGCAAGGCGGCCGGCCGTCGCGCTGTCAAGCAGCCGCCCGGTGGAGCTTGTGGAGGCCTTGTACTTGACGGAGTCGCCGTAGGTGACCTCTTTCACAAGGTACGGCTCCGCAGCGGAGCCGCCGTTTGCGATCGCGCCCATGTAGGTCATATACTGGCAGGGATTGATCTGGTCCGTATACTGGCCGATGCCGGCCCATGCCAGCTCGGATTCCGCCGCATTGGAGACATCAAAGCTTCCGACGGCCGTCGTCGTGCCGTCAAAGCTATAGCGGCGCGTGACGCCGACCTGCTCGGCATAGCGCATCAGCGTCTTTGGGCCGAGCTCCGCTGCGATCTCGCCGAAAACGACGTTGCAGGAGTGGGCCAGCGCCTCTTCAAAGTTTAGCGTGCCGTGCACGCCGTTGCACTGGATGGTCTCACCGCCGATGACGGCGCTGCCCTCGCAGGTGAACGTCCGGGATCCGATATCCGGGATCTCATCCAGCGCGGCTGCAGCCGTGACGAGCTTGAAGACGGAGCCGGGCGTATAGGTGGCATGCAGGAAGCGGTTGACATACACGCCCTCGTAGGTCTCGGGGCTGCCCTCCACGTCCGGCACATCGTCCGGGTCGTAGGTTGGGGAGGAGACGGCGCAGAGGATCTCGCCCGTCTTGTAGTTATAGACGCCGACGGTGCCCTTACGCCCGTCGAGCGCGGCCAGCGCCGTGCGCTGCACGTCTGCGCTTACGGTCAACGCCATTTGACCCTCGCGCTTGCCGGTGGAATAGGTGCCGTTGATGCGGTCGAAGCCGACAAGCTCCGAGCCGTATTCCTGCAGCAGGAAAGGCGTGATATTGCCCTCCCGGTCGCCCAGCAGGTGCAGCATGCTGCGGCGCAGCGAGGCACTGTCGGCATAGGACTTACCGTTCGTGGCATCGAGCACGACGGTGCCGCCGCGGTCGACGATCTTGCCGCTGTTCATAACGCCGTCCGTATAGACATGGGGACTGTTCTGGAACGTGACCCAGTCCGGTGAATCGATGAAGTAGCGCACCACGATCACGCCCATGCCGAGCAAAAGCACACCCGCCAGCGCAAGTGCGAACCACGCGCGTTTTGCAAGCTTATTCAAGCGGCTCCACCTCCTCTGCCTTTGCGGTGCGGACCGCGAAGCTGGCGTTCTGGCGCGTGTCCGCCGCCTTGAGGAAGGCGATCAGGCCCCACGAGGCCAGCATGCTCGAGCCGCCGTTGGAAAGGAACGGGAACGTCACGCCGGTCAGCGGGAGCAGGTCCATCGTGCCGAACACGTTCAAAATGGTCTGGATGGTCAGGATCGCCACGGCAGCACAGGCGGCAATGGTATAGAAGCTGCTGCGGCCGACCTTGGCCGAGCGGACGGTAAACACCGCAAGGATCACGATGACCGCAACGGCGCATAGGCCGATGATCAGGCCCCATTCCTCACAGAGGAAAGCAAAAACGAGGTCCGTATCCGCCGCAAAGACATATTTGAGCCAGCCGTTGCCCGCGCCGAGGCCGAACAGGCCGCCGGAGGCGATGCACATCATCGCGCGCGTCTGCTGGTAGCCGCCCGCAGAGGCATATTCCCACGCATGGCCCCATGTTGCAAAGCGGCGCAGGATATGCGGCCGGAAGCGAACGGCCAGAACACCTGCAAAGCCCGTAGCCGCGCAGGCCAGCGTGACCGTGGCGAAGCTGCCGGAACGCAGGAAGGCGATGACGAGGAACGCGACGAAGAAGATGAGCGCCGTGCCGAAGTCGTTCATCAGGGCAAGGCAGCCGCAGATGGCGGCGGAATAGACAATGAACAGGAACAGGTTCCGCTTCGTTACGATGCGGTCCATCGTAGATGCGCCGACATAGAGGAAGCAGAGCTTGACCAGCTCGGACGGCTGGAACGAGATGCCGCCAAGCGAGATCCAGTTGCGCGCGCCGTTGTTCTCCTGCCCGAACACCAGATTGACGAGCAGCAGGAGCATGCCGCCGACGGCGGCCAGATAGCGAAATTTCTTCGCGCGGGACAGGTCGCGCAGCGACCAGCCGATGATCAGATAGATCACGATGCCGCCGAGCAGGCAGATGAGCTGCTTTGTGAGATTGGCGGGATTATCCGAGGCGATGACGGCAAAGCCGAGCGTACTGAGGAAAAAGGCCAGCGTTTCCACCTCGTAGCCGCTGCGGTGCATCATACGCAGCACGGCAAACAGCAGCCAGCCCACGGCCAGCAGGCCGAGGAAGCTCAGCACGATCGTTTGGGCCGTTTCAGCCTCCGCGCCCATCCAGAGCTGCAGCGTCGTCAGGAGCTGGAAGACCGTCAGCAGAAACAGGGTCAGCGCAGGGGAGGACTGATGGGCCGGGCGCGTGCGGCTGGCAAGCTGCTCCTCGAGCTCGGACTGTGTGACGGGTGCAAGCACCATGTCCACGCCGCCGAGCGAGATGGTATCGCCGTAGTTTACGGCAGCCATCTGGACCGGCTCGCCGTTGAGCGTGACTGCGCCGCGTGAGCCGATATCTGTAATGGACCAGCTGCCATCATCATAGCGCGTCAGGACAGCGTGCGTGCGCGAAACGGTCGGGAAGTCCACGACGATGTCGCAGCCCTTCGCGCGGCCGAGGATATTCTCCCAGTGTGTCAGAGGGAGCTGATTGCCGTCCGGCATGACGAGCCATGCCCACGTCTCCGGCTCCCGCCGGAATTTCAGCAGCGGCCGGGCACAGCGCCACAGCAGCAGCACGGCCAGCACCGGCGCAAGGTAGCGCCACACGGTGCAGAACACCGAGACAAAGCCGGAGCCGCTTCCCTGAAAGTATTCGGCGGCAGAGGCAAAAAATGCGTCCATGGATTCCTCCTTTCCGGCTCAGCCGGGGATATCGTCATAATCCGGATCGTCGATCTCCATATCGTCGTCCGGGTCGATCTGTGTTTCGTAGGCAGGCTCCTCGGCAGCGCTCGTGTAGCTCGGCTCCGTCACGGGCGGCAGGTCGTCCACGGTGCGGATCGTGTAATACAGGCTCGTCTGCTGGGGATGGCGCTTACGGGCAAGGCGCTTGTTGACGCGGTCACCGATGACGGTGTAGAGCACGGCAAAGACCGGCACGCCGAGCAGCATCCCGGCAAAGCCGAAGATACCGCCGAAGACCAGAATGGCAACGAGCACCCAGAAGTCCGAAATGCCGAGCTTTTCACCCAGAATGCGGTTTTCGATGATGTTGCCGTCGACCTGCTGCAGAATGAGAATGAAAATGCAGAAATACAGGGCGTTGACGGGCTTGTCGATCATCAGGAGCAGGGCCGAGGGCACCGCGCCGAGGAAGGGGCCAAAGAAGGGAATGATGTTCGTCACGCCGACGATCGTGCCGATGAGCGCCGCATAGGGCATGCCCATGAACAGCACGCCGAAGTAGGTGATGACGCCGACGAGCACGGCGTCGATGATCTTGCCCATAACATAGCCGCCGAAGATACTGTTCGTCCGGCGGGCCAACTCCAGCAGGCGGTCGGCATGCTGGCGACTGAAGACCGCCACGGTGACCTTCTTGGCCTGCGCACAGAGCTCTTCCTTAAAGATCAGGATATATACGGCCGCGACGATGCCAAGCAGGATATTGAAGATGACCATCACAACGCTGTAGACCGAGCTCGTCAGGCTCGTGACGATCACGCTGTAATCGAGCTTCTTCAGCCAGCCGATGACCATCTCCAGCGGGTCGCCGACGGTCTTTTCCAGGAAGGACTGGATGTCACTGTTCGTGAAAATGCCGCGGAACCACTTGCTGATGGTCGCATAATAGCTTTCGAGCTTTTCGGGCTGCAGCAGCTCCTCGATGCTTGCAATCAGGTTCGGCACGATAAGAGCGATGAGTGCATAGACCGCAAGGCAGAACACCAGCACGGCAGCGCAGATCCCCGTGATCTTGCTGATGCGCGCGGCCATCCGATCGCTGAGGTTCCGTTTGGCAAGCAGCCTGTCCATGATCCGCTGCGTGACCTTCATAACGGGATTCATCAGATAGGCAAACAGGCAGCCGTAGAGCAGAGCGGCGATGATGTTGAGGAATTCGACGATCAGATCATAAAAGCCGCGCAGGTTGGAGAAAACGAGCCAGAACAGTCCGGCGGCGACAATCACAAGAAAGGCCGTGAGACCCCATTTGACATATTTTTCATTGCGATTCAGCTTCATAGCGTATCCTCGTGTCATGATATTCTATTCTAGGATACCACGAAGCGGCGGAATCGTCAAGCAGAGAAGTCCTGCGGGAAATTTTTTTCCATTTCCCAAAACGGGGCTTGCAATTTATGGCGCCGGTGTGGTATGTTGGCAGCAGAGGTGAGAGTACCATGGCAAAATCGGAACGGCAGAAGCTGAAGCTCCTCATCCTTCGCGATTATCTGCGCAGCCATACGGACGAGCTGCACCCGGTGTCCATGCAGCAGATCCTTGCGGCGCTGGAGGGCGAGGGCATCCGTGCGGAGCGCAAAAGCGTCTATGATGATCTGGACACCCTGCGCGATTACGGCATGGAAATTCGCAAGGTCAGCGGCAAAAACGGCGGCTATTATGTGCCGGAGCGTGATTTCGCCCTTTCAGAGCTGAAGCTGCTCGTCGACGCCGTGCAGGCGGCGCGGTTCCTCTCCGAAAAGGAGTCCATGGCCCTGATCCGCAAGCTCGCCGCCCTCTCGAGCGCGCACGAAGCGGAGCTGCTGCGGCGCGAGGTCGTCGTTACCGGCCGCGCCAAAAGCGGCAGCGAGGACGTCTGCCGCAATGTCGATACGCTGCATGCGGCCATCGCCGGGAACAGCCGCATCACGTTCCGCTATTTTGACTGGGATCTGCAGGGCCGGCGCCGCTTCCGGCCGAAGACCTATGAGGCAAGCCCCATCGCGCTGTGCTGGGAGGACGAGAACTATTATCTCGTGGCCTACGGCGCGCCGCACGGCCTGACGCACTACCGCGTAGACAAGATGACGGAGATCACGGCGACGGGCGTCCCGCGCGAGAGCAACGACGAGACGCGCTCCTTTGACCCGGCCGTCTATTCCCAGCAGGTGTTCGGCATGTTCCGCGGGGAGCAGTGCCGCATGAAGCTGCGGTTTGAAAACTCGCTGGCAGGCGTTGTGCTCGACCGCTTCGGCCGTGACCGCCTGCTCGTGCCGGACGGGCCGGACCACTTTGTCTTTCAGGCGGATATCTCCGTTTCACCGACGTTCCTCGGCTGGCTCGCAGGCTTCGGCGGCCGGGCGGAGATCGTGTTCCCGGCGTCGGCGGCGGAAGCCTACCGCGATTTTCTGCGCCGTGCGCTTTCCGCAGCAGAGTAAGGCAGAACGGAAATGATTTGTTCTCAAAGTATTCATAATTTCGTGGTATACTGGCAAAAAAGAGACAGGAGGACTCTTGTATGGAAAAGCAGCCCCCCAACATCGACAGCCGCCTGCGCCACATTCTGCGCATGCCGCAGGAGATCTATCAGGCAAGCGGCATCATCGTCAACGGCCGCAGGCTGAAGAGCTTCGTATTCACGACCGATCTGGCCATTATCCGGAACTGTGACGCGGATGCCGTATTTGCCGTCTATCCGTTCACACCGCAGCAGGCCATCAGCGACGCGATCATCAAATATTCCTATGTCCCCGTATTCTGCGGCGTCGGCGGCGGCACGACGCGCGGCCTGCGCACGGTGCAGCTTGCGCGCGACGTCGAATCGCAGGGCGCGATGGGCGTTGTGCTCAATGCGCCGATCAACAATCTGAATCTCCGCGCGGTCTCCGGCGTGATCGATATTCCGACCGTCATCACCGTGACGAAATTCGACACGGACTTCGAGGCGCGCATCGAGGCTGGAGCCTCCATTCTGAACATCGCAGCCGCTGCGCAGACGCCGGAGCTGGTACGGGAGGCCCGCAAGGCCCTGCCGGACGTGCCCATCATCGCAACAGGCGGCAAGACCGGCGAGAGTATCCTGCGCACCATTGAGGCAGGTGCAAACGCCATCACCTATACGCCGCCGTCGACGTATGAGCTGTTTCAGGAAATGATGAAGGGCTATCGCGAATAAACAAGCCAGGACCGCTGCGTCGCCGCAGCGGTCCTTTACATATTTGTATTTTGATACTTCTGCAGCAGCGTTTCCAGAGCGCCGCTGAGCGGGTATCAGGCGCGCTTTCTGCGCTCGAGCGCGTCGCGGATCAGCCCGTGCAGGAGCAGCAGCGCGCAGTACAGCAGCAGCGCCGCGCAGAACACAAAGACAAAATCATGCGGCAGGGAATAGGTCGCGGCCGTGAGCCCCAGAAGGATGACGTGCGCCAGCAGATAGGCGACCGGCAGCAGGATCACGCGCTCCGTCCAGACGCAGGCTCGCGGCTTTTTCCGGACAAAAATACGGACGAGCACGGCGGCTGCCAGAACGATCAGGGCTACAAAGGCATAGTAATTGAGCGTCAGGGACGGCAGGGCGATCATGCCGCCGGAGGCCATCGGCTTTCCCGCGAGATAAACGGCCTCCGTGCCGTCGTTTTCGCTATAGAGAACGGTGAGCGGCTTACCGCCCTCCGCCTCGAGCCGGGCGGCCTGTGTATGCGGGCCGGAGAACCAGCGCTCCCAGAGCGTCGACCAGGCCTCCACAAGGCAGATCTCGCGCAACGGATCGTCCGGATCGACAAAGCGCTCCGTCGAGACGTTGGCGACATCAGCACGGAACGTAAGCTCCAGCGCCCCCGCATCCTCCGTCACCTGCACAAGATCGTCCGTATAGGGGAAATAGATCGGAGCATTCAAAATGCCGGCTGCGGATATCACGGCCGTCAGGACAAACAGAGCCGTCATCACGATGATTTGCAGGCGCTTGCGCGCCAGCCTTTTCTGCAAATGCTGCAGGGGCGCGGCGTCCGGAGCGGGCTGCAGGGCAGGCGGGGCCTGTGTCTCCTGCAGGGCGGCGCGGCAGTCCGCGCAGGTGCGCAGGTGCTTTTCTACAAAGGCAGCGGTCTCCGGACTCGTAAGCCGCTCGGCATACAGCGGGAGAAGGTCCCGCACAATGCTGCATTCCTGATTCATGTTGATCCCTCCATGTTTTTTCGGATGATGGTTTTGGCGCGATGATAGGTCACGCACGCCCAGTTTTCCGATTTGCCGAAAAGCTGCCCAATGGTCCTGAAGCTCAGACCGCCGAGGGCCCGCCAGAGGAAGACCTCCTTATACGGCTCCGGCGCGCTGTGGAGCGCGGCCCGGATGCGTGCGGCATCGTCCCGGTCCGTGAGCTGCTCCTCCAGACTCGGGGCGGAAGCGGGGAGTGCTTCCATTTTCCCGTCATCCAGCAGCTCGATGCGGCCCATGCGCTTCTGCTCGGTATAGAAGCAGTTCTTCGCGATCTGGCAGAGCCAGACGCGGATATCGCAGGCCCCGCGGAAGCCGGGAAGCGCGCGCATGGCGCGGCAGAATGTTTCGCTCGTCAGCTCTTCGGCAAGCTGGGCATCGTGAGAAAGGGCAAGCAGATAGCGGTAGACATCATCAAAATAAATGCGGTAGATCTCCGCAAGCTCTGACACGGCGCCACCTCCTTTCTGCCAATAAGACCGCGCCGGAGAGAAAATCTTACAGGAATGCGAAAATTTTTTCGCTGCGAATGGTGCCAGCCCCGTTCAGGCTGCAAAAAGGTCCGCTGTCAGGCATAACAGCGGACCTTTACATGCATTTGCGTTCTATCCCGTTTTCAGAAATCAGAAGCGGATGCGACCACCGATGAGGCGACCGGTAGCGGCAAGACGCTCGGCATCACGGCCACGCGGCTCCAGAACGCCATGAGCGCCCAGGACCATGAGGATAGCCAGATAGGTATCCCAACCGAGGGGAGCAGAGCCGCGCTCCATCTCGGAGATCTTCTGACGGCTCTTGCCGACGGCATCACCGAGCTCTGCCTGAGACATCCGCATCTTCTTGCGGTAGGCGGGAAGCTCCTGGACGAGAGAACTGATCAGTTCACGCTGCTGTTCGGACTGTACAAACTGAGGCATAACTTTCCCAACTTTCTTTTTAAATTTCAGCCGCCTGCCAACGGCCGATTCCTGTAACAGGAAATTCAGCTCTGTGTGGAAGAATCCATGATTCCTGCTTACATGCTCAATATATCATACTATGTTCCGTTTGTAAACAGGATTTTGCAAAATATTTTGAAATAATTCCATGTAGCCTGCCCAAAACCGAACTGCATGAAACGTTTCAAATTTTACATACGCCGTATTGACGTCAATTGTATAAAAGCATGTCAGTTTGTTACAATTTGACTGCGCTCAAACACCGTTCTTGAAGAACGCGACCGCTACGACACCCGGCCCCGTATGTGTGCCGATCACACTGCACAGCAGCGTCTGCTCCAGACAGCCGCAGTGATCGCGCCAGAGCGCCGCGCTGTCCGCCACATATTTCTGCAGCAGGGCATCGCTCAGGCCGGTGTAGCCGAGCAGGATCGGCAGGGAAAAGTCGATGCCGCCGCTCTCGCGTACCTTCTGCACAAGCAGGTTGTTGCCCTGCTTCGAGCCGCGCGCCTTGCCGATCATGGTCACGGCCCCGTTTTCCAGCGTAACGACCGGCTTGATGCCGAGCAGCCCGCCCGCGAGCGCCGCCGTGCGTGAGATGCGCCCGCCGCGGCGGAGATACTCCAGCGTATCGAGCAGGCCGAGCAGGCAGATGTCGTCCCGCTTTTTCGTCAGCAGCCCGGCAAGCTCGGCGGCGGCCATGCCGTCCGCCGCCCATTCCAGCGCCAGCTCTGCCAGAATGCCGGATCCGATGGCGGCGCTGCGGCTGTCAACAACATAGATATCCTCATAGTCTGCCGCGGCAATGCAGGCGCTCTGATAGGTCCCGGACAGCTCGGCAGAGATGGTGATGACTACGGCGCTCTCTCCGGCCTGCCGGACGGCCTCAAATTCTTTGACAAAGGCCGCCGGAGTGGCCTGACTCGTCGTGGGCAGCACGTCGGACTCGATCAGCCGCTCATAAAAGCGCCTGCGGTCGATGGTAACGCCATCAATAAGCTCTTCATCTCCAAAATGCACCGTCAGCGGAACGGCGCGCACCTGTGCGCGGCAGCGCTCCGGCAGATCGACGGTCGAGTCGACAAGAATGCGGACGGGTTTCATAGGGTATCCTCCTGTTCTGCGGCGCACAGCCGTTCCAGATTGCCGCAGATCAATTCCAGTGCGGCATACATTTTGCTCCGCTGCTCCTCTGTCAGGCCCATGCTGGCAGCGTCCTCCATCGAGGCAATGCGTGCCTGCAGGGCGGCGAAGATCTCGCGCCCACGGTCCGTCAGATACAGGGGACTACGATAGCGGCGCGATATGGCCTCCGTGGTCACATAGCCGTTTTGCAGCAGAAATTCCAGTGTCCGTGAGACGGCGGCCTTGTCCTCATCGCAGCGCTCGGAAAGCTCCGCCGCCGTCAGGGGGCCGTCCAGCCCGAGATAGTACAGGCACGAGACATGTGGGCCCTTCAGACCGAAGCGCGCCATTTCCTCCGCCTTCAGGCGGCGGATGCAGCGGCTGATGCGCGCGATGCGCTGCGTAAAGACCCCATAGCGTTCTACCATGGTGTTCCTCCATTTCGATATGTTGATTTATCAACTTGCCTGCAGAGTATAGCACAAACTTATTGATTTGTCAACATTCGGGGCGGCACCGCACAATTCAGCAAGAGCATTCGGCGAAAAAAGTCCGGCGAAGGCCGAAGGTGAATTATGCGGTGTTGCCCAAAGTGTAGGAACGTGCCGAACGAGCGCGGCATACCATGGGATGAGCGCGAAATAAAGGAGGAATCATATTTGGAATTCAGAACGCAACCTATGATCGAGGAGGCGCTCCGCGAGGCGCGGCAGGAGGCCGCGCAGGAAGCGCCGCAGCCGGAGCGCAAGGAGCAGCAGGATGCCGCCTGCGGCATGCTTCCGGCCTGCGCGCCGCTGGCAAATCCCTTTGTCCCGTTCCAGAGGGATGATCCGCCCGTCTATGCAGCGGCGGTCGGGGCCGTGCGCGGTACCCTGTTTCCGGGGCTGGACCTTCCGCTGCGCGGACAGGAGAACAGTGGCGAGCTAAGCGGTACGCTGCAGCGCGACCTGCAGGCGCTGGGCTTCGCCGTGGTGGAGCTTGGCGAATACCTCGACACGCATCCCGGCGATGCCAGAGCGGCGGAGCTGTTCCGCTCCTATTCTGGGCTTTATGCGCAGGCGGCAGCCGCCTGGGAGGCCGAGAACGGCCCCATCGTCCAGCGCAGCGCCGTGGGCGAGTCCGGTTATGACTGGCTGCGCGGCCCGTGGCCGTGGCAGTACGCTGCAAACGACGGGGAGGGCTGACGATGTTTGTCTATGAAAAGAAGCTGCAGTATCCGGTGCGGATCAAAAACACGAACCCGAAGCTCGCGAGCATCATCATCTCGCAGTACGGCGGCCCGAACGGCGAGCTTGGCGCGGCGCTTCGGTATCTGTCCCAGCGCTATTCCATGCCGTTTGACGAGCAGCGCGGCCTGCTGACGGATATCGGTAGAGAAGCCTCTGAAATGTTCCATTCAGAGGCTACGGCTTTTTTTGATGCTTTTGCAACCGTATAGCTCCACTTCATAGGAAGCAAATTCAGATATACATCTATGTTGTCCTTATCTTGAACTACCATCTTGTCTAAAATGTGCTTATAGAACTCATCTTCGTACTCCACGCCGCTGACAATCTCTTTGATTGCGTCCTCAATCTCCTTTAGGAGTTGCTGTTGCTGCTCTATCATTTCCCGTTGTTTATCCACGCTTTCAATGATAGATTGAAGCTCCTCGATTTCCGCATCGCAGCTTGCACGGGTGGCGGTAAATTCATCCTTGTTGATTAGATTGGACATATACAGGTCAATCAGATTAGCCCGTTTGCCCTCAATCTTCTTAATCTGCTCTTGCAGCTTTAGGACATCCGTACCCGCCGTATCCATAGCAATGATAGATTGAATAACGGCAGTTAGGTTATTTATGATTTTGTTTCTGTTGTATTTAAGGCTCTTGGTTACGAGATACATAATGTGGGTCGCATCCTCATTGCGGATAGACAAGCCCGTACAGCCGACTTGATTTCCTGCCTTGTCGATATGGGGGCTTCCGTGCTTTGCGGCTTCGTTGCAGCGCCACGCCTTATATCGGCTGCCGTCTTTTCTGGTTTTATACCTTGCCACATAGCTTGAGCCGCAGCAGCCGCATTTGATTTTGCCAGAGAACGGATAGCGGTTAGAGTGCTTTGCCTTGCCCTCCTGCGAAAGTGACTTTGCATCTAAAATGCGGTTTGCTTCATCGAATAACTCACGGGAGATAATCGGCTCGTGATGGTCTTTAATGATAACAAATTCCTCTTGCCCACGGTTGTACTTCTTTTCGTGAGATAGGAAGTCGGGCGTATAGGTCTTTTTCTGCACCAAGTCGCCGCAGTATTTCTCATTGCGTATCACTCGCAGAATAACCGTGTTGCTCCATTCCTTGACCCGCATAGGGCTGATACCTTCCTCACGAAGCTCACGGGCGATGACGTGCGTTCCTTTGCCCTCATTGACAAACTTATGGAAGATAAGGCGTACAACCTTTGCGCCTTCCTCGTTGATAGTCATTTTGCCGCCCTCGACATCGTAGCCCAACATACTTCTGCCAAACACAACGCCTTGTTCCATCTGGCGTTTTTGACCCCACTTCACACGCTCGGAAGTCTTGCGGCTTTCTTCCTGTGCAATAGAGGACATAATCGCCAGACGAAGCTCTGCATCGCCGTCTAATGTGTTGATATTGTCATTCATAAATATAACACCGACGCCGTGCTTTTTCAATTCACGGGTGTAATAGATACTATCAAGGGTGTTTCTCGCAAAACGGGAAATCTCCTTGGTGATAATCAAATCAAAGTCGCCGTTCTTGGCGCACGCAATCATACGGTTAAACTCTTTGCGCTTCTTTGTGTTCGTGCCAGAAATGCCCTCATCGGCAAAAATCTCATATAGCTCCCAATTGGGGTTACGCTCAATATACTGCCTGAAATACCGCTGCTGGCTTTCAAACGAATTGGCTTGGTCTTCATTGTCCGTTGAAACACGGCAGTATGCGGCTACCTTTCTTTTTGTTTCAACCATCTTCAGCTCTTGGTTTAGGCGTTCATATCTATTTATCATAGCGAAGCTCCTTTCTCAGTAAACTTTGTTACTGTATTTAATTATAGAAAAAAGAGTGTGCGGTGTCGAATGTGCAAATTTGTTTTTTCACTCGGCTATGTAAAAACGCCAAGCGTTATGCTCGGCGTCTGCTTTTTTGCTCCCTACTATATTGCTTTTCAAGCTCGACCAAACAGCGTTCCCGCTGAGAATGTGTCAGCAGCTTTCTTTTCTCCAAAGAAAGGAGTATCGACTTATGGATATTCATAAGGAACGCAGCGTGTTCCTGCTCGTTTAATTCTGGAACAGGGTCGCCAACATAAACAAATTCTCTATGCAACAGCCGCAACACCTCCCTCGTTTCTAATGTATATGAGCTACCGCTTGTACCGTATAACGAGAGAGCTAATCCTTTTTTGCAAGCCCGATGCTGATGGCAAGGGCTTTGTCTGCGCAATGAATAAAACGCCTGTCAAGAGTTCCTAAGTACTCTCGCAGGCGTTGCTTGTCTATGGTGCGGATTTGTTCAAACAATATAATTGAGTTCTTATCCAGACCGTCGAAGTCTTTAATTAAGGTGTGCGTAGGCAATTTTGCTTTTGTGTGTACCCGACTTGTGATAGGGGCGATAATGACCGTAGGGCTATGCTTGTTGCCTATATCGTTGGAAATGATGAGTACGGGTCTTGTGCCGCCCTGTTCCGAGCCGATAACGGGGTTTAGCTCTGCATAATAAATGTCGCCACGCTTGATAGTCAATTCCATTGTGTTTGACCTCCCAATATGATTTAGGTAGAGGTTTTCTGCCTATGTAGGCAGCCAAACACAAGGAAGTATTCAAGGTCGGGAGAGCATAAACAATATCTCTGTTCTTTTGACCGCCTTGCGTCTGGCTGCTATGAGAAAGCATTTCAATTTGTCCTCGACACCCCGAAATGCTATTGGGAAGTCGCCAAACGGTCAGCAGCGAACTGACGCCACGGGAGTTTCACCCCAACTGTCGTTCTGACAGAGCCGCCCTCATTGCTTGCGACGGTTTTATCACGCTCGGACTGTGACTGGACGGGAGTATCATTGTCCTCT
>OGJH01000653.1_pt1 | contig 38939 bp, 30 predicted proteins | sample 1572021 | NCBI WGS metagenome assembly OGJH01 (sample SAMEA2582098, study PRJEB24529) | metagenome | biome: Human gut stool | place: China | collected 2011
TTGAGATGCCGCTGAAAACGAAAAACGCCTACCGCACCTTGCCGCTGTCGGCAGACGCGATAAGCGTTCTGATGCAACAAAGAAGAAAAACGGGTAACAGCGAATGGGTATTCCCATCGCCCACCGGAGGCCCCATGTCGCCGGACAGCGTGTTGCACATGCTGCACCGCGTCCTGAAGCGGGCAGGGTTGCCGAAGGTGCGGTTCCATGACCTGCGCCACACCTTCGCAACGCTGGCACTGCAAAACGGTGTGGACGTCAAGACCGTGTCTGGCATGCTGGGGCATTTTTCGGCAGGCTTCACGCTGGACACCTACGCGCATGTAACGACCTCAGCCAAGCGTGAAGCGGCAAAAACAATGGGTAACATCCTCTCTGGTGCGGTATAGTGCTTTCCGCTATCCGCTCCCGTTGGGGTCAGCGTTTGGCTCAGAAAAAACGGCAAGTAAGTTATTGGGCAAAAAAGTACGGAAAAAGTCCTGATTTCGCAAGAAATCAGGACTTTCTGTGATGCGTGACCAATTTAGATGCGTGTTGAAAATAGGAAAAACTGAGCGCTGGAGCGGCTTTGCGCTGTTTCAGCCATATTTTTTGCTTACAATTTCCCGTGATAGAGAAGAATCGAGGGATTTTGAAGAGTGACCAAAATAGATACAGCCTCAAATTTCCGATTTCCGTCTTTGCGCTCATTTCCGCTTGCCGTGTTTTTGAGGATCACTTTCCCGCTCTTTCAGCCACGCCTCAAATGCTCGAATATTTTCTTCGCGCGTATAGAACTCGCGAATGACAGGGAGCAGTGCTGCGGCCAGGCCTTTGAGCGACCACAAAGCAGGCTCGATTTTATCGAGGTTGTAATCCTCCACATCTGTGACTGTGCCATCCTTATCAAAATGGATGACACTGACGGGTATTCTATTAAAATTCTTATCCATCTTTTTTCGGCTCCTCAACGGTAGAGTCTATCTCGAGTTAAAACCGGCCGTTCATAGGCCGTCAGGCACTTCATCTGGAAAGTTCTCGGAAAACCAGCGAAATGGTATAAGGACCATATCTGGTAGACCGTTTTCTGTTATTACGAAGCCGATGTCCTCTTTGTCAATGCGTTCCAGAATTTCATCCAGCTTTTCGACGAGCAGTGTTTGCTCAATGCGTTCCATTTCGGATAGTGGCGACAGTCTTTTCATTTTGACATCCCCTTATTCCTGCTGTGATGTGCTTTCTCCGGAAGATACAGGGGCTTGGCCCAGGTGACGAACTGGGTGAAGCTTAAGTTTGCTGCCATGAATCTGAAAAAGCTGGCCAGGCGGAAGTGGAAGGAGAGTTTTCTTTCTTGGTTTTTCCAGTCCCCCCGTTAAATGCACCAGAAACCCGGCTGCCGCAGCCGGGTTTCTCGACAGACTGAAGAGAGCCGCCCGCGGGCGGCTCTCTTTTTACCTTGAAACCATTCTTACAGGTTATAGTAGTGCTCAAACTCCGCGGGGTGCGGAATGGATGCCATCGCCGCGCACTCCTTACGCTTGGCGGCGATGAAGTTCTTGAGCAGCGCCTCGGGGAATACGCCGCCGCGCGTGAGATAGTCGTGATCTTCCTCAAGCGCATCGAGTGCCGCGTCGAGAGAGGTCGGCAGGTGGTGGAGCTTGGCCTTCTCCTCCTCCGAAAGGGTATAGAGGTTCATGTCATAGGGGCCCCAGCCGTTCTCGTGCGGGTCGATCTTGTTCGCAATGCCGTCGAGACCAGCCATCAGCAGCGCCGCATAGCAGAAATACGGATTGCAGGTGGCATCCGGGTTGCGGATCTCAAAGCGGCGCAGGTTCGGCGTTTTGGCGTAGGCCGGGATGCGGATGACCGCGCTGCGATTGCTCGTGGCATAGCCGACGGTGACGGGCGCCTCAAAGCCGGGCACCAGACGCTTGAAGGAGTTGGTAGACGGGTTCGTGATGGCGCAGAGCGAAGAAACGTGTTTCAAAAGGCCGCCGATGAACCAGTGCGCCTCCTGACTGAGGTGAGAGTAACCGTTGTCATCGGAGAACACCGGCTCGCCGTTCTTCAAAAGCAGCATATGGACGTGCATTCCGCTGCCTGCCTCACCGTAGACGGGCTTGGGCATAAAGGTCGCGGTCTTGCCGTACTTGAGCGCCGTGTTGCGGATGATATACTTGATCATCATGCTCGCGTCGGCCATCTTGCTCATCTCGCCGAGCTTCGGCTCGACCTCAAACTGACCCGCGCCGCCAACCTCGGGGTGGTGGTACTTAATGGGAATGCCGGCTTCTTCCATGTGCAGGCACATCTCGCTGCGGCACTCATAGGTGCGGTCAAGCGGCTTTGCGATATGGTAGTGCCCCTGACGGGGAACGATCACGCCGCGGCCGTTGATGTCGCCGTTCCAGTGTGCCTGCTCGGCGTCAAGGCTCATACCGATCTCGTTCGGTGCGACCTTCCACGCCACATCGTCGAAGAGATAGAATTCAAACTCGGGCAGAATGAGCATGGTATCGGCAATACCGCTGTCACGCATATACTGCTCCGCCGCGCGCACGATGTTGCGCGGATACTGATTGAGCGGACGGTTGGTGGGATAGTCGATGATCATGGCATTGCCGGTCATCGAGAGCGTCGGGATCTCGCAGAACGGGTCGATCTGCGCGGTGTCCGGGTCGGGGATAAAGACCATATCGCTCTTTTCGACCACAGCGTAGCCATAGTTCGAGGCGTCGAAACCGATGCCGTCGGTCATGGTCGTCTCCGTGAAGTTCTGTGCAGGAATGGTCACATGGCGGTACTGGCCGTTAATATCGACCATTTTAAAGTCCACCATCTTGATGCCCTGCTCACGAATGAGCTGCATGACCTCCTGTGCTGTTTTAGCCATTGTAACATACCTCCGAGATTTTTCGGTAAATTCAGCGCGCAGCCTTGCCGAGATAGGCCTCCGCGATAGCCGGGTCTTTGAGAAGGACCTGGCCGGGGCCGGACTTGGTGATGCGGCCCTGTTCAAGAACATAGGCGTTGTCCGCGACGGAAAGCGCCTTGAGCGCGTTCTGCTCCACGAGCAGAATGGTCTTGCCCATGGCCTTGATCTCCTTAATGGTGTCAAAAATCGTGTTGACCAGGAGCGGCGCAAGGCCGAGGGACGGCTCATCCAGCATGATGAGGTCGGGTGCGGACATGATGCCGCGGCCCATGGCGAGCATCTGCTGCTCGCCGCCGGAGAGCGTACCGGCGATCTGGTTCTTGCGCTCCTCCAGACGCGGGAATATCTCATACACGCGCTTGAGGTCGCGCTCGATGCCATCCTTGTCGCTGCGAAGGTAAGCGCCGATCTTGAGGTTTTCGTAGGTCGTGAGGTTTGCAAAGATCTGGCGGCCCTCCGGCACCTGGCACACGCCGAGTTTGACGATCTTGTTCGCCGCCGTCGGCAGCGGCTCGCCCTTATAGAGGATCTCGCCGGACTTGTACTTTACAATACCGGAGATGGCATTCATCATGGACGATTTGCCCGCGCCGTTTGAGCCGATCATGGATACGATCTGCCCCTCTGAAACTTCGAGGGAGATGCCCTTGAGAGCATGGATGCCGCCGTAATAAACGTTCAGGTCACGAATTTCAAGCATCGCCATCGCCGTCATCCTCCTTTCCGAGATAGGCCTCGATGACCTCGGGATTGCTCTGGATCTCCGCAGGGGTGCCTTCGGCAAGGGGCTTACCGAAGTTGAGCACGAAAATGCGGTCGGAAACATTCATGACGAGGTCCATGTGGTGCTCAATGATGAGCACGGTGAGGTCGAAGCGGTCGCGGATCTCACGGATAAGATCCATCAGCGCAAGCGTTTCCTCCGGGTTCATACCGGCGGCAGGCTCGTCGAGCAGCAAAAGCTTCGGGTCGGTCGCCAGCGCACGGGCAATTTCCAGCTTGCGCTGCTGGCCGTAGGGCAGGTTGACCGCGATCATATCGCGCTGCTCCCAGATGCCCATGATCTTGAGCAACTCTTCCGTCTTCTCGCGCAGCGCCTTTTCCTGCCAGTAGTACTTCGTCAGCCACTTGGGGCCGAACTTGAAGCGCCAGAGGGACTGGAAAATGTTGTAGTCCGCGCCCGCATGGCAGGCCGTGAGAACGTTGTTGTACACTGTTTCGCTCTTAAAAAGGCGGATATTCTGGAAGGTGCGCGCCATGCCGCGGGACATGATGTCGTAGGGCTTTTTCTGGAAGGGCTTGACCTCGGTCTCGCGCATGTCGTCCTTGATGATGTCCTCGCCCTGTCCGATGACCGTACCATTGAAAATGACGCGGCCTTCCGTGAGTGCATAGACGCCGGTGATGAGGTTGAAGATGGTGGTCTTACCGGCGCCGTTGGGGCCGATCAGGGCGTAGATCTCGCCCTTTTTGATCTTAAAGGAGACATCGCCCACAGCGGTCAGGCCGCCGAAGCGCTTGGTAACGTGCCAGAGTTCGAGCATAACATCGGGATCATGATTTCTAAAGGTGATGTCATTCATACCAGCGCCTCCTCTCCGCTGCCGTTTCCGCCGTCAGGCGGGGGCAGATCCTTCTTTTTACCGGTGAAAATGCGGCCGATGGCACGGCAGATGCGGCCAATCGGAAACTCCTTGCCGCCCATGAGACCCTTCGGGCGGACGATCATGATGATGATAACGGCAAGGCCGTACATCACAAGTCGCCAGTCGCCCACCGCGCGCAGCAGCTCCGGCAGCGCGCACAGCAGCACCGTGCCGAGCACCGAGCCGGTGATGGAACCCATACCGCCGAAAATGACCATGATGGTATATTCCGTGGACTTGACCATCATAAACATCTTGGGCTGGAGGTAACCGAAGTAGTGCGCCATCATGCCGCCGGCGATGCCGGCGTAGAGCGCGGACATGCACATGGCAAGCATCTTGGAGCGGAAGGTGTTGATGCCGCTCATCTGCGCGGCCAGATCGTCCTCGCGCACGGCGAGCATACTGCGCCCGTGCTTGGAGTTCATCAGCAGCGCCGTGGCGGTGAGGAAAATGACGACGATCACGAGCGAGCCTGCAAAAGTGGTGTGCAGCGGAATGCTCGCAACGCCCTTCGCGCCGTCGAGCAGGAAGTCCTTGCCGCCGACGTTGATATTGAGCTGCAAATTGTTGAAGATCAATCGAATCGCCTCGCCCACGCCGAGCGTGGCAATGCAGAAATAGTCGCCCTTGAGGTTGAGCGTGATCTTACCGAGGCCCGCGCCGAGCAGCATGGCAGCAAGGCCGGCGAGAATGAGCGAGAGCCAGTACGGCAGGCCGAAGGCCATTGTGCAGATGACGGAGACATACGCGCCGATGCACACGAAGCCCGCGTGGCCGAAGGAGAACATACCGGTGTAGCCCGTGAGGATGGAAAGGCCCAACACGATCAGCAGGGTGTAGCAGGACTGAATGAGGATACCTTCAATGTAATACCAACTAAACATATCGTTCCTCCCTCCTTATGCCTTGTCTTCCACGACCTTGCCCATCAGGCCGGAGGGCTTGATGATGAGGACGAGGATCAGCAGCGCGTACACGAACAGATCGCGCAGGTTGGAGTTGAAGGACGCGACGAAGATCTCCATGATGCCAAGCAGCACCGAGCCGACGATCGCGCCGGGGAGACTGCCGAGACCGCCGAACACCGCCGCGACAAAGGACTTGTTCGTGACCTGACCGATGGTGGGCTTGACGATGAAGCGCATGCCGTAGAGCATACCGGCAAAGCCCGCAAGTACACCGCCCATGAGGAAGATAATGAAGATAACGAGGTCGCCGTTGATGCCCATAAGGGTCGAAGCCTTTTCGCTGTAAGCGCAGGCACGAATGGCGAGGCCGACCTTGGTCTTCTGTATGATGAACATCAAAATCAGCAGCGCGACGGACGAAACCACGATCATCAGCAAACTGTCCACGCCGAGGGAGATCCCGCCGATGCTGATGCGGTTATCGAAGATCGGGGGATAGTTTCTGGGGGTTCCGTCGATGGTGGCGATGACGAAGTTTTCAAGGAAAATGGACGCGCCCATCGCCGAGATGATGAAGTAGAGCGACGGGGCGTGGCGCTTACGCAGCGGCGAATAGACCAGGCGCTCGATGATGACCGCGAGCAGACCGCTGCCTAAGCCGCACAGCAGGAACGCCGGGAAAAACGGAACGTTCAGCGACGTAAGAGCAAAATAGCCCACATAAGCGCCGACCATGATGACGCCTCCGTGGGCAAAGTTGGAAAAGTTCATAATGCTGTAGACCAGCGAATAGCCGACCGACATCAGCGCGTACATACCGCCGAGGCAGATGCCGTTGACCAGCTGCTGGAGAAAATATTCTATACCCATGTATAGCCTCCTTTTGTCCTGTTAACCTCGGGCGCCCCGCACGGGGCGCCCGAGTGTCGAAAGGGTGCTTGCTTTTTCTGTTTTGGGGATGTGCTTAGTCCGCGGCGATGTAGGTCTCAAAGACGTAGGTCTTGTTCTTGCCGTCGATGCGCTCCACGCAGCCGGACTTGCCGACGGGGTTGTGGTCCTCGGCAGAGATCTTGATCTTGCCGGCCATACCCTCGACCTCGACCTGAGAGTACGCGTCGGCGATGGCCTGCGGGTCATCGCTGCCGGCCTTCTCGACCGCCGCGCACCAGAGCAGGAACGCGTCGTGCGCCATGTAGCCGTTGAGCTCCATCTTCGCGCCGTTGTACTTCTCGGCATACTCCTTGCGGAAGGCATCGCCCGCGGGATCGACGAGGGAAACGTGGTTGATGACGTAGGAGCCGTCCACCGCGTCGGCGGCGTCGAAGAGGACCTCGGACGCGCAGCCGTCGCCGCCGAGCATCGGCACCTCAATGCCGAGGGTGCGGGCCTGCTTGTGGATCATGATGAAATCCTGATAGAAGATGGGGGTGAAGATGATCTGGGGCTGCGCTTCCTTGATCTTGGTCAGCTGCGCGGTGAAGTCGGTGTCGCCGGCGGTGTAGCCCTCCTCGGCGACGATGGTGCCGCCCTTGGACTCAAAGACCTTGACGAAGTTGTCCTTCAGGCCCAGCGCGTAGTCGTCGTTGACGTCGTAGAGGATGGCGGCCTTGTCGAAGCCGAGGTTATCGTACACGAACGTACCGGCGATCTTGCCCTGCTGGGGATCAAGGAAGCAGACGCGGAAGTTGTATTCCTTGAGCTGACCGTCCTGCATGGTGACCTTCTCGTTGGTCGCCACGGTGGACATATCGGAGATCTTGTACTGGTCGAGAACGGACTGAATGGCGATGCACTGACCCGAGGCGTTCGGGCCGATGATCGCGCAGACCTGATCCTGCGCGCACAGACGCTTGGCGACGTTGACCGCCTCCTGTGCGTCGCCCTTGGTGTCGTAGCAGATCAGCTCGACCTGCTTGCCAAGCAGTCCGCCGTTGGCGTTGAGGTCTTCGACCAGCATCTTGAGGGTCTGGCTTTCGCAGGTGCCGTAGGCGGCCTGGTCGCCGGTGAGCGAGCCCATCCAGCCGAGCTTGATGGTGTCGCCGCCGGAGTTGCCTCCGTCGTCCTTCTTGCCGCAGCCAACGAACAGTGTCGCGAGCATCAGACAGGTCAGGGTGAGAGCAATGAGCTTCTTCATAGATTTGCGCATGGTTTAATCCTCCTTCAAATTGTTGTGACCAAGTTCCCTACCGGAACGGTCGGGGCTTGCAGGGATGGATGTCCGCCGTGCGGGATCGACCCCGCATCCATGCCGTCCTTATTGATGTGTATGAGCGATAAGAGCGGCGAATGAATGCTGTGAATCTTGATGTTAAGATAACATCTTGCATAAATATTGTCAAGCAATATCCGAAATTTGTAGCAATTTGCATAATTTTTGGATACTATGACGAAAAATGGATTTTCATCGGTTTATGGCACAGTTTTCTCTTTGCGCCGCCGCGCCCTCCTCCGAGCATCCCGTCTTCCAAACCCCGCAGGCAAAAAATTCCGCCCTTCGTGCATCGCTTGGAGGACGGGATTCTCTTAATTGGAAACTGCCATATTGAACACGATCCGCTTCGCTCCAACATATCTACTTCTTCCGGCTCTCCATTAAGGCCGAGGGCTTCGCTGATGGTTGCTCTCATGAGTGCCTTATAGGTGGCGTTATCCTGCTCGTTGAACTTGTTGACCGCTCGAACGATGGCTTCCTGCAGCTTGTCCTCCATAATGATGGGGGAATCGCTGCAGTATTTCTTGCCGTAGTCCAGTCGGCTGATACAGCGCCACACGATGCGCTTGGTACCATTTCTTGACCATGTCACGCGGCGATAGCGGGTACCGCAGTTGCCACAGATGAGGACATCTGTCAGGGCGTAGCGGGAATACTTTCCGGTGGATGTGATGGAGCTCTTTGCAGATCCTGGCGTTTTTGTTTTTCGCCTGGCCAGTTCTTCCTGAACCTTCTTGAAGGTCACTCTGTCGATGATGGCTGGATGGTTATTCTGAACATAGTACATTGGAGCTTCTCCGCAGTATCGCTCGTTGGAGAGCATATTCATGATCATGCCCTTGCTGAAGCTGATGGTTTTGCCGGGGATATCATAGTTCTCAGCCTGCATCATCTTGGAAATATTGTCCACGGTTTCTCCAGCCAGATAGAGATTGAAGATGCGTTCCACGATAGCCGCTTCACTCGGTACGATTTCAGGCTCACCGTCAGTACCCTTTTTATAGCCAAGGAACCGCTTGTATAGCGCAGACCTGTGGTGGGGCGGTACGGCTATAACATTGAGATCGGTGAAAACTTCTTCGCAAATCACAACACGGTGATTCTGGATGGCGGGAAGGTCACCTTCGGTGACAATGTGTTTATTGCACCGAACTGCGGCTTCTACACGGCAGGACCCCATTGATGCCGAGCGGCGCAACAAGGGACTGGAATATGCGTATCCCATCACGGTGGGCAGCAATGTTTGGATCGGAGCGGGCGTTCATGTCATGCCGGGGGTTACGATCGGAAGCAATGTTGTGATTGGCGGCGGCAGTGTTGTTGTTAAAGATATTCCTGACAACTCGGTGGCTGTCGGCAATCCGTGCCGGGTGATTCGTGCAATTATGGAAGAGGATACGATCAGATGGACGTGATCCCATTTGAAAAGCTGAAAGCGTTCTTTGAGGAATATTTGAAATGAAATATTCCTTGTTTTTCTGCTTGTTGGCGGACATGACATTTTTGCTCACAGCCTGTTCCATCGCTGGAAGCAAAGATAATCACCTGACCTCAGAAAACGGCAAATAAGCCCTTTTGGCAAGCGGACGTCCAGCGTTTCAGCAGCACGCGGAACACTCCGAGGGTAATGATACCACCCCCATCCGAAACAGCCCCTGTTTCGCCGTGTAAGCCGCTGTGTGCGATTTTTCGCCGAAAGCCGAGTGTGTAACTCGCTTTCGCCTACGCTCATGTAACGACCTCGGCCAAGCGTGAAGCGGCAAAAACAATGGGCAATATCCTCTCCCGTGCGGTCTGATGCTTTCCGCTCCCCGTCCCGTTGGGGTCAGCGTTTGGGTCAGAAAAAACAGCAAGCAAGTTATCGGGCAAAAAAAGTGCGAAAAAAGTCCTGAAATCTTGCGATTTCAGGACTTTTCTGGTTGCGGAGGCAGGACTCGAACCTACGGCCTCCGGGTTATGAGCCCGACGAGCTACCAACTGCTCCACTCCGCGATATGAAATTAAGGGAATACTGGTGCCGGTGACCGGACTCGAACCGGTACAGTATCGCTACCGGGGGATTTTAAGTCCCCTGTGTCTACCAATTCCACCACACCGGCAGATATCGGCAACAGATAATATACCATACCTCCGCCATGATGTCAACACCTGTTTGCAAAAAACTTCTCCGTCCACGTTTTGTTCCTTTGACTTGTCGGCCTTGCTATGCTATACTATACTTGTATTGTTATCGAAAAGAGGCGGACTATGCAGATCGGAACGGTAAAAATTGAATCGAAGCTCGCGCTCGCGCCGATGGCGGGCGTAACGGACGCTGCATTCCGCCAGATCTGCTCCGAAAAAGGCGCGGGCTACACCGTCACAGAGCTTGTGAGCGCCAAGGCGCTGTGCTACCACGACACGAAGACCGCGCAGCTGCTTCGTCCGTTTCCGAGCGAAAAGCCGTTTGCCGCGCAGATCTTTGGCAGCGATGTGAACTGCATGGCTGAGGCTGCGCAGATGGCGATCGAAATTTCCGGCGCGGACATCTTGGATATCAACATGGGCTGCCCCGTGGGCAAGGTCGTCAAAAACGGCGACGGCAGCGCGCTGATGAAGGATCCCGAAAAGGCCGCGCGCATTGCCGAGGCGGTCGTGCGCGCCGTCAAGGTACCCGTCACGGCGAAAATGCGCCGCGGCTGGGACAAGGGCAGCATCAACGCCGTCGAGCTCGCCAAAATGCTCGAAGAAGTGGGCGTCAGCGCCGTCGCGGTGCACGGGCGCACGCGCATGCAGATGTACGGCGGCGAGGCCGACTGGAACACGATCCGCGACGTCAAGCAGGCCGTCCGCATCCCCGTCATCGCCAACGGCGACGTTTTTTCGCCCGAGGCCGCCGTGCGCATTCTCAAATTCACGGGCGCGGACATAGCGATGATCGGCCGCGGGAGCTTCGGCAATCCGTGGCTTTTCGAGCAGTCCGCCGCCGCGCTCTCAGGGCGCGGCATTCCGCCGCTGCCGCCGTTTGCCGAGCGGTGGGACACCGCCGTGCGTCAGGTGGAGCTCTCCGCACAGTATCAAAACGAGCGCGTCGCCATGCTGCAGGCGCGCCATCACCTGTGCTGGTACCTAAAGGGCATCAGCCACGCGAATTATTATAAGGAGAAGATCGTACAGCTCTCAACGCTTTCTGAGCTGCACGCGCTCAGCGCGTCGATCAAGCGGGATCTGCGCTGAGGATCAATAAAAAGCTATGGACGAACGGGAACTCATTGCGCGCCTTCAAAAGCGGGATGAAGCCGCCTTCGAAGAGCTGATCCGCCAATATGAGAAAAAAGTGTATACGCTGTGCTTCCGCATGTGCGGCAACAGCGAGGACGCCGAGGAGGCCGCGCAGGACGCTTTTCTCGCGCTCTGGCGCGGGATCGACCGCTTCCGTCAGGAGTCATCGCTTTCGACGTGGATCTACCGTCTGGCGACGAACGCCTGCATCGACACGCTGCGGCGGCGAAAAAAACAGAGCGGCAGCGTCTCGCTCGACGACGAGGAGCTGTTTGTCGACGCGGTCGACACCTCGCCCCAGCCACAGGAGACGGTCGAGCACCGCGAGGCACAGAAATTATTGCAGGAGGGCCTCTCCGCCTTGCCGGAGGAGTACCGAAAGGTGCTCATCCTGCGCGAGATCGAAGGCCTGAGCTACACCGAGATCGCAGAAAGCGCGTCGATCGAGCTGGGCACGGTCAAATCGCGCATCAGCAGGGGCCGATCACTTTTGCGCAATTTTTTATCCGGAAACGGGAACTTTTTCGAAATTGCTTCGTCAAAAGTTACAGAATGTAATCGTGAGGAGATGAGCGCCAAATGAAATGTTGTGAACAGTACGCCGCCGCGCTCTCTGCCTTTGTGGACGGAGAATTGAGCGAAAACGAAAAGGAAGAGGTGCTCTCGCACGTAGAGCACTGCCGGAACTGCCGGGAGTATCTCTCGGAACTGATGATCGTGCACACGATGTTCGAGGAAATGCCCGAGCTCGACGCGCCGGAGGGCTTTTCCGAGCGTGTGCTCGAGCGGGTGCATGAGGAAAAGCGCGCGAGATCGCGCCACCGCCGCGCATGGCCGCGCGTGCTGGCCGCGTGCTTTGCGCTGCTTGTCGTCACGGCCGCGGCGTGGAAGCTGGCGCCCGCGATGGGCAGTAACGGCGACAGCGCCGCGGACTGCAATACCAGTGGCAATGACACGGCGAGTGCGCCCGCTGCGTCCGGCGACACGGCGGAGGACTTTACCTACAGCTATTCCGCCGTGCAGAAGGAGGGCGTGCAGGCCGACGCCAGCCCGTTCGACACCTATGACGCGGAAGACGGCGCAGACGACCGCTCCGCCGACGCAAGCGGCGGCTATGCCATCATCACGCTTGATCTGCCCGAGGCGGCGGATTTCCTGCGCGAGCACGGCATGGCTGTATATGCCGAGGCGGAGGATAGTGTGAGCTACCTCGTCGTGCCAGAGACCGCACACGAGCTGAGCGAGGCGCTGCCGCTTGACGAAGAGGAAAAGGCCGCGCTCGCTGCGGCAGAGGAGCTTGTGATCGTGGAGGTCGCAAAAGCGGAAGAAGCGCCTGCGGAAAACAACGCCGCGGAGGAAGAGGGGAACACATGAACAACATCGGCGTGATCGGCGGCGCGGACGGCACGACACAGATCGTCGTCTCCGGCAGCATCGGAGGGCCGATCCTGTGGAGCTTTTTCGGTGCGCTCGCGCTGATGGCAATTTTATATTTCTGCTTTTACCGGCGCTCAAAGGGCAAGGCGGTCTGTCTTGCCCTCGCGGCGGTTTTGTGCGTGGCGGCGGATCAGGCCGTCAAATGGCTCGTTCTGAATACGATGACGCTCGGCCAGTCGCAGCCGCTGCTGCCGCCGCTGCTGCGGCTCACGCGCGTGCACAACTACGGCGCGGCGTGGTCGAGCTTTTCCGGTGCACGGTGGCTGCTCATCATTCTGACGGCGGTGGGCATGTGCGCCATCGCATGGCTGCTCGTCAAGATCGTGCGCCATCCGCTCGGCCAGTGGTCGCTCGCGTGCATCTTGGGCGGCGGCATCGGCAATCTCATTGACCGCGTGCGCCTCGGATACGTCGTTGACATGCTGGACACGATGTTCATGGACTTTCCCGTCTTCAACGTGGCGGATGTGTTCGTCGTGTGCGGCACGGTCTGCGCGCTCATTTACTACCTTGCCTTTTACAGCAAGAGCGACGAGAAAAACTGGGGGAACAAGGTCGATGGAACCGATCCTGCTGCAAACAAGTGAAGCCGATGCCGGTACGCGGCTCGACGCCTGCCTCGCCCGCGCAATTGAAGACCTGACCCGCTCCGCCGCGGCGAAAGCTGTCGAGGACGGGCGTGTCCTCGTGAACGGCAAAGCGCCGAACAAGAGCTACAAGCTCACGGGACACGAGCAGATCGAATTCACCCCCGAAGAGCCCGCGCCCATCGACGCCGTTCCGCAGGACATCCCTCTGGACGTTGTCTACGAGGACGACGACGTCATCGTCGTCAACAAGCCGAGCGGGCTCGTCGTCCATCCCGCGCCGGGCCATCCGGACGGGACGCTCGTGAACGCCCTTTTGTATCACTGCGGCGACAGTCTCTCCGGCGTCGGCGGCGCGCTGCGCCCCGGCATCGTGCACCGTATCGACCGCGACACGAGCGGGCTCATCATCGCGGCAAAAAACGACTACGCGCACCAGTTCCTCTCCGCCCAGCTGGCCGACCACACGCTCGCGCGCACGTATGAGTGTATCGTGGTCGGCAACTTACGTGAGGACAGCGGCACGGTCGACGCGCCCATCGCGCGCGACAGCCGCGACCGCAAGCGCATGGCCGTCGTTCCGGGTGGACGCCGCGCGGTAACGCACTGGGAGGTCATCGCCCGTTATCCGGGCTACACGCACGTGCGGTGCAAACTTGAAACGGGCCGCACGCATCAAATTCGCGTGCACATGGCCTATCTTGGTCATCCGATCCTGGGCGACACGGTCTACGGCGCAAAAAAGGCCGTTCCAGGCCTGACGGGTCAGTGCCTTCACGCGGTGGGGCTTCAGTTCATCCACCCGCGGACGAAGGAGCTCGTCTCGCTCACATGCCCGCTGCCCGAGGAATTCACCGCCATGCTGCGCAAGATCGACCGATAGATCAAAACCCGCAGGCGAGGGCCAACGCCTTTGCCTTATTTTACAGGAAATACAGGTGAACAATGTGAAAGACCTGCAAACCATTGAGGAGACCCTCAAATATCTGCAATTCGACAACTGGGAGCAGAGCGCGCCGGGCCTTGCGCGCTCGCGCGAGCTTCTGGGCCTGCTCGGCAACCCCGAGAAGAAACTCAAATTTGTCCACATCGCGGGCACGAACGGCAAGGGCTCTACCGCCGCGATGCTCGCCTCCGTGCTCCAGCGCGCGGGGTACCGCACGGGGCTCTATACCTCGCCGCACCTGCTGCGCTTCCACGAGCGCATGCGCGTGAACGGGGAAGAGATCGACGACAACTCCCTCATTTCGCTCACAAACACCGTGCGGAACGCGGCGGAGCGCATGAGCGAAATGCCCACGGGCTTTGAGATCATGACGGCCATCGCCTTCCTCTACTTCGTGCAGGAGCAGTGCGACATCGTCTCGCTCGAGGTCGGCCTCGGCGGGCGCATGGACTCGACAAACGTCATCCCCGCGCCGGAGGTCTGCGTCGTGGCGAACATCGGCTTGGAGCACACGGCCATTCTCGGCGACACGGTCGAGAAGATCGCCGCGGAGAAATGCGGCATCATCAAGCATGGCTCGCACGCCGTGCTCTTCGGCCAGAGCGAGGGCGTGGAGAACGTCGCGCGAGAAAAGTGCGCGCAGGAGGGCGTGGCTCTCACGATCACCGCGCAGGAAAAGCTTGAGCGCATTTCGTCCTCGCTCGACGGTCAAGAGTTCAAATACCGCGGCCGCGGGCCGTACCACCTGCGGCTTCTCGGCGAGTATCAGCTCTTGAACGCGCTGACAGTCATCGACGTGTGCAACGCGCTGCGCTCGCGCGGCTGGGACAAGCTCACGGACGAGGCCATTGACGAGGGGCTTTCCCACGCCCAGTGGCCCGGACGGCTCGAGCTTCTGCGCCGCGGGCCGGACTTCATCGTCGACGGCGCGCACAATCCCCAGTGCGTCGACGCGCTGATGGATTCGCTCGCCGCGCTCTACGGCGACAAAAAACTCATCTTCCTCACAGGGGTGCTTCGCGACAAGGACTGGCAGCAAATGCTGCGCCGCGCGCTCCCGCTCGCCAAGGCGTTCGTCGTCATCACGCCGCCTTCTGCCCGCGCACTCGATGAAAACGAGCTCGCCGCGTGGCTGAACGCACAGGGCGTGCAGGCCGTCCCCGCCAAGGATACCGACGACGGCGTCCGCCGCGTCTTAGCGCTTGCAGGTGAGGACGACGCCATCTGCTCCTGGGGCTCGCTCTACTTCACCGGCGAGGTCCGCCGCGTCTTAACGGAACAGTAAACACGATAAAAAAGGCCGCTGCGAAACGCCGCAGCGGTCTTTTCATGATCCCCATGCCGCATTTGCCGCGACCAGCGGCAAACAGGCCCACACCCCAATCGGCGCAAAAGCCAGCATCCCACACCCGCCGCATTTTCTGCCCCCACGGGCAGAAAACAGGCACCAGCGTCGCAGACTTTCGCGTCCGCAGACGCGAAATAATTTTAATCATAAATCGCCGCGACATGCGCGTGGCGATTTATTCTTCTCGCTTCGCGCGTGTCGCAGCCGCCTACGGCGGCAAGGCACGAAGCGAAGTGCGATCCCCTAAAATCAAAGGGATCCCATCCATCGGATGGGATCCCTTTGATTTTAACTTAGATAGTTCAGCGGGTTGACGTAGCTGCCGTTTCTCTGAATGCCGAAGTGGCAGTGGACACCGCTGGCGACGCCGCTGCGGCCCGCCTTGGCGACCTGCTGGCCCTTATAGACCGTCTGTCCCGCGGAGACGAGCAGTGACGAGTTGTGCTCGTAATACGTGACATAGCCGTTGTTGTGGTCGATGATGACGACGTAGCCCATCGCGCCCTTGTAGCCCGCGTAGGTCACGCGGCCGCCGTCGGCGGCGTAGATCGGCGTGCCGTAGGAGCAGGCGATGTCGATGCCCTTGTGGTTGCTCGTCGCGCCGCGGATACCCGTACTGCGGTAGCCGAAGTACGACGTGATGCGGCCCGAGCACGGCCAGCGGAAGCTACCGGTGGGGTACCAGGTCGGGCGGACCTTCGTGCCGCGGGCGCGCGTCTCGGCCACAGGGTCGGAGAGCGTGACGGACGAGATGACCGTGCGCTCCTGCTCCTCGCCGTTGATATAGGTGACGTCGGCCACGATATCAGCCTTGCCGAACGAGCCTTTGGAGATCACGCGCTCGTCGCCCTGATACATGGACGAATCGCTCACGTAGTTCACGTCATAGTTGATGTCCTCGACATAGTTCTGCCGCTCGGTGACCTTGACAGTCAGATACGGCACGGCGTTCGAGAGCGTCAGCGCATCGCCGATGTGGATGCGGTTGATGTCGTAGCCGGGGTTCAGCGCTTCGAGCTCGGCGGCGGTCATGCCGTTGTTGTTGGCGATCTGGCCCCAGGTGTCGCCCTTGACGACGGTGTAGGTCACCTCGCCCGACTTCGTCGAATTCAGGATCTCGGCGATCTCGCCGAGGTTCATCACGCTGTCGGTCGGGACGTAGCCCTCCGCGATGCGGACATTTTCGACAAAGTCGACGCTCAGCGTATCCGCCGAGGCGTAGACCTGCTTGATCTGCTTGAGCAGCTCGTCCAGCGCGCCGGCGTACTGCGTCGAGCCGATGATCTCATCGTCGACATAGAGCGAGTAGCCGTAGGTCACCTGGCCGAGCTCGTCGGCGAGGTCCTGCTCAAAGGTCGTTGCGTCCGTCACATCGCTGCGGCGGACGAAAGCCGTCGAATAATGGATGGCATCCTTTGCGATCTCGTAGGACTTGCCGAGCGTCTCGGTCGTGATGCTCTCGAGCTTGGAGGCCGCCTTGCGTGCCTGCGCGGCACTCGCGACGGTGTCGACCACGCTGCCGTTATACTCCACGGTCGTTCCCAGCGTGTAGAACGAGAAAAACAGCGCGATCGCGGCCACAACAGCCGCGCCGCCGATAAAGTAGAACGGATTCACACGCCGCGCCTGCCTGCGCCAGCGGTCCTCGTGCACACCGGCAGCGTGGCTCCGCTGGCGGCGGCGCGCCATGATTCTTTCATGCAGCAGCGAGTGCCACATCGGGAACATCCCGCCGATGACGAGGAAGACCTGCACCAAAAAGCGGTTGGATTCAGGAAAGTTGCGCGCCCTGCTCTCGCGCATCACGGTGCGGGCGCGTGGGCCGATGCGGCGGATGCGCGCACCGAGCGTGGAAAAAAACAGCGCCATGTGCTCGAGCCAGCCGCTCAACCATTGCGGCATGCCGCCGCGCCTGCTCGGCCGTCTTCGCGGCGAGGCATTCGAACGGCGGCGCTGCGTGGGTGCATCGCTGCGCTGCGGGGTGGATCGTTTTTGCTCTGACATATCAAAACTCCTTAGAGGATGCAAGTAAAAATAAAAGTTACAATTTGTAACCATTGACCAGTATACTTTGTTTTCAAGGCTCCGTCAAGCCTTTTGGGAAAATGATACTGCTAATATATTGTAAGAGTTTGGAAAATTTGTAAACTTTTGCATGAATTTTGCGTTATTTTTCCTTGAGAGGGTGAAAAAGTGGGTGTATACTATATCCGTAAATCTGTGCCCGCTTGACCGGCACATCATATATCAGGAGGAATCAACATGTTTGCACAACTGATCAGCACACTGAAAAAGAGCCCCAAGACGATCGTTTTCACCGAAGGTACCGACCCCCGCATTCTCGAAGCGAGCGCCCGTCTGCTGTCCGGTAACTTCTTAAAGCCCGTGCTCGTCGGCAACCCCGATGAGATTGCCGCCGCCGCTGAGGACATCGGCTTCAACATCCGCGGTGCCGAGATCATCGACCCCGAGAATTACGACGGCATGGACGAGATGGTCGACAAGATGGTCGAGCTGCGCAAGGGCAAGATGACTGCCGACGAGTGCCGCGCCGCGCTCAAGAAGAGCAACTACTTCGGCACCATGCTCGTCAAGATGGGCAAGGCCGACTGCCTGCTCGGCGGCGCTACCTACTCCACGGCCGACACGGTCCGTCCCGCGCTCCAGCTCATCAAGACCAAGCCAGGCAACAAGATCGTCTCTTCCTGCTTCATCATGGTCCGTCCCGCCGCTTCCGGCGAGAACGAAGTGCTCGCCATGGCCGACTGCGCCATCAACATCAAGCCCAACGAGGACGAGCTCGTCGAGATCTGCAAGGAGACCGTTTCCTGCGCCAAGATCTTCGGCGTTGACCCGAAGGTCGCTTTCCTGAGCTACTCCACCCTCGGCTCCGGCAAGGGCGAGGACGTCGACAAGATGCGCAATGCCTGCGAGAAGGCCAAGGCCCTCATGCCCGACACCCCGATCGGCGGCGAGTTCCAGTTCGACGCGGCGGTCTCTCCGGCTGTCGCCAAGACCAAGCACATCACCGACGCGGTCGGTGGCCACGCCAATACCTTTATCTTCCCCGACATCAACGCCGGCAACATCGGCTACAAGATCGCCCAGCGCCTCGGCTCTTTTGATGCCTACGGCCCGATCCTGCTCGGCCTGAACGCGCCGATCAACGACCTCTCCCGCGGCTGCAACGCCCAGGAGGTCTACTCCATGGCGATCATCACCGCGGCGCTTGCGTAAACACTTCAAAAAAAGAGGACGGCGAAAGCCGTCCTCTTTTTTTGAGGAGATTGCACTGCGCTGCATGCACGCGCCGCAGGCGCGCACACTCCGCTCCGTGAGAAGAGTTTTTTGGCACGCGCATGTCGCGCCAAAAAACGATTAAGATTATTTGCCGCCTGCGGGCGGCAAAGTCTGCGACGCCTTTTGGTGCGTGATGAGGGTCTCTGCTTCTATTTTTCATTTTTGACGCTGTTTTGCGCCGCAGGCGCAAAATGCGCGGCGGGGGTGCGTTAGCTGTTTCGTGCGGAGCACGAAATGCGCCTCCACTGAATTTAGACTGAAGTAAAACGGCCCTCTTTGAGGGCCGTTTTCGTTTTGCAAGTTTGCTGTCATTTTAGTGCGATAAAGCGCAATTTTTTGCACGAGCGGATGCTTCGAATGTTTCAAATGTATGGAATATTTGGAGAAGTTAGACAAATGTTTTTCGCTGTTTTTGTCTGTTTTGCACACATTTGTACAACAAAGTTCAGCTACCTTTTTCCCGAAAAGGGGAAGACAAAAAAATACGCCATGATATAATGATTTTGCAATGACGGGGCGCGAGCTCCGAACAATACGATCACATTTTCTGTGGAGGATTATCATTATGGCTATCAAAGTGGGCATCAACGGCTTCGGCCGCATCGGCCGCGTCGTGCTGCGCATCATGATCGAGCATCCGGAGCAGTTCGACATCTGCGGTATCAACCTGCGCAAAGCGGATCTGGATTACATGGTCTATATGATCAAATACGATTCCGTGTTTCGTCAGTTCAACGGCACGGTGGAGCACAAGGACAAGAACCTGATCGTCAACGGTCACACCATTCAGGTCTTCAGCGAGTCCGATGCGGCGATGATCCCCTGGTCCAGCTGCGGCGCGGAGTACATCATCGAGTCCACCGGCGCTTACAACACCACCGAGAAGGCCTCCCGCCACTTCAAGGGCGGCGCGAAGAAGGTCATCCTGACCGCGCCCGGCAAGGATGAGGTCACCCCCACGTTCGTCATGGGCGTGAACCACATGCTGCTCCATTCCGACATGAAGGTCGTCTCCAACGCCTCGTGCACCACCAACTGCTTAGCACCCCTTGCCAAGGTCGTCAACGACGAGTTCGGCATCGAGCAGGCGCTCATGTCCACCATCCACGCCGCCACTGCCAAGCAGAAGGCCGTCGACTCCCGCGGCGGCAGCGACTGGCGCACCGGCCGCTCCATTCTCAACAATATCATCCCCTCCTCCACGGGCGCCGCCAAGGCCGTCGGCCGCGTCATCCCCGAGCTCTACGGCAAGATGACCGGCATGAGCTTCCGCGTCCCCACGGCGGACGTCTCCGTCGTTGACCTGACCGCCCACCTCAAGGTCAAGACCACCTACGCCGATATCTGCTATGCCATCCGCCACGCCAGCGAAACCTATATGAAGGGCATCATCGGCTACACCGCGGACCAGGTCGTCTCCACGGACCTGATTGGCAATTCCTGCCCCTGCATCTTCGACGAGACCGCCGGCATCATGCTCGACAACGACTTTGTCAAGCTGATCGCGTGGTACGACAACGAATGGGGCTACTCCAACATGGTCGTCCGCCTGCTCGAGCACATGGTCGCGGTGGACGAGGGCCGCGTGACGCCTGAAAAGCGCGTCGTCCCCAAGGATAAGCCGAAGGAAGAGCCCGCCACCAAGGAAGCGTAACAACGAAATAAGAAAGGAAGGACGCTGCGCGTCCTTCCTTTTTTATTCGTCCTTTTTTTCTGCTGCTTTTGCTTCGAGCTCGGCGACGGTCGTGTTGTCTTCCATGCCGCGGGCGTGGAGGACATCGTCGCGCGTGAGGGTCATCAAATCATCCTTTGTAAAGCTCTCCATCTTCGCGAGGCGGTTGGCCTGCGCGGTCAAGATCTGCTCGAAGAGGTTGCGCACGCCGCGCGCGTTGCCGAACGTCACACCGTCGGCGTTCTCATCGTAGATGAAGTCCTTGACGTCCTGCTCGGCGTCGGGAGAGAGGGTGTACTGCGACTTGCGGCACTGCATTTTGAAAATCTCGAGCATCTCGTCGAGCGTGTAGTCGTCAAAGTGCAGGTAGCGGTTAAAGCGGGACTCAAGGCCGGGGTTCGATTGGATGAACTTTTCCATCAAGCCATCGTAGCCCGCGACGATCACGACGAGGTCGTCGCGGTGGTCCTCCATCGCCTTGAGCAGCGTGTCGATGGCCTCCTGACCGAAGTCGTTGTCGCCCTTGCCGTTGAGCGCGTAGGCCTCGTCGATGAACAGCACGCCGCCGAGCGCCTTTTCGATGACCTTGCTCGTCTTGATGGCCGTCTGACCGACGTAGCCCGCGACGAGCCCGCTGCGGTCGACCTCGACAAGCTGACCCTTGGAAAGGATCCCGAGTGAGCGGTAGACGCGCGCCATCAAACGCGCGATCATCGTCTTGCCCGTGCCGGGGTTGCCGGTGAAGACCATGTGGAGTGAGAAGTCCGCATTCGGAAGCCCCGTCTCCTCGCGCCGCTTGAAGACGGTCGCCATGTTGATGAGGTTATTCACCTCGCGCTTGACCTCGCCAAGGCCGATGTAGGTGTCGAGTTCTTTTTTAAGGTCCTCGATCTTCTCGGGTGGGGGAAGCGGCGCTTCTTCCTCTTTTTTCTCGCCCGCACCGATGGAGGCGGCGGACTTGTTCGACTTTGCGCCATCCGCGCTCTTCGGCGCGTTTGCTTTGGGCGCAACTTCCTTCGGGACGGCGGATTTCGGCGCGTCCGGCGTCAGCGGCGCGCCCCAGAAGTCGCTGCCCATGCGGTTTAAGTTGTTCTGCGTCATCGTGCGGATGACGTCGAGCTGCTGGAGGATGATCTCGTCCTTTTTATCCATGTTGATTCTCTCCCTTCGTTCCGTAGGGCGTGTGCGCCATTGCGCGGAACAAAAATGCAGTGATCAGGCCGCTGAGCGCGCCCGTGAAGAGCGACACCAGCAGCAAAAACGGCAGATAGTAGAGCGGCGCGGTCGAACCGAGCGTGATGAGCGCGGCGCAGACCTGCCCGCAGTTGTGCGCCGCCGCGCCCGCGATCGAGACGCCGAAAATGCTGAGCTTTTTCGCCCCGCTCAAAAGCGCCATCACGAAAAGCGCCGACAGCCCGCCGAGCAGCGAGAACAGCAGCGCCGAGGCATTCCCCGCAAACAGCGCGCCGAGCGTGCAGCGCACGAGCAGGATGGCGAGCGCGCTCGGAAAGCCGAGGGCATAGAGCGCGTAGAGCGTGACGATATTGGCAAGGCCGAGCTTGACGCCCGGCAGCGGCACAATGAGCGCGAGCGGAAAAAACGACTCCATGTAGGACAACGCAAGCGCGAGCGCCGCGAGCACCGCGCAGAGCGTCAGCTCTCTTGTTTTGATCTTCATGCGCTCACCCCGCGATCAGATCGTAGTCGGACGCCGCGCCCTCCAGCGTGACGGCCACACGGGCGGGCAGGCAGACGATGCTCTGCCCCGCGCGCGAGATCGCGCCGGAGTGCACACAGTCCTGATTCGGACAGTCGCTTTCGCTCACGCGCACCGCACCGTTTTCCACAGCGACGGTGAGCGTGTAGCCGCGGCTCTCATACGTGCCGCCTTCGTAGGTGCTGAGCGCGCAGCGCTCGACGGTCTCGCCGTCGATGGCGACGCTGACCGTCAGCTCGCCCGCCGATTTCGCCGCGAAATACGGCCTTGCGCCAAGTCCGAGCGTGAGCAGCAGCACCGCGAGCACGACGAGCGCGTCCCACTTCGTCGGCTTCAGCTTAGGCGAGCGCTTCATACGTGTACCCGCTTTCGTCGTTCGGCGTGAAGGCATCGGCAAGGCCGTCGGTGTAGAGCACGCGGCCATCGTCGGTGACTAAAATGAGCTCAAAATCCGTCCCCTGGTCGGCAAGATCGTCGCGCAGCGCAAGCGCGCCGTCGGGGCCAAGGACGAAGCACGCCGTCGAGAGCGCGTCCGCCCACGCGCCGTTCTCGCACAGCACGGTCACGCTGACGAGTCCGCTCTCCGCGGGGCAGCCGGTCTTGGGGTCGAGGATATGGTGATAGCGCACGCCGTTTTCTTCAAAATAGCGCTCGTACACACCGGAGGTCACAATGAATTTGTCCGCTGCCGACACGATGCCAAGGTAGCTCTCCGTGTCCGCAGGGTCCTTGACGGCGATGCGCCAATCGCTGCCGTCGGTCTTTCGCCCCATGACGAACACATCACCGCCGAGGTCGAGTGTCGCGGACGTGACGCCCTCCTTTTCAAGCTGCGCGCGCAGAAGATCCGCCGCGCAGCCCTTGGCGATGCCGCCGAGGTCGAGCTGCGCGCCGTCCAAAAGCGTGACCGTCCAGCCGTCCGCCGTTTTTTCGAGCGCGACCTTGCCGCAGCCCGTATGACTCAGCAATTCTTTGAGCTCGTCTGCGGACGGCACGCGGTGCTCATCCTTCGTAAAGCCCCACGCGTCGAGCACAGGGGCGAGCGTCGGGTCGAATGCGCCGTCCGTCGCGTCGGAAATCGTCAGCGCCGTTTCGATCAGCGCGGGTAAGATATCATCCGCGCCGCATTCGACCGTCTCACCGTTCGATGCGTTGAGCGCATAGAGCTCACTGCCCTCCGCCGTGCGCGAGAGGACGGCTTCGTCCAACGTGTGCAGTTCCTTTTCCGCGCTCTCCAGCGCGGCAGCGGCGTTCTCGCCATAAACCGTCAGGTTCATCACCGTGTCCATCGCGTACACCGTGCGCGTCTCGCTCTCGGTAGCCGTTTCGCCGCAGGCAGTGAGGGACAGGGCAAAAATCGTCAGCAGCAGCGCTGCAAGTTGTCTTTTCATAGGTTCTCCTGCAAAAACAATTTATCAAGCGTAGCTTATTAAATGTATTTTACCCGCGTCTGTGCGGTCTGTCAAAAGAAAAAATTTGAACCGCCGTGCGAAACGTTTATAAAAGGGGGAGAGCCTCTTCTATAATAAGAGGCTCTCCCCGATCTGCGTCTGCGCGCAGGCAAAATTATTTTCTCTCGAGCGAGACGCGGTACGTGAGCCGCAGGAACGTGGCGTTCAGGATGACGCTCACGACCTCCGCGATTGGGAAGGCGAGCCACACAAGCTCGAGCCGCCCCGTGAGTGAGAGCAGATACGCCGCCGGCAGCAGCACAACGATCTGGCGGCAGACGGAATTGATGAGCGCGTAGATGGGCTTGCCGAGCGCCTGACACGCGCTGCCCGCGATGATGCTGAAGCCCGCGAGCGGGAAATGTACGCCGATGATGCGCAGAGCGACCCTGCCGATGGAGAGCATTTCGTCCGTCGGCGAGAACATCCCCAGCAGCGTTTCGGGGATGAGCTCGAAGAGCGCGCAGCCGACGCACATGATGCCGATGGCCGTGAAGACTGTCAGGCGGACGGTCTTGCGCACGCGGTCGAATTTCTGCGCGCCGAAGTTGTACGACACGATGGGCACCATCGCGTTGTTGAGGCCGAAGCACGGCATGAAGATGAAGCTCTGGAGCTTGAAGTAAGCACCGAACACCGCGGTCGCCGCCTCGGTGAACGAGATGAGAATTTTGTTCATGCCGAACGTCATCACCGAGCCGATGGACTGCATGATGATCGACGGAATGCCGATGGCGTAGATGTCCGCCACCGTCGCGCGGTGGGGACGGATGTCCTTGAGGTGGATCTGCACCTCGGGATTTTTCTTGAGGTTCAGGAAAAGGCCGAGGCCCGCGCCGACGAACTGGCCGACGATCGTGGCGACCGCCGCACCCGCGACCTCCATGCGGGGAAAGCCCAGAAGGCCGAAAATCAAAATCGGGTCGAGCACGATGTTGCACACCGCGCCCGCGATCTGCGAGATCATCGAAAGGTTCGTCCGTCCCGTGGACTGGAGCAGGCGCTCGCCGTAAATTTGCAGGAACAGTCCGAGCGAGCCGCCGATGCAGATCATCACATAATCACGGCCGTAGGCGATGATCTGCGCATTCTCCGTCTGAAAGCGGAAAAACGGCGTGGCGAGCGAAAAGCCGAGGACAGCAAAGACGGCGGCGGTGCAGAGCGTCAGGAAAAGTCCCGTGCCCGCGGCGCGGTCGACCGTCTGCATGTTCTTTTCACCCAGCGAACGCGCGAGCAGCGCGTTCATACCGACGCCCGTGCCCACGGCGAACGCGATGCACAGCGTTTGCAGCGGGAAAGCGAGCGACACGGCGTTCATTGCGTCCTGACTGAGCCGCGCGACGAACACGCTGTCGACAATGTTGTAGAGCGCCTGAAAGAGCATCGATATCATCACCGGCCCCGCCATGTTGGCCAGCAGCTTGCCGATGGGCATCGTGCCCATCTTGTTTTCTCTGGTATTTTCTTCCATGTTTCCTCCCTGCTTAACTTTTTCGTTCCGACATATAAAATTCCGGCGCCGCAGCGCCGGAATCAAAGTTTGATCATTTTTTCCGCGACCCGCGCGCGGAAAAAATTCATCTCAGAGTGCAAGTGTGCGAGCAACGCGAGTGCGCGCAGCACGCTGCAAGCCCCTCTCAAAAATGTGCTCCGCACATTTTTGAATTATTTCTTCAGCTCCCCGTTCGCGGACTTCGTCAGATACGCGTTGATGAAGCCGTCGAGGTCGCCGTCCATGACGGACTGGATGTTGCCGGTCTCGTAGTCGGTGCGCGTGTCCTTGACAAGCTGGTAGGGCATGAAGACGTAGGAGCGGATCTGGCTGCCCCATTCGATCTTGAGCTGCACGCCCTTGATGTCGGAAATCTTCTCCGCGTGCTGCTGAATTTTGAGCTCCATGAGCTTGGATTTGAGCATCTGCATGGCGTAGTCTCGGTTCTGGAACTGCGAGCGCTGCGTCTGGCAGGCGGTGACGATGCCCGTGGGCTTGTGGATGAGTCGAACGGCAGAGCTCGTCTTGTTGACGTGCTGGCCGCCGGCGCCGGACGCGCGGTAGACCTGCATTTCAATATCCTCGGGACGAATTTCGACCTCGATGTCGTCGGGCAGCTCAGGCATGACCTCGAGCGCTGCAAAGCTCGTCTGGCGGCGGGCGTTCGCGTCGAACGGGGAAACGCGCACTAAGCGGTGCACGCCGTTTTCGCCCTTCAGATAGCCGTAGGCGTTCTCGCCCTTGACCATGACCGTCGCGCTCTTGAGGCCGGCCTCGTCGCCGTCGAGATAGTCGAGCATCTCGAATTCAAAGCCGTGCTTGTTCGCCCACTGCATATACATGCGGTAGAGCATCTGCGCCCAGTCCTGCGCCTCGGTGCCGCCCGCGCCGGCGTGGAATGTCAAAATGGCGTTGCAGTTGTCGTATTCGCCGGAAAGGAGCGTCGTGAGGCGCGCCTGCTCCACATCGGCTTCGAGTTTACTGTAGCCCTCTTCGAGCTCTGGCAGCAGGCTCGCGTCGTCCATCTCCGTTCCCATGTCGATCAGCGCGAGCAGATCGTCGCGCGTGGAAACGAGCTTTTCGTAGCGGTGGATCTTATTTTGCAGCTGCTTGGAGCGCATCTGGTTTTTCTGCGAGCGCTCCAAATCGTTCCAGAAGCCGTCCTCGTGCGCCTCGAGCTCGAGGCGGTTCAGCTCCTGACGGGCCTGCTCGATCTCCAGCGCCTTGAAGAGGTTTTCAAATGTTTCGTCCATCGCAAGCAGCTTTTGCTTGTAGGAATCGTATTCGATCACAGCCATGGCGTTCTCTCTCCTTACTTTTATCCTTCATTAGCCGAAAAAGTATATCACACACACCGGTCAAAGGCAAGAAAAATCCGCCTCTCGGGACGAAAATTCCCGTGGAAGCGGCCCTTTTTCGCCTTTCCGGCGATAAAAACAAAAAAGCCACGCTTTCGCGTGGTCGATACAACGGATCTCAGCGCTCGCTGATGATCTGCTTGGTGCTGCCGAAGATCATGTCGTCAACATCCTGCTTGATGAAGTTCTCAAACATATTCGTTTTCACGCTCCTTTCCTTCATTTACTTCAGTTTGTATTATAAGCGCGGAAAACGCAAATTTCAATCGTCAGCTCTCATGTTTTTGCTAAAAAATTAGCGGCTTTTTCATGCAAGTTGCCATATCTACACTTGCATCTCCGCTATTTTCCACTTATAATAAAATAGAAATGATATTTAAAGCGGAGGAGTCGGACTATGGCGGCTTTCGTCACATTTGAGGATGTTTCCAAGGTTTACCACAGCGGAGAGATCGAAATTCGCGCGGTGGACCACATCAGCTTTACGATTGAAAAGGGTGAATTCTGCGTCATCGTCGGCCCCTCGGGCGCGGGCAAGACGACGGTACTCAACATGCTCGGCGGCATGGACGCCTGCTCGGGCGGCACCATCACGGTCGATGGGACGCTTGTGAGCGGCTTCAATGCCCGCCAGCTCACGACGTATCGCCGCCACGACATCGGCTTTGTCTTCCAGTTCTATAACCTCGTCGGCAACCTGACGGCGCTTGAAAACGTCGAGCTCGCGGCGCAGATCTGTAAAGACCCGCTCGACGCGGCGACGGTCTTGAATGAAGTCGGCCTGTCCGCGCGCGCGAACAACTTCCCCGGCCAGCTCTCCGGCGGCGAGCAGCAGCGCGTGGCCATCGCCCGCGCGCTCGCGAAAAATCCGAAACTCCTGCTCTGCGACGAGCCGACCGGCGCGCTCGACTATGTGACGGGCAAGCAGATCCTCAAGCTCTTGCAGGACACCTGCCGGCAAAAGGGCGTGACGGTCGTGGTCATCACGCACAACAGCGCCATCACGCCGATGGCCGACCGCGTCATCCACATCAAAAACGGCACGGTAGAGAGTATGCAGTGCAATGAGCATCCGACCAGCGTGGAACTGATCGAATGGTAACGAAGAAATCGGAACGAAAGGGGGCGGCGCGATGAAAAACGTCATGCAGAAGGACTTCTGGCGCGAGATCAAACACACGCGCAGCCGCTTTTTCTCCATTATGATTTTAGTCGCGCTGTCGGTCGCGTTTCTCTCCGGTCTCAAGGCGACCGCGCCGGACATGAAGCGCACGGGCGACGACTATCTCGATTCCCTGCATCTGGCGGACATTCAGGTGCTCTCGACGCTCGGCCTGACCGACGACGACATTACCTCTCTTCGAGCACAGGACAAGGTCGAGGACGCCGAGGGCGAGTACGTCATCGACGCGTTCGCCTCGTCCGACTCGCTCGACGCGGTGGTCAAGGTCCTCTCCCTCACGGGCCGCGGCATCAACGAGGTGCTGCTGCGCGAGGGGCGCATGCCAGAGCGTGCGGACGAGTGCGTGGTGGAGGAAAACATGCTCTCACTGATGAGCATTTCCATCGGTGATACGATCACACTCACGCCGGGGGACGATCTCTCCGACGCGCTCGCGCAGGACACGTATACCGTTGTCGGCACGGTGCGCTCGCCGGTGTATCTTGCGGTGGAGCGCGGCACGTCGACGCTCGGCAGCGGCACGGTCAAGGCGTATCTGTACCTGCCGCGCGAGGCGTTCACGCTCGACTACTATACGGCGGCCTATGTGCGCGTTTCCGGCGCGGCGGAGATGACCGCGTTTTACAGCGACTATGACGACTATATCGACGCCGTCATCGACGAGCTGGAGCCGTTCGGCGACGCGCGGGCGCAGCTGCGCCACGATGATTTGGTCGATGAAGCGACGGAAAAGCTCGACGATGCACAGAAAGAGCTGGACGATGCGAAGGCCGAGGCCGACGAAAAGCTCGGCGACGCGCAGAAAGAACTAAATGATGCGCGCAGGAAGCTCGACGACGGCTGGAAGGATTACTACGACGGCCAGCAGGAGCTCAAGGACGCGCGCGTCGAGCTGGACGATGCAAAGATCGAGCTCGACGACGGCGAAATGCAATACCTCAACGGCATGGAAGAGTACGAAGACGCGCTGGACGAGTACGAAAAGGGCAGGGCAGAGTATGAAGACGGCCTCGCCCAGTACGAGGACGGCGTCAAGGAGCTTGAGAGCGGCGAGAAAGAACTTGCCGCGGGACGGAGACAGCTGGAAAGCGGCGAGCAGCAGCTCAATTCGCTGGCCAAGACTGTGACGGACGCGCTTGCGGCCGCGGGCTCGCCCTACGAGGGCGGGCCGGGGAAACTGCTCGAAGACCTCGGCCGCGGCGACAGCACGGCCATCGCTGCGACGGACGCCGCGCTGGGTGGTATGCGCGCGCAGCTCTCGGCGGGCATCGCACGGGCGCAGGGCGAGATCGACAAGATGCAGGCACAGCTTACTGAGGTCAATAAAACCCTTTCAGAGCTTGAGCGGACGCCCACTGAGGAAATGTCGGAAGAGGACCTCGCGGCGTACCAGGCGCAGCTTGCGAAGCTGCAAGGCACCAAGCAGCAGCTTGAGGCAGGCATTGCGACCGCGCAGGCGACGAAGGCGGAGCTGGAAGAGAACCTCTCGCAACTCAACAGCATCAGCGCGAGCAGCCTTGCCGCGAGCAAGCGCGAGCTGGACGAGGGCTGGGACGAGTATTACGCGGGTGAGGCCGAGCTCGACGCGGGCAGAAAGGAGCTGCGCGAGGCGAAAATGGAGCTCGACGACGCCAAGGCCCAGCTTGATGACGCGCCCGCGCAGCTCGCGGACGCGAAAAAGGAGCTTTCTGACGCGCGCAAAAAGCTCGACGACGGCTGGAAGGACTACTACGACGGCGAAGAGCAGTACGCCGACGGCGTCAAGGAGCTCTCGGACGCCTACACCGAACTGACGGACGGCGAGCGCGACTACCGCAAGGGCCTTCGTGAATACGCGGACGGCAAGGCGGAGGCCGACGAGAAGATCGCCGACGCGCAGGAGAAGATCACCGACGCGCGCCGCAAGGTCGCGGATATCGACAGCTGCGAATGGTACATCTTCAGCCGCAGCTACAACCCCGGCTACACGGGCTTCGGCCAGGACGCCGACCGCATGGCGAACCTCGCGAGCGTGCTGCCGATCATCTTTTTCCTCGTCGCGGCGCTCGTGTGCCTGACGACGATGACGCGCATGGTCGAAGAGCAGCGCGTGCAGATCGGCGCGCTCAAGGCGCTCGGTTACAGCCGCCTGGCGATCTCGTGGAAGTACATCGGCTACGGGCTGCTGCCGAGCCTTGTCGGCGGCGTTTTGGGCCTTGTCATCGGCTATATCCTGTTCCCGAAGATGATCTTCACGGCCTATCAGATCATGTATCAGATGCCGGATATCGAGCTGCACGCCTACACGGATATTTCGCTCTTTTCCGTGCTCGCGGCGGTCGCGTGCACGACAGTCGCGACGCTCTGGGCCTGCCTTGCCACGCTGCGCGAAACGCCTGCGAGCCTGATGCGCCCCCGCACGCCGAAGGCGGGCAAGCGCGTGTTCCTTGAGTATATCAAGCCCCTGTGGAGACGTATGTCGTTCATCCACAAGGTCACGGCGCGCAATCTTTTCCGCTACCAGAAGCGCTTCTGGATGACGGTCATCGGCATCGGCGGCTGCACGGCGCTCATCATCGCGGGCTTTGGCATGAGGTCTTCCCTGCTCTTTACGATGTCGCGCCAGTATGACGAGCTGTTCCACTACTCGGCACAGGTGACGCTTGCCGACAACGCCCTGCCCGAGGAGCGCGCGGCGGTGGAGGACTTTCTTGAGCATGACTCCCGCGTTGTGAACTACATTCCCTGTGCGGCCTCGTCCGCCACGGTGGTCACCCCCTCCTATTCAACCACCGCCTATGTCGAGGTGATGGCCTCCGATGAGATCGGCAAGGTCGTGGACCTTTTCGACTACAAGAGCGGAGATCCCATCACAATGGGCGATGAGGGCGTATACATCGACCAGAAGCTCTCCGAGCTTTTGAAGGTCTCGGTGGGCGACACCTTCTTCCTCGACGGCGACGTGCGCGGCGATGTGACGGTCGCGGGCATCTACGAGCACTATACGGGCCACTTCATCTATATGACGCCCGGCTACTATGAAAATGCGCTCCACGCCGACGGCGAGCCGAACGCCTACCTTCTGAACTTCACGAGCGACGATACCGACACCTGCAACGCCATTTTTGAAAAGCTGCTCGACATGAGCGGCGTGGCGACGACCTCGCGCATGCGCGACACGCAGGATACCTACACCCACAGCATGGAGCGCGTGGACTTTGTCGTGGTCATCATCATTCTGGCCGCGGCGGCGCTGGCGATGGTCGTGCTCTTCAACCTTTCAAACATCAACATCACCGAGCGCCAGCGCGAGCTCGCCACGATCAAGCTGCTGGGCTTTTACGATGGCGAGGTCTCGGCCTACGTGTATCGCGAGAACATCGTGCTCACGGTGTTCGGTATCCTCATGGGCTGCTTCATGGGTCACTGGCTGCACATTTACCTCGTGCGCTCAACAGAGATCGATTTGATGATGTTCGGACGTCAGACCGCGCCGTCGGCCTACGTGTACGCGGCGATCCTGACGGCGCTGTTCTCGCTGCTTGTCAACGTGCTTGCGCACTTTAAGATGAAGAAGATCGACATGGTCGAGAGCCTCAAGAGCGCGGAATAAAATTTCTTGTTTCAAGGCAGGACAGTGTGCTACAATAAGGGGCGGCAAAAGCCGCCCCTTACTATTGTCGAAAAAGCGGCATGCCGCTTTGACTTTTATTGCTTCCTTATAGATTGGAGTTCCCATGGCGAGACAAAGAAAAAAACATCATTTCTGGCGCAACCTGCTCATTTTGCTCGTGCTGTTCGGCATTTACCTCTACTGGGGCAACCGCAGCATCGAGACCGACGAGGCAACATTCACCTCAGGTGCGCTGCCTGCGGGCTTTGACGGTTGCCGCATCGTGCAGCTCAGCGATCTGCATGGCAAATACTTCGGCAAGGGCAACGAGCGCCTGTACAGTGCGGTCAAGGCCGCGCAGCCGGAGTATATCTTCGTGACGGGCGACTTAGTCGACCGCAAGACCGAAAACCCGACCGTCTACGCCGGCGAGGTCGGCGCGGCGCTCTCAGCCATCGCGCCGACGTATTACGTCACGGGCAACCACGAGTGGGGCCACGGCACAAAGGTCGTGGAGGAGATCAAGCGCACGCTGCGGGAATCCGGCGTGACGGTGCTCTCGAACGAATTCGTACCGCTCACGCGAAACGGCGACAGTATCGTCCTCGCGGGCATCGACGACCCGAACGGCTACGCCGATCAGGAGACACCGCAGCAGCTCGCGCAGGAGGTCTACGCGAAATACGGCGACCCGTTCTGGCTGCTGCTGGCGCACCGCAACAACAATTTTAACGGCTACTACTGCCGCCTCGGCGCGGATCTGACGTTCTCGGGCCACGCGCACGGCGGCATTTGGCGCCTGCCGTTTACCGACGGTCTGGTCGACACGACGCTGACGCTTTTCCCCTCATTCACGAGCGGCTTTTATCACTGCACGGACGAAAATTGCGAGGGCGCGATGGTGTTCGTCAACCGCGGGCTCGGAAACTCGCCGCGCGTCATCCCGCGCATTCTGAACAGGCCGCAGGTGGCGGTCATTACACTGGAAAGGGGCTGAGGCTATGCGTGAATTTTCTGCCGGAAGCTACGATGTCGCCGTCATCGGCGCGGGCCACGCGGGCATCGAGGCCTCGCTCGCCTGCGCGCGGCTCGGGATGAAAACCGTGTGCTTCACGATCAATCTGGACGCCGTGGGCAACATGCCCTGCAACCCCGCCATCGGCGGCACAGGCAAGGGCCATCTCGTGCGCGAGCTCGACGCCCTCGGCGGCGAGATGGCAAGGGCGGCTGACTTAGCCTGCATTCAATACCGCATGCTCAACCGGGGCAAGGGCCCCGCCGTCTGGTCGCTGCGCGCGCAGGCCGACCGGCGGCGCTACCAGAGCGTGATGAAGCACACGCTCGAGCGGCAGAAAAATCTCCTGCTGCGGCAGGCGGAGATCGTCGACTTACGCGTCACCGACGGCCACGTGTCCGCCGTTGTGACCGAGACAGGCGGCGTTTACGCGGTCGGGGCTGTCATCCTCTGCTCGGGCACATTTTTGGATGGCCGCACCATCGTCGGCGAATGCGTGCGCGAGAGCGGCCCGGACGGAATGCACGCCTCGCTCACGCTGGCGGACGCGCTCAAAAAGCTCGGACTGCCGCTGCGCCGTTTCAAGACCGGCACGCCGCCGCGCGTGAACGCGCGCAGCGTCGATTTTTCTCAGATGGAGGTGCAGACGGGCGACAAAACGCCGCTGCCGTTCTCGTTCTCGACGGAACACCCGCCCGAAAATCAGGCGGTCTGCTACCTGACTTACACCACAGAGGAGACGCACCGCGTCATCCGCGAGAATCTGGATCGCAGTCCCATCTACTCGGGTGTGATCGAGGGCGTCGGCCCGCGCTATTGCCCGTCGATCGAGACGAAGATTGTCCGCTTCCCCGACAAGCCCCGCCATCAGCTCTTCATCGAGCCCATGGGCCTCGATACAGAAGAACTCTACATTCAGGGCTTTTCCTCTTCCATGCCCGAGGAGGTGCAGATTGAAATGCTGCACTCGGTCAAGGGCCTTGAGCACGCGGAGATCATGCGCCCGGCCTACGCCATCGAATATGACTGCATCGACCCGACCGCGCTCTACCCGACGCTTGAATACAAGCACATTTCGGGCCTGTACGGCGCGGGACAGTTCAACGGCTCGTCGGGCTACGAGGAGGCGGCGGTGCAGGGCTTCGTCGCGGGCGTGAACGCCGCGCGCAAATTGAAGGGCGAAACGCCGTTCATTTTAGGCCGCGAGCAAGCGTACATCGGTACACTCATCGACGATCTTGTGACTAAGGGAACGAACGAGCCCTATCGCATGATGACGAGCCGCAGCGAGTACCGCCTCATCCTGCGGCAGGACAACGCCGATGAGCGGCTCGCGCCCATCGGGCACGAGCTTGGCCTTGTCAGCGATGAAACGCTGCAAAAGGTCGTGGACAAATACGACGCGGTGCGCCGCGAGATCAAGCGCCTCGAGCACACGGGCGTAGGCGCGTCCGACGCGCTCAACGCGCTGTTGACTTCGCGCGGCACGGCGGAGGTGCACGACGGCAGTCCCCTCATCGCGCTGCTGCGCCGCCCGCAGCTCACCTATGACGACCTGCGCGATTTTGATGCGGGCTGCCGCGCCTTCCCGCCCGCACTCGCCGAGAGCGTGGAGATCGCGGTCAAGTACAAGGGCTACATCCGCCGCCAGATGGCGGAGGTCGCGGAGTTCGCGCGCCTGGAGCGCCGCGCCATTCCCGAGGATATCGATTACGCGAAAATCGACGGTCTCCGTCTGGAGGCGCGCGAAAAGCTCGCCGCCATTCGTCCGCAGAATCTGGGGCAGGCGGGGAGAATCTCGGGCGTCAGTCCGGCAGATGTCGCGGCGCTGATGATGCATATTACTTCAAAAACGCGAGAGTAACTCTCGCGTTTTTGAGTGAGATTGCAGCCCGCGGCAGCGCACGCGCCGCAGGCGCGCACGTTTGCGGACTGAGAGGTGTAAATCGCCACGCACCGGTCGCGGCGATTTACGATCAAAATCATTTCGAGCCTGCGGGCTCGAAACTCTGCGAGGCTTTTAACCCTTATATACGAAAACAGGCGGTCGCTGCGTTGGCAGCGGACGCCTGTTTATGTTTGGGGTTTTACTTCTTGCCGAATTTGGTGAAGAGTGTGACCAGTGCGGTGATGAGTCCCATCACGGCGAAGATGCCGAGCATTCCCTGCCCCGTGATGAGCAGCGCGATCTCAAGATTTGTCATAGTGCGTTCCTCCTTACCCTAAAAGCTGCGGCACGAGATTGAGGATCATGCCGCCTGCGAGCACCGATGCGATCTGGCCGGCGACGTTCGCGCCGACGGCGTGCATCAGCAGGTGATTGGTGCAGTCCGCCTCCTGCCCCATCTTCTGGATAACGCGCGCAGACATCGGGAAGGCCGAGATACCGGCCGCGCCGACCATCGGGTTCACCTTGTTCTTGCAGAAGAGGTTCAAAAGCTTTGCAAACATCACGCCCGCGATGGAGTCGAAGACGAAGGCGACAAGGCCCAGTGCCATGATGATGAGCGTTTTGAGATTGACGAACTGGTCGGCCTGCATCGAAAACGAGATCGTAATGCCGAGCAGCAGCGTGATGAGGTTGGCAAGGTCGTTCTGCGCCGTCTGAGAGAGGCGTTCGAGGCAGCCGCACTCGCGCAGCAGGTTGCCGAACATCAGAAAGCCCACGAGCGAGACGGACATCGGCGCGATGAAGCCCGCGATGATCGTGACCATGATGGGGAAGCAGATGCGCAGCGAACGGGAGACGTGCTTGGGGTTGTAGGGCATGTGCATCGCGCGCTCTTTCTTGGTAGTCACGAGCTTGATGGCAAACGGCTGAATGATCGGCACGAGCGCCATGTACGAGTAGGCCGCCACCGCGATGGGCCCGATATAATTGGAATGGAGCACCTGCGAAACAAGGATCGAGGTCGGGCCGTCCGCCGCGCCGATGATGCCGATGGAGGCTGCGTCCTTCAAGTCAAAGCCCAGCATGACCGCCGCGATCATCGCAAAGAAGATGCCGAACTGCGCCGCCGCACCGAAGAGGAACATCTTCGGGTTTGAAAGCAGCGGACCGAAGTCGATCATCGCGCCGATGCCGATGAACAGCAGCAGCGGCAGCGCTTCGCTCGCTTCGATCGTCGTTTCAAAGAGCCACTGAATGATGCCCTGACTCTCGCCCACGCCCGCGACCATCTGATTGAGAACGCCGGACATCGGCAGGTTCACGAGGATCGCGCCGAAGCCCATCGGCAGCAGAAGCGAGGGTTCATAGTCCTTTTTGATGGCGAGATAGATGAGCAGCGCGCCCACCACATACATCACGCACTGCTGCGGTGTGACCGCGCGGATGCCGTCGAGCAAAAACTCCATGCTGTAAACACTCCTTATATTCAGTCGGTTTTGGTAGCCGGACAAAAGAAAAAAGACCTCTACCGCGGGCGCTGCCCGGGGTAAAAGTCTTGCCATTTCGCAAGCAGACCGGGGATACTTTCCCGCGATGACGATCTGCTCAACGCCCGTGGGCGCCGGCTACTCCCTTTTTTCCGTGCTGCAAAAGGTATCACATTTTTTTTGCGCTGTCAAGCGCTCACGGGCGTATTTTGCCGTAGTTTACAAGTTTTTACTCCAAATTTACATCTTTTTCTGCCCTGAGAGCGCCGCGGTGGGGTTGACAAAGCCAAAAAAAGCCGATATATTACTACTGCATTATGAAATATGCGTGGATGAGGACAAGTAAGCCCCTCCCCCGCGGCAAAGAGAACCGCCGTTTTGGTGAAAGGCGGGACGCGGCAGGGCTGAATATCACCTCGGAGCAGCCGGACTGAACTTTAAGTAAGGCCGGACGGGTGCGACCGTTATATCGCAGCATTTGAGCGGCTGTGCAAGACACAGCAAGAAGAGTGGTACCGCAGAGGTCAGCGCCTTTGTCTCTTTATGGGACAGGGCGCGTATTTTTTTAGTAAAGAGGGGATTTTATCCCCCCTTTAGAATCCCCCTACGCCAGAGACGTCGGTCACTGGCGTCGCCGCCCAAGGCGGCTGGGTCAAGGAATTTTTGCCACGCGCATGTCGCGGCAAAAATCAGATAAGTGATCTGAAAATTCATATAAATGTAAGGAGACGCAACATGGATTACAAAAGCACGCTGAATATGCCCAAGTCCGGCTTCCCGATGCGCGCGGGTCTTCCCAAGCGCGAGCCTGAGATGCTCAAGCACTGGGAGGAAATGGACCTCTACAACCTGATGCTCAAAAAGAACGAGGGCAAGCCCCGCTTCGCCCTGCACGACGGCCCTCCGTTCTCCAACGGCGGATTGCACATGGGTCACGCGCTCAACAAGTCCCTGAAGGACTTCATCACCCGTTCCTACGCGATGCGCGGCTACTACACGCCCTACATCCCCGGCTGGGACAACCACGGTATGCCCATCGAGAGCGCCATCATCAAGCAGAACAAGCTCAACCACAAGGCCATGTCCGTTTCCGCCTTCCGCTCCGCCTGCCACGACTTTGCCGACAAGTACATCGGCATCCAGATGGAAGGCTTCAAGCGCATCGGCGTGCTGGGCGACTGGGAGCACCCCTACAAAACCATGGACCCCGGCTTTGAGGCCGAGGAGGTCAAGGTCTTCGGCGAGATGTACAAGAAGGGCTACATCTACAAGGGCCTCAAGCCCGTTTACTGGTGCTATCACGACGAGACGGCCCTTGCCGAGGCGGAGATCGAGTATCAGGACGACCCCTGCACGACCGTGTATGTCAAGTTCCCGATGAACGACGATCTCGGCAAGCTGAGCCACCTCGATAAGTCCAAGCTCAACTTTGTCATTTGGACGACCACGATCTGGACCCTGCCCGGTAACCTTGCCATCGCCCTGCACCCCGACGAGAGCTACGCCATCGTGAAGAACGAGGATAACGGCGAGATGTACATCGTCGCCAAGGCGCTCGTCGAAAAGGTCATGACCGTCGGCAACGTCGAGCACTACTCGATCCTTGAGACCCACCCCGGTAACTTCTATGAGAACATGCTCGCCCAGCACCCGTTCCTGCCCAAGACGAGCCGCCTGGTGCTGGCCGATTACGTCACGATGGATTCCGGTACCGGCTGCGTCCACACCGCGCCCGGCTTCGGCGCGGACGACTATCAGACCTGCCGCCGCTACGGCATGGACATGGTCGTGCCCGTCAACGATCAGGGCCGCCACACCGACTATGCCGGAAAATATGAGGGTATGCTCGTTGAAGAGTCCAACCCCGTTATCCTGAACGACATGAAGGAGGCCGGTTCCCTCTTCGCCAGCGAGGAGATCGTGCACAGCTATCCGCACTGCTGGCGCTGCAAGCACCCCATCATCTTCCGCGCCACCCCGCAGTGGTTCTGCTCCGTCGATTCCTTCAAGGAAGAGGCCTGCGCCGCGTGCGACGACGTGCGCTGGGTCCCGGGCTGGGGCATCGACCGCATGAAGAGCATGATCCGCGAGCGCGCCGACTGGTGCATCTCCCGTCAGCGCCGCTGGGGCCTGCCCATCCCCGTGTTCTACTGCAAGGACTGCGGCAAGCCCATCTGCACCGACGAGACCATCAAGGCCGTCTCTGACCTCTTTGCCGAAAAGGGCTCCAACGCCTGGTTCGATATGGATGCCGCCGACATCCTGCCCAAGGGCTTCACCTGCCCGCACTGCGGCAAGAACGCCGGCTTTACCAAAGAGGAGGACACGCTTGACGGCTGGTTCGACTCCGGCTCCACGCACTTTGCTTCCATGAAGAAGGATCAGGGCTTCTGGCCTGCCACGATGTACCTCGAGGGTCTCGACCAGTACCGCGGCTGGTTCCAGTCTTCACTGCTGACCGCTGTCGGCGCCTTCGGCCAGGGCGCGCCCTTTAAGGAGTGCGTCACCCACGGCTGGACGGTCGACGGTGAAGGCAAGGCCATGCACAAGAGCCTTGGCAACGGCGTCGATCCCGCGGACGTGTTCAACGAGAACGGCGCGGACATTCTGCGTCTGTGGGCCGCCAGCGCGGACTATCACGCGGACGTCCGCTGCTCGAAGGAGATCTTCAAGCAGCTCAGCCAGAACTACCTCAAGTTCCGCAACACCTGCAAGTTCATGCTCGACAACCTTGTCGACTTCGACCCCGAAAAGCTGACCAAGCCCGAGGAGATGCCCAAGCTCGACCGCTGGCTCCTCACGAAGCTCAACGAGCTCATTGAAAAGGCCGAACAGTCCTACTGCGACTATGAGTTCCACATCATCACCCACGCGGTGAACGATTTCTGCGTCACCACGCTCTCGAGCTTCTATCTCGATATCGTGAAGGACCGCCTCTACTGCGACGGTGCGGACAGCCTGTCCCGCCGCAGCGCGCAGACCGCGCTGTACCTCACGCTCCACACGCTTTCCAAGCTCTTCGCGCCGATCCTCGCTTTCACCTGCGACGAGATCTGGCTCGCCATGCCGCACACCGGCGAGGACGACGCGCGCAACGTGGTGCTCAACGAGATGAACAAACCCTTCACGGCCTACGCCCTCACCGCTGAGGAGATGGCCAACTGGGAGAAGCTCGCCGACGTGCGCACCGTCGTCAACGGCGTGCTCGAGACTGCCCGTGCCGAGAAGAAGATCGGCAAAAGCCTGGAAGCCGACGTGCATCTGACCGTTCCTGCCGAGGACGCGTTCCTTGCAAATATGGACGGCAAGGAGCTTGCAGACCTGCTGATCGTCTCTCAGGTCGAGGTGACGGTCGGCGACAGCGTGAAGGCCTCTGCTGAGGAAGCCGCCGGCACGAAGTGCCCGCGCTGCTGGAAGCACTCCACCGCGGCGAACGCCGAGGGCCTCTGCCCCCGCTGCGCAGAAGTGATGCGCTCTTTCCCCGACCTCGCGTAAGCAATAAACGCGGGCGGCTGAATA
>OGJH01000660.1_pt1 | contig 38660 bp, 10 predicted proteins | sample 1572021 | NCBI WGS metagenome assembly OGJH01 (sample SAMEA2582098, study PRJEB24529) | metagenome | biome: Human gut stool | place: China | collected 2011
CGATTAACGTTTCCTTCATTATGACGTGTTTTCCCCAAATCGTCATTCAGAACGGTGGTAAGAATGCTTTGTGGGAAAGACGGGAAACGGGACAGTGGCACAGAGTGAAGAATCTATTGCGCTGATGACGCCTTACCGTCTTCCTCACCACAGGCATAGATTCTTCGCTGGCGCTCAGGATGACGCCTTGCCGTCCGCTGTCATTCTGAACGGAGTCAAGAAAGCCTTGAGGGAAAAACGGGAAACGGGATAGTGGCACAGAGTGAAGAATCTATTACTCCGAATGACACTTTACCGGCTTCCTCACTACGGCAACAGATCCTTCACGTTCGCTTCGGATGACGCTTAACGTTTCCCTCATTATGACGTCTTACTGTTAGTGCTGCTTTTCATTTATTACCTACTGCCACATATTTGTATATAATCTTATATGGGAGGTACTTCTATGGGTTATGTTTACATTCTTACCAATTATAATAAAACCGTCCTTTATACAGGTGTCACAAATAATTTGCAACGTCGTTTATATGAACATCGCATGGGAATCAATGATAGTTTTACCAAAAGATATTACGTTTATTATCTTGTATATTATGAAATGGTAAGCAATATAAAAGATGCCATTTATAGGGAAAAAAGTATAAAAGGATTTTCTCGAAATAAAAAAGAAGTTTTGATAAACAGCATAAATCCTGAATGGAAAGATTTATCAAAAGAATGGCTGTAATGTTCTATATAATCCTTGCTTTTCTTTTGCCATCTGTTTCCCCTCATCATGACGACTTCCGTACCCCGTCATTCAGAGCTTTAGCAAAAATACTTTGTGAGAAGGATGGGAATCAGCAATGTGTCACAAAGCGAAGAATCTGTTACTCTGATGACAGCTTACCATCTTCCTCATCATGCCAGCAGATCCTTCGCTCGTGCTCAGGATGACACCTTTCGTTCTCCGTCATTATGACGCTTTCCGTTCCCCATTGTTAGTGACGTGCTTTCCCAAAATCGTCATTCTGAACGAGGGCAAGAATGCTTTGTGGGAAAGATGGGAAATGGGATAGTGGCACGGAGCGAAGAGTCTGTTACCTTGATGACGTTTTACCGTTTTCCTTGCTACGGCAGCCGATTCTTCGCTAATACGCATAATGACGCCTTACCATCCCCGTCAGTTCTGTGACTGCTGCCTTTTGCCGAAGAAAGAGGGGCGCTCAAATTTAAAATATTTTCCCCAAAACTATTGACAAGGAAATCCTCATTCGCTAAAATAATCACAATATTTAAAAGTGTTGACGGAAAAAAGTAAATTTCCTTTCCCGGCGCAGAGAACCGATGGATGGTGAAAATCGGTGCGGGCAGGAAGTCGAAGTTCTTTCCTGAACTGCTTTGCTGAAATAACAGTAGGCATTGCCGGAGTGGCTCACGTTAAGCAGCTGAGAGTTGATCTGATGAAGTAGGGTGGTACCACGGAATATCCGTCCCTTGGGTGCCGCCTTTTTTGTTTTTCATCAGATAAACAGGGTGGTACCGCGATGAGTCCCGTCGTCCCTTGCAATTGGCAGGGGACATTTTTTATAGGATAGAAGTGCAGTAGAAAGAGAGGGCTCTTAAATGAAAAAATGGATGAAAATTACGGCAGCGGCAGTGGTGGCAACAGCTTTGCTCTATGGCTGCGGAGGAAACAGTGGCGGAGAGAAGAAGACGACTGACGGGAAGAAACAGATTGCTGTGGTGCAGGTGATGCAGCATGGTTCTCTTGATGCAGCCAATCAAGGATTCCTTGACGGCTTGAAAGAAAGGGGCTACGGAGCGGACAAAATTTCAGTAGACCAGCAGAATGCCCAGGGAGACCAGTCAAATTTAAAGACTATTGCGTCCCGTTTCAAGTCCAATCGTCCTGATCTTATCTGCGCGATTTCCACACCTGCCGCACAGGCGGTAGCCAATGAAATTCATGACCTGCCCATTATCGGGTGCGCCATTACTGATTTTGAAACGGCGAAACTGGTAAAATCGAACAGCCGGCCGGAAACGAACGTGACCGGCGTCAATGACCGCGGCCCTGTGGAGAAGCAGGTAGATATGGGACTTAAGTTCCTTCCCGCGGCGAAACGTCTTGGACTGATTTATTCCTCCAGCGAAGTGAACAGCCAGATCCAGGCAGACCAGGCGAAAGCCCATGCGGCGTCCCTCGGCCTTACTGTGGTGGAACGGACCGTTTCCTCCGTCAATGATATTCAGCAGGCAGCGGAATCCATGGTAGGGCAGGTGGATTTCATCTATGTTCCCACGGATAACGTGATCGCTTCTTCCATTCCCACTTTGGTAAAGGTGACGGATCCCGCGAAGATTCCCGTATTCGTAGGTGCGGACAGCATGGCGAAAGACGGCGCGCTCGGCTCGCTCTCCGTAGATTTCTACAAGTCCGGTGTACAGGCAGGACACATGGCGGCGGATGTGCTTGACGGGAAAATCAAAACACAGGACACTGCCGTAGAGGATCCTGAAGTGCTGGAAGTCATTATCAATAAAAAATCGGCGGAAACATTGGGACTTTCGATTCCTGAAGAATATAAGAATGCGAAGATGGTGGGATAAAGCAAAAGCGGAACAGGAAAATAAAAAACGGATGAAATATGCAGCGTGATCAGTTCGGTATAAAATGTTTTTTGTACTGCGGTTCAAAACACGTCATATTTCAAAACTTGCAGATGAATTATTAAAAAAGAGTTGTGAATGATTTCTCATTCCTACAGCTCTTTTTTGATGAATGTATGACAGTGGGAATAAGGAATTGAAACCGAAGAATACAGCTTGGTTTTCAAAATCGGGAATTTTATGTTCTGTTATAAACAGCACATTCAAGTACAATGGCGGTGTTGTATAAAACTTGATTTTGATTACAGATCCCTAATATTAAGGAACAAATAAATTATTTATTGTGATCAAGTGACAGAAGTATTAGTCATATATTGTAAAAAATATGGCATAGTGATATCATAAAAGTGGATATTCTTAAAGCAAATGGGTTTAAGCATTAAGAATTTAACCTTTATATCCTGCATGCAGGAATCACACAAAATTATATAAGGAAAGCAGTCGTGGGGAATCCGGTTAGAATCCGGAACTGTCCCGCAACTGTAGAGGGAGTTTTGCGGCTGTAAGCCTTTCACAGAGGAGCCGCAGGATAAGGAACTGAGTCAGAGTGCCACCTGCTTTCTATGAGATTGGCGTAACTTGCGAGGTATAAGTTAATGCATAGGAAGCTGGTGCTGTATTTTTAATATGGCAGGAGTCTTCTATGTATCTTTCTTATGCCTCGTTTTATAAATTTGTGGTATGAGCGTACCATAAGTTAAAAATTAAAAATAAATTTTTTGTGTGCGGGGAAATGCCGCGGAAGCGGTGCATATCTTTTTTATATTCTTTTGGTCATGAGGAGAATCAGGATGAAGAAGACATTGGTAATGGCGGCTGCAGCAGTTTTAACCGGAAGCATGGCATACCCTTCGCTGGCAGAGGAGTATGTTTTTGAGATGGCGCCCGTTGTTGTCACAGCGAATCGCATGAATGAAAATTTGGTGGATGCCAGGGCCGATATCAGTGTAGTTACGAGCCGGCAGATTGAAAAACTCCATCTGAATACCGTGGAAGATGCGCTGCGTACAGTTCCGGGGACACAGTATCTGAATTATGGCGGAAATGGATTGAATGCCAATTTAAGCGGGATCCGGATTAATGGAAGCAAGGATATTATACTGCTTGTGGACGGCGTACGTGTAACCGATTTCAACGGCGCGAATAATTCAGGGTATATGTATTCTTCTCTGCTGAATAATATGGACAATGTCGAACGTATCGAAGTGCTGCGCGGCAGTGCCGGCGCGTTGTATGGAAGTGGCGCCAAAGGCGGTGTGATCAATATCATCACCAAGAATCCCGGGGAAAAGAAAACGACCGTGGATATAGCCAGAGGAACCGGCGGACGGGAAATATATAAGCTGACCACTATGGGGAGAGTAGGGAAGTTTTCCTACATGGCCTATTATGACAAACTGCTGATAGGTGATACCAAATCCGGTGACGGAAGGCTATGGCCCGGGCACACCCATACCTTATCGGACGGAGTGAAATTTGCTTATGATTTTACTGATAAACATTCTCTTTCCTTAAGTTATGACAAAATGAAGTCAAGATATAGAGGATATGATTTTGTGTATTCAAACCGGTATCATGGCGATTATAAGTCCGATATGCTGACTCTGCAGGATAAGATATCCATTGGGAAGCATTGGGATAACCAGTTTACTTACCGCCGGAATAAAGTAAAGACAAATTATTTTCAGGATTATGACATGAATGCGCAGTCCAATTGGGGGATAAGCAGCGACTATACTTATGACATCATCGGCGAGCAGGTGAGCTTCCATGATGAATGGAACCGATTGACCTTTGGGATGGATTATTCAAAAGGAAGAGACAATATCCTTCGGCCGGCAGGATATGACGCAAGTGGGAATCCGGTCAAAGCGAACCACTGGTATGAAAATTATTCTTTCTATATACAGGAAGATTGGAAATTTTTGCCCCGGTGGTCTCTTTCGGGGGGGCTGCGGTATGACCGCCCTGAGACGGATCAGTACACCGCCGATTTTGACAGCCATACGTCCAAAAGCTACCGCTTAAGCTATGAAGTGACGACGAAGGATACCGTGTATGCGGGACGCAATGATTTCTACATTCTGCCGGGGCTTGATGTTCTTTATATTCCCCAGTATGGAAATGCCAAGGTCAGACCTGCCTACGGCCATACGGATACGATCGGCTACAGCCATGTGTTCAGTGATACGACGATGCTTACCTTTAACTGGTTCAGAACAAAGGATGAGCAATCTATCGGATATGATACGTCATCCCACATATATAAAAACTTTAATCAGGGTGTTTCAAGAGGATGGAATGCCCAGCTGATTTCGCAGATCGGGAGTAAATGGAGCGCCAATGTGGGATGGGCGCATCTGTATTCCAATGTCCCCGGGGATAATTTTTCTCTCGGATATTCGCCAAAGGATAAACTGACCTTTGACGTGATCTATCACAATAAAAAATTTACCGGCGGTCTGGACGGATTCTATTTTATCCGGAGAAAGAATCCGGCAAACAGCGACCTGAAAGGATGGCCGGATGACAAATACGGTATTTATAATCTGAGCTTCAATTATGAACCGAGAAAAGATTTTAATTTCTATCTGAAAATCAATAATATTTTCGATAAGCTCTGGGCGGAGCATACAGATGTCATCTGGAGCAACCATACGCCGGGGACATGGTATTCCATGCCGGGGCGCACATGGCTGTTCGGCGTGAAGATGGAAGTGTAAGGCGTGAATCGTTGTAGTGGAGAAAAGGCGGGATAATGATGAAATATGTGTATGGCAGAAAAAAGTGGCTGGCAGCCGGTATAGCAGCATTGCTTATTAGCGGAGCTGGAGCAGTTTCGGATGTGCTGGCGGCGCCGGTTTATACTTCCGGAATCACGACCAAGGCAAAAAAAGATAAGGCAACTTTCGGAAGTGCCTATAAATTGGAAAACGGTGTTAATAAGTATAATTTGGAAGACGGATCAAAAATCAGTATCCACGGCACTTATCACGCTGAGGGCATTACGCCGGGGAAAGGAACGACATCCATTGTCACTGTGGGTGACGGGACAGGAACGCTGTCCATTGATACTTCCAGCAGCGAAGCAGGAAATTCGCAGGGGGCGGGGATTCTCGCATCTGACGGGAGCCGGCTGACCATAAACGGGAACCTGCAGATTAAGACTTACGGAGGCAGCTGTTTTGCCGACGGTATTTACATGATGCGTGCCGGCACCGGTACGGGGGCCAAAGCGAACATTACTGTCAATGGCAACGTATATATAGGGGATCCGGCAGCCGTTGGAGAACCTCCGGATTCCTCTTCCCGGGACGCGAAATGGGGAGTCAATGCGGCGGAAATACATGGCGGTTACGGGCCGGACGGCCATGTTCCCGGATGGGCGGATGAGTATACCGGTGCCCGCTGGCAGCCTACCGGGGTCGATGTGGATATGTCGGACGGCAGTTCCATTGACCTCAACGGCGATGTGTACCTGGCTGTCCGCGGCGCTGCCATAAAGACCGACCCTTATTATAAATCCGCCGGAATGCATGACTATGATATCGCCGTTATTAACGCCAATAAGGGGAATGTGACCATAGTGACGCCGTCAAGCACGGGAGAAAGTTTTTATTCCCTTGCCAGTTACGGCGGCACTATCAATGTGAATATGGCAGGAGCGGACGCAGCTTCCCATAAAGTGAATATCAAGGGGAATATCATTGCCATGCGGGATGATAAAGACCACAACGGACAGCCTTACTTCTTCCAGAATGGCCGCATCAATCTGGCATTGGCAAACAGTGATTCCCAATGGACCGGCGTGGTGGACAACAGCGGATCCGACCAGGCAGGAGAAGTAAATCTCTGGCTGCAGAACGGTGCTGTGTGGAAACACAGCTCTCCCTCGCGGACCAATGGGCTTCAGGTAGAAAAAATGCCACAGCCGAGCGTATTCCACTATGGGAAATATGACGGGATATCCCATGTGAACCAGCTGGTGGGCGGAAATTCGTCTGACAAGGCAGGCATCATTTATCCTGAGGAAGCATCAAAAATCCATGTAACGAACTATAGCGGACATGTCAAAGTGATTTATGCTCATGAGGGAGACGGCAGTACGACCGCGTCTTACCGCGGAGGCGATTTCCGGATAGAAAAGGCATCTGCCGGTTCGGGAATTGTGGTATCCACCAATAACGCAGGTATTGATATGAATAATGATGATGCTGTATGGAACGCATTGAACGCGGTGGCGGGAAAGATATATTATGGAGAATCGGTGAACGGACAAAACAATCTGGAAGGTAAGGCAGAAATTGCGGAAGGGCTGACCGCGTCATCAGCATCTGTTAAATTGGCAGATATGAAGTATAGAAAAGAGAACGGTGGACAGGGATATGTAGACAGAGGATCTTCCCCTAATCCCAACCCCAATCCTAATCCTAATCCTAATCCCAATCCTAATCCCAATCCCAATCCCAATCCTAATCCTAATCCTAATCCCAATCCCAATCCCAATCCCAATCCCAATCCCAATCCCAATCCCAATCCGCCCATTATCCATGGAGACAATGAAACGGCGCTGATGAAAGGCGGACGCAGTGTGCTGACCGATTCCGCTTTGGAATGGAGAGATAACGCCATGCAGGGAATGCTCCGTTTGGACATGCTCCGCTATCGAAACGGCATGGAAGGCGCATGGGGACGGGTTTATGGCGGCAGATGGAAATATGACGGAAACGGTATCGGAATAAAAGAAAACTATTGGGCAGGCGAAGCCGGGTACGATCGTCGTTACCCCAATAACTGGCGTGCAGGTATATCTCTGGATTACAGAGATGGAAAGGGCAAGTATGATTTTGGCGGAAGAGGCGACAGCAAACTGTATGCCCTGTCGCTCTACGGCTCGAAAGATCTTGCCCGGGGCGCCTTTGTGGATATGATCGTCAAAGGGGGTTATATAAAGAATAAGTTTACCCTGTATGACAGAGGAAGAAATCAGTTTACGGGATCATCTACCGCCAGAGGTTACAGTGTGGCAGGGAGATATGGAAAGCGCTTCGGAACGGGAGATTTCTACTGGCAGCCGCAGATCCAGTTCACCTGGGCGCATTTGGAACCTGATGAATGCGATGTTTCCAATAAAAGCGCCGTGATGACTGTGAAGGGGCAGTCTTTTGACAGTTATGTGGCGAGGGCAGGTATTGAAGCAGGACGTATCGGTTCTTTCGGCGATCTGTATGTAAGAGCGGGCATTGCCCATGAATTCGGCGGCAGAATTAAAGCGTCCTATTCCGCTGCTGACGGCGGTACTAAGGAAACCAGCTATGATTTAAAGGATACCTGGGGGGAATTAACGGTAGGCGGCACGTATAATCTGTCACCTGTAAGCCGTATTTATATAGATGTGACAAGAGGATTTGGCGGGGACTGGAAACGGGAGTGGCAGCTGAATGCCGGTTTCCGGTGCGAGTTCTGAGAAAGGTGGTGCGGAAATAGTGTGGCAGACAGCAGGTATCGTGACGGTTCCGGCTGCGGTATAATACCCTGCTGCAGGGAAGCGGGGTATATATTTCATATTTCTGAAAAGAGAAAGATGGAGGAACAGATTATGAAAGAATATTCGAAATGGAAATCGGGGAAACGGTTTCTGACAGCGGCAATTACATTGTCATTACTCGGCAGTCTTGGTTTGTATAGTCCGGCGGCATATGCCGAAGAAGATTTTGAGGAGTACACTGGCAGCATAACAGGAAAGGAAGATAACGCGTCTGAATATGTTATGGCCCACATAACAAAGGATGGCGGGAAAAATTATAAATTTACCGATGATTCTCTTATAAAAACGAATCAAGGCGTCAAAGTGGGAGATTTGGATTATCCTGTAAATATTGACGCATCAGGGCATGTTTTAAAGTTTTATGGACATGTAAATGACAAACATACCCTTGTTCATGCGGTGGAAGCAAACTCTAAAAAAGGTGTTACTATTACTGCTAAAAAGTTGATTATTGACGCAGGGAATACAAAGAGTCGTGCTGAAGGAATCAGCGTAGGCGGGCAGAACGGAACGAATAAGGATGCGCCGTACAGGCTGACGATTAATGGAGATACGGATATCAGGGCTCATGGTGACACTTATGGGCTGGGCATGTATCTGTGCGGCAATGCGGAAGTCACCGTTAATGGGAACGTGACGATGAATACCCATGATGAAAAGAATCCCTGGGCGGTTTATGTGGAAAAGGATGGCGGCCTCAGCTACTATGGCGGTTCTGCCATCTATGCCGGAAATAATTATAAACTTCAGTTGGGGCCGAAGCTGACCATTAACGGACTGGTGGATCTGAAAGTGAATGCCAATGGTGCATTTGCCAATGGCGGGCATTCGGACATTTATCTCCGCGGCGGAAATATAGAAATCAATAAAGATAATACCAAAGGATATTATGCGCTTCTGGCAGAGTGCGCCACTACCACGATGAATATGGAACGGGATGAAAATAAGGTGCCTGTCAGAGCCGGGAGCGCCAAAGTTACGATAAAAGGGAATATAGGCGCATCTGCCGGCGCGATCAATGTGAATGAGCCGGAGACTTATAGCCGCACGAATCTGGGGTTGGCTACGCCCGATTCCAGCTGGACGGGGATTGCATATAATGCGTTCAAGGATGAAGGAAATGAAGTCAGCGGCACACTTTATGGCAGCGATGAAATCATAAAGAAAACATTTTTTGGGGAAATTAATCTGTGGCTGCAGAATGGTGCCTCCTGGACGAATGAAGCCTGGGGCGAACCGCCTGATGCTTATTACGGAGAGGATTTTTCGGAAAGCCATCTGAAACGGCTGGTCGGCGGGGAAAGCGCCGATAAGGCGGGTCATATTTTCCAGAAACCCGGAGAGGATGAAGACAGCGAAGGCATCAATATCCGGGTAGACGATTATAAGGGATTCACCAATATATACTATGGTCATAAAGAAGAGAAACCCACGGATATCCTCGGCGGGACTTTTACCGTGACTAAAGCGCAGCCCGGATCGGGAATCAATCTGATTACCGACAGCAAGGGACTGAATGTGGATTCATCCAAAGCAGCAGATAAGAATCTGGCCAGCGAGACGCTGAACGCGCTGGCGAATAAGCTGTTTTATACTGCGTATAAAAATGGGGAAACCAATCTTGCCGGTAAAGTGGAAATTGCCGAGGGGCTGACGGCTTCCAGCCTGTCCAAACGTATGGAAGATGTGACTTTCAAAAAAGAAGACGGACAGGGGCAGTATCTCTATACACCGGCTTCGGATATTCCTGAAGAACAGACAGAAACAGCATTTACCGATACTATCACCGGCGTAAAGGCTAAAGACATGAAGTATGTCAATACCGGTGTACGTAAGGAAGACGGTACATACAAGTTTACAAAAGATTCCGAAATCACAATTGCCGCAGGCGGACCTGCAGTAAAAGTAGAAGAAGATGTCATTATCCGGGCTGATGGAAAAACGCTGAAAATGAAGACGGTGGAAGGCAGCGGTACAGTCTACGGAATCAACCAGTCTACTGCGAAGAAAGCAGAAATCACCGCGAAGAACCTGGATGTAGAAGTGACAAGCACATCCCGTGCTGAAGGCATCCATATGGCAAACAGCAATGCAGCTATCCGGCCCGAAATGACGATTAATGGAAATGTCAATCTGAAAGTAAGCGGAACAGCTAATACGCTGGGTGCCTATATCCAGGGAAACAGCAGATTGACAGTTAATGGAAATGTGACAGCCGATGTAGACGGACACAATGGCGGCTTTAGTTATTATGGGGCAACCGGACTATACTCCACCAGTAATATGGGGCCCAATTCTATGGGAGCTGATATCACAGTCAATGGAAATGTAGACCTGAAAGGCAAAGCCCATGGTATTTTTGCCAATGCCGGCGGCAGCAAAGTGACAGTCAACGGCGGCGGCAGCATTGAAGTGGACAAGGCATCGACAAATCCCTATGCGGCTATCCGTGCAGAAGACGGTATTGTCAACATGAATGTCAAGCTTGACAGCAACGGAAATGCCGTAGGAAGCCTTGACAAGAAAGTCAATATTAAGGGAAATCTGGCGGTAACGACCGGTGCTGTCAATGAGGTGGATAAGAAAGGAACTTTGTCACAGATTAATCTGGGACTGACCACGTCGGATTCTACACTCCAAGGGGTTGTGTATAATGCATTCCCCGATGAAGGGAAGAAAGCAGGAGAGTTGACCTTCAAAGGGGAGGCCAATCTGTTCCTTGCCAACGGTGCCGCATGGATGAATGAAAAGTATGGAGATACCGGAACATCCTGGGGCGGTAAAAACTTCGAAGGCAGCCATCTGACAAGACTTGCCGGCGGAGTAAGTGCAGATAAGGCAGGACAGATCTTCCAGAAAGACACAGGAAATATCACCGTAGATAACTATAGCGGTTACACGGATGTATATTATGCACACGAAGAAACAGCGCCGAAAACCATGATCGGCGGAGATTTCATCATACGGAAAGCGGCATCTGGCTCCGGCATATCCCTCATCACGGATAATAAGGGGCTGAATACATCTTCCAATGCATCTGCGGATAAGAATCTGGTCAGTGAAACACTGAACGCTCTTGCGAATAAACTTTTCTATAAAGCGTATGCAGACGGAGAAAAGAATCTGACCGGTTTTGTAAAAATTGCAGAAGGTCTGACCAGTTCTGAAGCGGTTCTCAAAACAGGAAATATCACCTTTAAGAATGATAACGGTCAGGGGCAGTACCTTTATACACCGGCGACAGATGAACTTGTCGGGCCAATTACCGGGCCGGAAAAAGAAACGGCTGACCGCAATGCAAAAGGCACTGCGCCGAATGCAAAGCAGGGAAATGTGGTCAGCGGTATGTACAATGAGTCCACACCTACGACGAAGACCAATCCGATGATTGTGGATATGAATGGATTCAATTTAAATGTGGCGGCAGAAAGCGACAATAAGATTGCTGATGCCGTTTATGTGGGAAATAATGATTATATTACTGTAAAAAATGATGCGGGAAAGAAAATCGGCATCACTTCCACCAATACAAATACCCGTGCTGCCAACGGCATTTTCCTTGAGGGGAATTCCCATCTGAATATAACGGGACCGGTGGAGATTGCCAAGGTGCATACCAAAGGCAGTTCCGCCGCAGGTATTGCGTTCCAGGGCAGCGGAAGTGAAGCGGTGATTGACGGTTCCCTTACCATTTCAAATGTGGACGGTGATAAAGCGGAGAAGCAGGGACGGTATATCGGCGTATCCGGGATCCGGATGACCGGCGATAATACTTCCATGACCGTTACGGGACCGGTGAATATTTCCGGTTTTAAAGGATCGGCATTGCATACTGCGGGCGCGGACAGTGTAATTTCTGTCGGCGGCGGTACTATTTCTACGGCAGCGGATGCGGATAAATCCCATAATTTCTATGCGGCCCGTGTGGAAAAAGGAACGGTCAATATCAACATGAAAAATGGTGCGCCAGGAAGCGCAAGAACTAATATTATCGGGGATATGTATGTTACAGGGCAGTATGGAAAGAAAGTTATTGAGTACAGCGGAGGCCAGCTGGCAGATTGGCAGCACAGAGGAAATCTTCATGTGGCGCTGACAGATAAGGATTCGTCCTGGACCGGTGTGGCAGCGTATGAACAGTACAATGATAATTACGGCAGCGGCGGGAATACGATGCATGATATCGGGAATTTTGATCTGTATCTGCAAAACGGGGCCACCTGGACGAATGAGCAGCAGTCTCATGTGACTACTACGACGCTTGCCGGTAAGAATCCTGTCTATAACGGCAGCTATTTAATGAAGCTTCATGGCGGCAGTGACGCAGTGCATAAAGGGTATATTTATCAGAAAGACAGCAAGCCCATTACTGTAGATAATTACAGCGGACACACTCTTGTTTTCTATGACCATACTGGAGACGGTTCTGCCGCTGAAAATTACAGCGCCGGTGATTTCAGAATCAAGACAGCGGAAGAAGGATCTTCCATCACGCTGCGCACAGGTGCAGGCGGAATCAATACGGCCGATAAAACGGCGGCGGGAAAAGCGCTGAACAGTTTAGCAAATAAGCTCTACTATATGTCTTATGCGCAAGGTGACACAAAGCTGAAAGGCACTGTGGAAATTGCGGAAGGGTTGACTTCCTCTTCTGTTTCAGCAAGTGGGGATATTGCTTTCAGGACAGATACGGCTGCTGATAAGAACGGACAGGGCACCTATGTATATGAACCGGAAGAGCCTTTGGACGGGCCGATCATCAAAGACAGACTGCTGAAAGGCGAAACTACGGTCACTGCTGATGACACCCATGCTGAAGATGGATATGTCAGTGCAGCTTACAACGGCGATGATTCAATCACCGTGGACATGGCAAATCATGGACTCCGTCTGGAAGCGGCTTCTTCCGCATCTGCAAAGGCGGCGGCTGTCCGTGTCGGAAAAGGGACGGACGGCAACAAGAAGAGCATCAGTTTCATCAATATGGAGAAAAACAAACCGCTGGTTATTTCTTCAGATCAGACGAATGGAAGAGAAGCTACAGGTATTTATGTTTCCGAGAACGGTAAGCTTTCCGTCGCCGGGGATGTAGTGATTGATAAGGTGTCTACTTCAGGCAGAATGGCGTACGGCGTGGCAAACCGCGGACCTAATGCGGAACTTATCATTAAAGGCGGGCTGAAAATAGCCGGTACAGGTGCCGATGAATGGAGAACGGTAAAAGCTGCCAAGGATACAACGGGTATATCGGTAACTGCCATTGCCAATATCGGGAATAATGCCAAATTAACTATTGAAGGGCCGCTGGACGTAAAAATTCAGGGGACTGCCATCAATTCTACCGCTAAAGGCGGCGTTATGCGCCTTGGCAGCGGCAGGATTCTGACGCCTATGGATGAACATGCCCAGGGGAATTCAAAGCTTGTTAAGGGCGTGAACGGTACTGTTTTCATTAATATGAATGAGGACGGAACGGCTGCCAAAGCTGAAGACACTGTGCTTCAGGGAAATATTTACACCGAAAGAAGATCAGGGTCTAAGGCCGTTGTAAATGTAGGGCTGGCAAGCAAGAATTCTTCATGGACAGGTGTAACCGATTATAACAGGAGTTTTTCCAGCGATGCCGGCGAGGTCAATCTGTATCTGAGCCATGATGCGGTTTGGAATAATAAGAAGACTGCTTCCGTGACGGGCTCTTACATGGGTAGCCATATAGATTATTTCAAAGGCGGCAGTGATGCGGCCCACGCGGGTATTATCAGACAGAACGACGACAGGGACATCAATATAGATCATTACAGCGGTCATGCAATCCTTGTCTATGACCATAAAGCGGAAAAGCCAAAAGAGATGATTGGCGGCAGGACGCTGATAAAAAAAGCGGAACCGGGATCTGTTGTCAGAATGGTAACCGGGAACGGCGGTCTGAATACCAATTCCAACAAGGCGGCCGATAAGAATCTGGTCAGTGAAACTCTGAACGCTTTGGCGAATAAGCTTTACTATACCGGTTATAACAATGCGGCAATCAAAGATAATCTGAAAGGTACCGTAGAAATTGCGGAAGGTCTGACGGCAAGTTCCGCATCGGTTGCCATCGTATCGGGAAATATGAGCTTCCAGGATGTCACGGGCAGAGGTGAATATAAATTTACCCCCGCAGAAGATGACCCTCATGGACAGACTACGTCTGATTTCGGTACCCCTATCACCGGAGAAGCCGATAAGGATCAGGAGTATGTCAAAGCCAATGTGCTGAAAGATGACGTGTATACTTTTACCAATGCGGTGAATACGGTCACTGTCGATGACGGAGATACCACGACAGAAGATCTTGGCTACCATAAGGCTGTGGCCGCCGTGGTGGGGATCAATAAGGATATTACGATTCATGCGGCAGATAAGAGTCTGAAACTGAATGCGGAGAATAAGACAGAACGCAACAGTGCTGTAGGCATGTACACGAAGAAAAAGATTGACGCTGTGGCAAAAGATATTTCCATCGATACCAAATCTTCTGTGGGTGATGTATACGGTATATATATCCATGAAGGCGGAAAGGCAGCCATCACCGGCAATGTGTCTATCCTGGCCAAACAGGGCGGAGACGGTTTTGCGAATGGAATCAAACTGTATAACGGCGGTTCCGCGCTGACCATTAACGGTAACCTGGCTATGAAAGGCACGGGAAGCGGAAATGATGCCTATGGTGTTTCTGCGGCTCAAAAGGGCGGGTATGGCAGCATAAAGACATATCTGGCAACAGGTATCAATATCTATGATAAAGACGGTGCTTCGTTCACCTTAAACGGCAACGTGGATATGGCGGTCAAAGGTGTCGGCGTAGATATGCGCGGCAGTGAGAAAAATACGGTAACCATTGCCGGAGGCACAATCCTTACGCCGGATGACAGGGAGGAAGCCAGCTATATAGCTGTGGCTGCTACTTCAGGTACCTTTACCATGGGGATGAATGATGCGAAAACAGGATCCAATGGAAAGGATGTCATTGTGCAGGGCACAATTTCTTTAGGAGCTGGGGGAACTGTTAATCTGGGTCTGGGCAGCAGTAAATCCCGGTGGACAGGTGTTTCTGATAATGAAGACGAGCGTCCTGTGAATCTGTATCTGTCGGACGGAGGAATATGGGAAAACCGACAGACGGCGAAAGACCAGTATGGTTTGTTTGCAGGCAGCCGCGTGACAAAAGTGGCAGGAGGCACCACGCCGGCTAAGGCAGGTGTAATTGCCCAGAAAGACAGTAATCCCATTACTATTGATCATTACAGCGGACACACTATTCTTGTTTATGATCACGAGGCATCGTCTCCTGCAACAATGATCGGCGGAGATACGATAATTGCTAATGCGGAAGCCGGTTCCGGTATTACGATGCGTACCAACAGCAGGGGATTGGATACAAATTCTGGCAAGGCAAAAGATAAGAATTTGGTAAATGCCACCCTTAATGCACTGGCGAATAAACTGTTTTATACTGCGTATAAAAATGGAGAAACCAATCTTACGGGTAAAGTAGAAATTGCTGAAGGATTGACAACATCCGCCGTGGCAAAGAAGACAGGCAATATATCTTTCAAGAACGGGACCGGTCAGGGTGAGTACATCTATACGCCCGAAGAAGATCCGAGCGGTGACATTATTGATGCAAATGGTCCGATTACTTTCGATTATAAGAAGGATTCCAAGGTATTCGGCAGATCTGTCAGTCAGATAGGCGGAAATAGCAAGAACCTGGCTTATAACTTTGCGGGAAAGACAGTCAATATTACCACCGGCGGCAGTGATTGGGCGCCGATAGGAATGACGCCGAATGTAAAAGCAGTTATTAACGCGAAACAGTTGAACCTGAAGACACCGGAAGCCGGTATGATGGGAACTTATGGAATCTATCTGGAAGACGGAGATGATATTACTGTCAATTCCGATGTGAATATGACCGTCAACGGCGGTGCATATATGGTAGATGGTATTTTTATGGGGCACATGGGGGCGGCAGAAGCGGCAAAGACCAAACTGACCATCAATGGCAATGTCACCATGCGCGGTACCGGAAATGACCAGTCTTCCGATGATTTCTGGGGTATTAAGGGTACCGGAGAAGACGGCGGCTATCCTACCTATATGGGAAGCCGCTGGGCGCCGGAAGGAATTTATCTTGGCAAAGAAGGTGGCAGTTCCATCACGATCAACGGCAATGTAGATATGGCAGTCAAAGGGAACGGCGCGGTAACGGATGCTTATTATAAAGTCGCAGGGCAGAATTCATTGGATAATGTTCTTACCTTGAATGGCGATGTCAATATTATCACGCCGAAGAGTAGAGAACGGGGATTCCTGGCATTGGGTGCTTTTGGCGGTACTGTTAATGTGAATGTAAAGACTGAAACGGATGCCGGCGGCAAAGTCAAAGTGACCGGAGCCTCCGAACATAAAGTGAATCTGGTGGGGAATCTCTATGCATCGAAAGATGATGGAAATGGAGATAATACATACTATTTCCGTGACGGTGCCATTAATCTGGGGTTGACGACGTCTGATTCCACCTGGAGCGGTGTTGTATCGAATACGAATAAAAATACGCCTACCGGAAAATCACAGCAGGGAGATATCAACCTGTGGCTCCAGAATGGTGCGACCTGGAATCATGAAGCGGTTTCCCGCGCCGATGCCGTTTATGCGGCAGGAAATAACGGGAAAACGACGCTTCCGAGTCCGTCAAACGGATTGTACGGGGCTTATGACGGTATTTCTCATCTGACAACCCTGACCGGCGGAAAAGACGCGGATCATGCGGGGCTCATCGCTATGAAGGACAAGGCAGATGTGGAAGTCGGCACATACAGCGGTTTCAGCCGCATTTACTATAACCATGAAAATGGCACGCCAAAACAAATGATCGGCGGCGATTTCAAGGTATCCAAGGCATTGGATGGTTCCCGTATTACATTGATGACGGGGAGCAACGGATTGGATACGTCTTCAACTAAAGCGGCGGATAAGAATCTGGTCAGTGAAACTTTGAATGCTCTGGCAGGAAAGCTCTATTACTTGGCAAAGGATGGAAAACTTTCTGCCAAGGCAGCTTTGGCGGAAGGGCTGACTGCATCGGAAGCTTCTCTTGATTTGAAGAATGTGACGTTCAAGGAATCCAATGGTCAGGGGCAGTACCTCTATACACCGGCTTCGGATATTCCTGAAGAACAGACAGAAACAGCATTTACCGATACTATCACCGGCGTAAAGGCTAAAGACATGAAGTATGTCAATACCGGTGTACGTAAGGAAGACGGTACATACAAGTTTACAAAAGATTCCGAAATCACAATTGCCGCAGGCGGACCTGCAGTAAAAGTAGAAGAAGATGTCATTATCCGGGCTGATGGAAAAACGCTGAAAATGAAGACGGTGGAAGGCAGCGGTACAGTCTACGGAATCAACCAGTCTACTGCGAAGAAAGCAGAAATCACCGCGAAGAACCTGGATGTAGAAGTGACAAGCACATCCCGTGCTGAAGGCATCCATATGGCAAACAGCAATGCAGCTATCCGGCCCGAAATGACGATTAATGGAAATGTCAATCTGAAAGTAAGCGGAACAGCTAATACGCTGGGTGCCTATATCCAGGGAAACAGCAGATTGACAGTTAATGGAAATGTGACAGCCGATGTAGACGGACACAATGGCGGCTTTAGTTATTATGGGGCAACCGGACTATACTCCACCAGTAATATGGGGCCCAATTCTATGGGAGCTGATATCACAGTCAATGGAAATGTAGACCTGAAAGGCAAAGCCCATGGTATTTTTGCCAATGCCGGCGGCAGCAAAGTGACAGTCAACGGCGGCGGCAGCATTGAAGTGGACAAGGCATCGACAAATCCCTATGCGGCTATCCGTGCAGAAGACGGTATTGTCAACATGAATGTCAAGCTTGACAGCAACGGAAATGCCGTAGGAAGCCTTGACAAGAAAGTCAATATTAAGGGAAATCTGGCGGTAACGACCGGTGCTGTCAATGAGGTGGATAAGAAAGGAACTTTGTCACAGATTAATCTGGGACTGACCACGTCGGATTCTACACTCCAAGGGGTTGTGTATAATGCATTCCCCGATGAAGGGAAGAAAGCAGGAGAGTTGACCTTCAAAGGGGAGGCCAATCTGTTCCTTGCCAACGGTGCCGCATGGATGAATGAAAAGTATGGAGATACCGGAACATCCTGGGGCGGTAAAAACTTCGAAGGCAGCCATCTGACAAGACTTGCCGGCGGAGTAAGTGCAGATAAGGCAGGACAGATCTTCCAGAAAGACACAGGAAATATCACCGTAGATAACTATAGCGGTTACACGGATGTATATTATGCACACGAAGAAACAGCGCCGAAAACCATGATCGGCGGAGATTTCATCATACGGAAAGCGGCATCTGGCTCCGGCATATCCCTCATCACGGATAATAAGGGGCTGAATACATCTTCCAATGCATCTGCGGATAAGAATCTGGTCAGTGAAACACTGAACGCTCTTGCGAATAAACTTTTCTATAAAGCGTATGCAGACGGAGAAAAGAATCTGACCGGTTTTGTAAAAATTGCAGAAGGTCTGACCAGTTCTGAAGCGGTTCTCAAAACAGGAAATATCACCTTTAAGAATGATAACGGTCAGGGGCAGTACCTTTATGAAACCGCTTATCCGAATGAACAGGTCACGGATCCGATTAATAAGACTATAGACGGCAGTACTGCTTCTGAACAGGTATACAAGGAAGCCGGCGTTTATAAATCGGATACGGATACCTATAAGTTCACAAAGAATCCGGCTACTGTCAACGGAGATTCCGGTGCGGCTGTCGATGCAGGTGCGAAGGATATCCATGTGGACAGCGGAGAAAATACGCTGAATCTGAATGGAGGAAATACTGGCGTCGGTGTCAAAGCAGAAGGAGGAAAGACCGCTGATATTAAGGGCAATGCCAATATTACAGGCAAGACTGGTGTAGTTGCCGACGGTGCGGGAAGTAAAGTGCTTCTTTCCGGAAACTCTAATATCACTGCCGAAGGAGATGGTATCGTGGCCTCTGGCGGCGGTATTGTGGAAGCAGCAGGTATAACCAATGTAACGGCAGGTGCCGGCAGAAAAGCCGTTCGTGCGGGTGCCGGATCTTCAGTAAGCCTTCAGAGTGGTAAACTGAAAGGAGATGTGGAAGCCGATGGCGGTACTGTTTTCCTCCGCGAGGCGAAAACGGAAGGCAATGCCGCTGCAGCGGCGGGCGGCAGTATCAATCTGACCGATGGCAGTGTAAGCGGTGCGGCGACGGCAGATAACGGAACGATTGAAACAGAAAATACAAATGTTGTAAATGGTGCATCCGCGCTTAACGGCGGAAAGCTTAAACTGAGAAACGGTAAGATTTCCGGCGGTGTCAAAACGGATGCCGGATCTGCAGCTGATGTTGTTATGGATCGGGCCGGAAATGCTTTGAAAGGGGATGTATCCGGTGAAGGTCAAACGGATATAACTCTTTCCAATGGTGGAAATTGGGACGGAAACAGTGCCGGCAGCGGAAAAACGCAAGTTAAAGTGGGGAATGGCAGTACCTGGACAGGTACCAGTATGAACAGTAATACGGATGTCGATCTGGAAGGCAAATGGAAACAGACCGGCAATAGTAAGGTTCGCAAGCTTATTTCCAACAACGGCGTTCTTGATAAGACAGCTTCGGAAAGCGGAAATACAGATATAGGGAAACTCAGCGGCAGGTTATCTCTTATTTATGCCCATGACAAGACGAATCCGACAAAGGTACTTGGCGGCAGCACTTTCGTTGCAACAGCCGATGCCGGTTCCACAGTGGACATGATTACCGATAATGCCGGACTGGATACAAATTCGGACAAAGCGGCTGATAAGAATAAGGTTAGCGAAGTGCTGAATGCGATGGCAGGTAAGCTGCAGTATACCGGATATCAAAATGGAGAAAGGAATCTGAAAGGTAAGCTGAGAATTGCAGAAGGGCTGACATCCAGCAGTGCCGGTCTGAAAACTGAAGCATTGAGCTTTAAGAGAGATGGACGGGGATACTTTGATTACACACCTGCCAAGCCGAATAAGCCGGAAATTGAAACCGGAGATTATGAAACTTCTATCATGAGCAGTACCAGAAGCGCTCTGACTTCCTCTATCCTTGTATGGCGGAATGATATGAATGATATGTATAAGCGCATGGGAGATCTCAGAATTGGTGCGGAAAGTGGTTTGTGGGCAAGAGTCTACGGCGGCCGGATTAGTTATGACGCCAACAATGCGTATATGAAGAACAGCTACTGGGCGGCCCAGGTGGGCATAGATAAACGTCTGGCATCAGGCTGGCATGTAGGCGGTGCTTTCGGATACAATGACGGCAGCGCAACATACAGATATGGAGGAAAAGGCGATCCGAAACTGTACACATTGGCGGCCTATGCGACCAGAGTGTCGGAAGATGGACAATATGTGGATGTCATTGCGAAAGCAGGAAAACTTTCTAATAAGTTCACAGCCTACAACAAGTACAGTGCACCGGCACTCAGGAATTATGTAGAAGGTAAGTATGATACATACGGATATGGCATCAGTGCCGAATACGGTAAAAAGATTCGTATGGGCAAAGGCTTTGTAACGCCGCAGGCAGAACTGACATGGAGCCGGCTGTCATCGGACAGCTTTGATGCAGCGGCGCCTAGTGGTGAAAGCATGCGTGTCAATCAATCATCAGTCAACAGTTTGATTGGGCGCCTGGGTGTAGTAGCCGGAGTAGAGAGTGACAAAGGCAATTTCTATGCCAAAGCAAGTCTGTTCCATGAATTTGACGGAGATGGACACATCCTGTTCAGTGAACCCGGAAAAACAGGCAAGCGTTCCTCGTTCAGCCTTAAGGATACCTGGGCAGAAATTGCACTGGGCGGCAACTACTACCTGAGTCCGAGAAGCATGATTTATGCGGATTTCACAAAGAGCTTTGGCGGAGATTACAAGGTAGACTGGAGAATCAATGCAGGAATTCGCTTCAGCTTCTGAGCATGATGTCAACTTCCAAAAGGGGAATGAAACAAGATTTTGTCATGAGAACTGAATAATAAGAAGAAAAAATAAAGGACTGCTTTCCTGGGGACAGGACGGCAGTCTTTTATACTTGGGAGATAATTAGATAAGTATGCGAAACAGAGTAAGTTAACATTGTATTTGAAAAGGATTTATAAAAAATAATTAAAATTACCAATTGGAATATCATTTATTGTTGATATGTGAAAAGTAATATAGTATAATTTACAGGATGAAATTAGATAATCATTTGAAATTATGAGATACAAATAGCTGTTTCTTAATAAATAATGGTTATCCAATAATTTAATACTATATGAGGACAAAAGCTGAAGAGCTCATGTGGGGAATCCGGTGAGACTCCGGAACTGGCCCGCAACTGTATGGGGAATTGTGTCATAGTAAGTCTTTCACGGAGATATGACAGAATGAGGAACTAAGTCAGGGTGCCACTTTGTTTTCTGATTTTCTAATGACTTGCGAGGCATAAGGTTAGATGCATAAGGAAGCCGGATATGGGAAATCCGGTTCAGATTTAGAATTATGAAATCTGTGCATCTTTTTATTGTCTCGTTTTTTGTTGCGTTTAATGGAGTGGATGAAAGGGAGTGCCGGGCATGGATAATTTGAAATACTTTTTGGAGTGAATCCGGTTCATGTGACACGGGTTTCATGACCGCGGTAAGCGGTTCAGATCCGGATGGGTATGTTTTAGAAGAGGATGAATTGCCTGCTATCGGGCAAGGCCGGGATGCTAATCGAGTATCCGGCGGAGAGTTTATGTTTGAAAAATAGGGAGGAATTATGAAACGGAATAAGGTAAGTAAATTACAGATGAGGCGGCTGGCTGCCGGTGTTACAATTGCGCTGCTGGCGGGTACATGCCAGGTGATGGCAGATCAGTCTACAAATCCGATCAGTGAAAGTGAAGTATTTACTGCAGACCGTCTGGCACAGGTTGTTAATAAAAATAACATGCCTAAAGAAAGATTCAAGTCCGTCGCAGCAGGTATTTTAGGATATACGCATGATAAGGCCTCAATTAAGACAATTAATATTGATATGGCGGGTCATGACCTGACGCTCGACTTGACGAAAGTTGCTGATTTGGGGACCGATTATTCTGCATACGGGATCAAGGCGAATAATAAGACAACTATCGTGGTTGACAGCAATAAAACCAATCCGGGGAAAAACGGTACGATTACCATCAAAGCGAAAACGCTGTGGTCGCCCTCAGGAGACAGCGGCAGCAAGTATACTGCTGCACATGGTATCGCAGTGGGTAATTTTAGCCAGAGATTTAATAAAAAAGTAAGTGAAGACCTGGTGAAGACGACGATCAATGCTGATGTAGTGATTGAAGAATTGCGCGGCGGTTCTATCAAAACGACAGGCATTTCGTCTATGGACTGTTCTGATTTAGCGATTAATGGAAGATTCACAATCAAGCCGGGCGCAATTAGCCTTATGCAATGGAATCGGGGCGATCAGTCAAAAACTTATGGCATATATATGATTGGAAGCAATAATACTATTTCTATTACTTCAGCGGATATTGATGATTCAAAGAATGGGTCACTTTCTGACCTGATTAAAACGGACGAATCGCTTTGGGGCGGCAAAACAGAGAAGAATGTTCTTCGTATTGGCGGCGGTACGCTCAAAGTCAAAGAGAATCAGAAAGAACGGTATCTTATCAGCGCCGCGAAAGGATTCCGGACATTTATCAATGTGAATCAGGATGGAAGCGCAATCGGAATATCAAAAGCGGATTTGCAGGGGACGATTCGCATGGATGCTGGGTCAGAAGCTTATGTTGGTCTTACTGCCGGATCGAAATGGGTCGGCGGAACACAGGCAGATATAAAAGGAAAGGTGAATCTTTTTCTTTCAGAAGGTGGTGAATGGAACACGCTGAATGCGGGACAGGGCAGCCGTGTAACCAGGTTTGCCGGTGATGCAAAAGGCGGTGCAATTTATCAAAAAGATGCGGGACAGCTTGTAATTGAAAATTACAGCGGCGCGGGAAAAATCTATTACGCCCACGAGAATGCAGGCATAGCGGCGGAAGACTACAAGGCGGGAGACACCCATATCGGATCCGCGGCAGAAGGATCACGCATTACAGTAGTTACAGATAATAAAGGAATTGTTGATACAGATAAAGACCAGGTGTATAAGGCTTTAAATGCTTTGGCGGGAAAACTGTATTACGATGCTTATAAAAACGGAGAAAAGAAGCTGGCGGGACAGGCAGAGATAGCCGAAGGACTGACGGCGTCATCTAAAACATTACAAATGAGAGACCTGCTGTTCAAAAAAGAAAACGGACAGGGGTATGTAGAAGATAAACCCGTGCCGCCGGCAAATCTGGATGTAAGTGAACAGATTGTTGAAGATGGTCTGGGATCGGGGAATATGTATTGGATGAATAACGGGTATAAAGATGGTGAGGATGATGATCATCGTTATGTCCTGAAGTCCGATACCACGATCAAGGTTGATTTATCAAATCCCAAGACTCTGACATACGGGGGAAATCAAGGTGCCAATGTAGCAAATATCATATGGGGAGATCCGGATTATACAGCGGATGGCTTTATTGATATGAACGGACATAAGCTGACCTTGGTTTCTGAGGCAAATCATTTAAGGCATTATGCGTCGGGAATTTTGTCACATGGCGGTGATCTGGAAATAAAGAACGCGGCAGGTATAGATATTGACATACATGGCGATAAAAATGCAAAGAGCGGTATTTATGTCTGGGGACAGGGCAGAAATGGAGCGAGCCTCACTATATCTAATGATAATCAAGCGGAACATGCTGTGAAGATACGTAATACGGCAGCGGAAAAAGACGCAGCTATACTTGTGGACGGCAGGAGTGCAAAGGATGGCGGAAGCGCAAAGCTTGTTATAAAAGGTTTGGTAGATGTTGAGAATGATGATGTCAGCGTAATTCAGGCAAATAAGGGCGATGTGTCAATCGGCGGCGGGAAAATAATAGCCAAAGGGGATAAGGCGTCCAGTTTGAAGATAAATAATGACGGTAAAATCCAGATCAACGGCAATTTGTCGGACAGAAATGTTCTTACGGCAGGAGCAGTCAAACATGATGTACAGATAGAAGGGAATGTACTTGCTCAGAAAGGAAGATTGGGACTGGTTCTGAATACGGACGGATCCTACATAAAAGGGTTGATAGGAACAGATGCCGGAACAGCTGGTCAAACGTACATGATGCTTTCTGACGGAGCCTCCTGGTACCATGAAGGAAAAGGAGCCCGGACAGACGGCATTAAAGAAAGTAAAATCAAAAACCTTGAGGCTGATGGCGGCAACATTTACCAGAAAAATGAGAAACCGATAACCATTGAGAACTACAAGGGAAATATGAAACTGTTCTATAAGCATGAGAACGCGGGTACGAAGGCGGAAGATTACAAGTCGGGAGATGTACACATCGGATCTGCGGCAGAAGGGTCACGCATTACCGTAGTCACGGATAATAGTGGAATTACCATGACTGATGAAGCCCAGATATATGAAGTACTGAATGCTCTGGCAGGAAAACTGTATTACGATGCCTACAAGACCGGAGAAGAAAAACTGACCGGACAGGCGACAATAGCCGAAGGACTGACCTCATCATCCAAGACCTTGGAAATGAAAGACATGCTCTTCAAGAAAGAAAACGGACAGGGATATGTGCAGGGAAAACCCACGCCGCCGCCACTGGTTAATCCGGTACGCCATCAAATCGTGGAAGCGAACTATTTTGCTGAAGAAGCGCGGGATTTCTGGTCTAAAGCGGGAGTTTATGACGGAAAAGGCCACTATAAATTTGATCATGACTTGTCACTGGTAACCCATGCGGAAGATGATCCTGTAACAACGGTAAACGATAATAAGTTCGGAAATATCTACTGGAATGGTGATGTGGTCGGGGATATCGACATGACCGGACACCGGCTGGAACTGAAATCCATTACGGAGCGCCTGCCGAAGAAAAACCCCAATGCAATTACCGTCTACAGCGGTACATTAACAATCAAGAATGTCAACGGAATGTACATCGAATCCGATCCGAAGGGAAGCCTTTATGGACGAGGAATCCTGGTAGCAGGGGTACGTGGTGACGAAAGATGGAAAAGCGGAAGCGGCCATGCAAAGTTAATCATAGAAAATGATGATGATCCGGCACATGCAGTAAAAATCCGTGTAAAAGACACGGGAGAAGATTTCGGTGCTATTGAAGCGCAGAAACATAATGGAAGTGCGCTCGTAGACATTAAAGGACTTGTGGATATTGACTCCAAGATGTGGAGAGCTGTTGAGTCTCACGGAGCAAAAGTATCTATTGGAGGAGGAACAATCAGAGGAACAGATGTCGCATCCTTGGCTGCTTATACAGGCGGCTCGATACTCGTCAATGCAAAGCTGAATGATGAGAATAAGGTAGAAGCTACTTCTGCGACCCGTCCGGTAAAGATTACCGGGGATGTCAGTGCTGAAAGCGGCGGTCATGTCATGCTGGGACTGAACAATAAAGACTCCTTCTTGAAGGGTCTGGTAACCACGGATATATCGGGAATTAATCCGGATACGCAAAAATGGGGAAAGATACCCGGAAAAGTATCTATGGTGCTGGCAAATGGAGCAGTCTGGGAACACAAGCAGGTAGGAGTAGGATACTATCACAAGAAAGGCGCAGATTTCAACTACAAGAATCGCGGTAAGGGAGAATCTATTGACAGCCATGTAACAAGCCTGCGCGCGGACAAAGGCATACTGCTGCAGAATGATCCGCATAAACTGACCATCGATAAATACGAAGGGAACATGAAGCTGGTCTATGAACATGAGAACGCGGGTACGAAGGCGGAAGATTATAAGACAGGAGATGTGCACATAAAAGAAGCTGCAAAAAATTCATCAGTTACCATGATGACGGATAACAGCGGAATTACGATGACTGACGATAAGCAGGTGTACAATGCATTGAATACCCTGGCAGGCAAGCTGTACTATGATGCATACATAAAGGGGGAAAAGAACCTGAAAGGGCAGGCGACGATTGCGGAAGGGTTGACAGCATCCTCTGCGACGTTGAAGATGGTGGACATGGATTTCCGTGAAGCAAGTGGACAAGGGTATGTAAAAGAAACGAATCCTAAACCGAATCCAAACCCAAATCCGAACCCCAAGCCAAATCCTAAACCGAACCCGAATCCGAATCCGAACCCCAAACCGAATCCCAATCCCAACCCGAACCCCAATCCGAAGCCTCCCATTATTTATGGAAGCAAAGAAACCCAGATGATGAAAGGCGCCAAAACAGCCATGACCTCTGCCGTCCTTCTGTGGAGAGGAAACAACAACGACCTGCAGAGAAGAATGGGAGACATAAGACTGGGCAAAGAAGAAAACGGCATCTGGGCCAGATACCTGGGCGGAAAGAACAAGATGGACAAACAGAATACCTACCTCAAACAAACCTATGACATAGCCCAGGTAGGTTACGACAAGAAAAAAGGAAACTGGACCATCGGGGCGGCCCTGGACTACGGAACAGGGAAGGACACCTATGCAAACGGGACAGGAAAAGGGAAGCTGGCAAGCCTTGCCCTGTACGGAACCATGCAGAAAGAAGACGGGCAGTACATAGACGTCATCCTGAAAGGAAGCCACATCAAGAACGACTACACCGTATACAACGAAATGAACCACCGCCTGGAAGGGAAGTACAGGACAAACGGCCTGTCGCTGAGCATGGAATACGGGAAGCGGATGAAGAAAGAAAATGGCTTCTACATAGACCCGAGCATTGAACTCACCGCAGGGCACTTAGGAGGAAAAGACTATGACGCCGTAAGCGACTATGCAGGGGGGAAGAAAATGCACATCCACCAGGACGGAATAAACAGCGTGATAGGGAGAATCGGACTGGGGATAGGAAAAGAGACAGAAAGAAGCAACCTGTTTGCGAAGATAGCGCTGGCCCATGAATTCGGAGGAAAAGTGAAGAGCATCTTCAGTGCGGAAAACGAACCGACGAGCGGGACAGAAGTAGACCTGAAAGACAGCTGGGTAGACGTAGAAGTAGGAGGAAGCTGGCTGGTGAACAGGAACACCTATCTGTACGGAACCTACACGAGAAACTTCGGGGCTGATGTTTCCAGCAAGTGGAGAATAGACGCAGGCATTCGCTTCAGCTTCTGATATGGACAGAATAATCTTTTGTAAATAGACAGGAAAGCAAAATAATATCAATATTAGGAAAACAGAAGGCCTGCCGGTTTGTTATCGGCAGACCTCCTCTCTGTTTATAAAAGATGATATGGAATGTGTTTTGTCGGAATTGTGTTGCCAATCATGAAAGCGGTTTTGTGTTTTCGATTATATGAATGATCTGCTGTAAGTATGTTATGCATGTTTATGTTTTATTTTCAGTATGTACAGAAAAGAGGAGAAATAATGAGATCCAGAATAAGTAAAACTTGGCCGTGTCATTTAAAGAAAGCAGTGCTCCTGAGTCTCTTGTCGGGATTGTTTATCTTGCCTTCCCAGATAAATGCGGAAACATCGGGCGAAGAATATAAGGATCATCAGATTGCTGAAGCTGATTGGGATGGTGCGAAAGCAGAGCAGGATTTTTGGTCAGGAAAAGGCATCCGAAACGGTTCTGATTATACGTTTAACAAAAATACCATTATATCAACCGAATTGAGCAAGGGAAGTCTTGTTTTTCATAAGACAGATCCGGGTATTATGGATCGACTTTATGCTTTTGGCGCTTTGGTCTGGGGAAGCAGCAAAACTGGAACTGTCAACATGAATGGGCATGATTTGTCCCTGCGTGCAGGGAAAGGTGATTTACATAGAATCGGAGGATCTTTCCAATGGGGTGGCAGAGGATCCGCCGGGTTATTTGTGCGTAGCGGCAATCTGACGATGAAAAATCTGGGAAGTTTGTCTGTCAGCGGTGTTGATTATGGCATATACTTGTTTGCGGAACGGTCTGATGATGAAGCAGCTAATTCCAATTTATGGATTAGAAATGGAGGAAGTGCTGACCATGCGGTTAAGATACGGTCTGAGGGAAAAGGAATCTATCTTCAAAGCACTCCCGGAGCGGCTCGTTTCACCGTAGACGGAGACGTCGATATAGAAGCGCCTTCTGGTATAGTTGTTGATAGGGGTGAGGCGGCTGTCGGCGGAGGGAAAATTGACTCCAAAGGCGAAGCAGCGGTTTCTGTCAATGCTAAGAGTAAATTTTACATGAACGCAGGTGTGGACACTGAAGGGAATGTTACGGTAGCCCATTCCGAAAGAAATGTACAAGTTCTGGGGGACATACGATCAAAACAGAATTCGAGTGTTTTTATCGGGCTTGGAAATTCTCAATCTGTATTGAAAGGGTTATTTACAACAGATTTGCACACATGGCCGTATAACGAGTGGGTGCTGACAGGAAGTAAAGGATTTCTTGCATTAAAAAACGGCGCGACATGGGAACATGAAAAATATGGAACCGGCAGAGATAAAAACGGGAGAATAGATGTCGGAGACAGTCATTTGACGCGTTTAAATGCTGATGGCGGGGTTATTATTCAGAAAGATAAGCGTAAGATACAAATAGATGATTTCCGCGGAAATGCGAAACTGATATATGATCACCAGAATGATGGAACGAAAATTGAAGATTATACAGCCGGGGATTTTATCATTGATAAGGCAGGGCAGAATTCTTTTCTGACCGTTGTTACGAGCAATAGCGGTTTGGATATGGGGAATAAGGAAAAAGTCTCTCAGACTTTGAATGCTCTTGCGGGGAAGGTGTATTATTCCAGTTATGTCACAGATGAGCGTAATTTGAAAGGGAAGGCGGTCGTAGCGGAAGGATTGACAGCTTCATCAGTGGAACTTGGATTTGGCAATATTACTTTTACTCAAGATAAGGGGCAGGGTACCGTAAAGAGTGAAGATGTAAAAGTTACCGCTCAGCCGGTAGCCGAACTGAGTCCGATTACAGGGGATGCAGGCAAAGATAAGTACTATGCGGAAAAGAAAATACGCCAGGCAGACGGAACCTATCTCTTCAAAGAAGACGCCGACCTGCAGATGACCGACGGACAACCGATGGTCAGCAGTGAAAAGCCGGTAGTCATTAAAGCGGAAGGGAAGAGACTGGCATTTACCTCTGCCGGAGATCAGAACGGTACCGTTTCCACCGTGCAGCAGAGTTCTAAAGACAGTCTCAGCATAACGGCCAAAGAATTGGCAGTGAAAGCGGGAAATAAGAGCGGCCGTTCCGAAGGTATCCACCTTCAAAACGGAAACAAACAGAATGCTTATAAAACAGACATCACCGGAGACGTAACCATACAGTCAAAAGGCAAAGGCTATGCATTAGGTGCCTATGTGGCAGGAAATTCCAGCCTGGATATCCATGGGAATATGACCATTAAAGGAGAAGGCGGAACATGGGGCGTAGAGAATACAGCCAATCCGGGAGGCGCCTATGCCCATTACAGCACAGCCGGACTCTATGCGGGATCCAATTATGCCATCCAAAAAGGAGGTCATATCACTGTTGACGGCGATGTGGATCTGAAAGTAAAAGGAACAGGCATCCTGGCCAATGGAGGCGGCTCAACCGTCGTGGTCAAAGGAGGCGGCACCGTTTCCATCGAGAACAATGATGATGCAGCGCACTATGCACTGGCGGCGGAAAGCGGAAAAATAGACTTTAATGTAGATGAAGATGAGATAGAAGCAGGGACAAAGAAAGTAACCATTGAAGGGAATGTGGGAGTCCTTAACGGAGCCGTAAATCCGTCCGAACCGCAGAAATACAGCCAGATATACCTCGGGCTGGGGACAGGAGATTCCCTGTGGAGAGGTCTGGCCGTTGACACCCACACCAAACAGAACAATGCGGACGGATTCGAAGGACAACTGAGCCTGTTTATGAAAAACGGTGCGACCTGGATTAATGAAGCCTATGGAATGACACCGGAAGGATTCAAAGGAAGCAAAGTATACTACCTCCAGGGAGGGAAGAGCAAAGAAGAAGCGGGAGTCATATTCCAGAAAGACGAAAACACGATCCGTATCGAGACCTATGCGGGGAACATGAAACTGATCTATGCGCATGAGAATGCAGGAACAAAGGCAGAAGACTACAAGGCAGGAGACACCCATATCGCCAATGCGACTGAAAACTCATGGATCACCATGGTCACAGACAGAAACAACATCAATACGGACAATGAAGCCCAGGTATATGAAGTACTGAATACCCTGGCGGGGAAACTCTATTATGAAGCATATACAAGAGACGAGAAAGATCTGAGAGGGGAAGCGGCGATTGCCGAAGGTCTGACGGCATCATCCCAGACAATAAAAATGAAAGACCTCCTGTTCAAGAAAGAAAACGGACAGGGATATGTGAAATCCCCCGATACAGGTACCATCAATGAACTGAATCATCAAATTGTTGAGGGGGTTCTGAAAGGCGGACGGTTTGTTGAGTATTGGAAGAGTAAAGGGGTTACTTCAGGCGACAGGAATTATTTATTCAATAAAGATGTGGTTCTTACTGTAGAGGGAACTGATTCTTCTACAGAAGTGCACATGAACAAAGGATTTGCGCCTATTATGTGGACCGGGGACGGACAAGGCGTGATTGATATGAATCATCATGCGTTGAAGCTGATCGCCCTTAAAGGAACCCAGGTAAAATTCCCGCATGGTATTTTGATGCACAGTGGAACGCTTACTATTAAAAATACAAAGGGGATAGATATATCTGCAGAAGACGGTTTGGAACAAAGAGGAATCGTCGTGCATGGGCAGACCAGTATGGGAGCCGGATATTTCGGAAGCGGAAAGGCCAAACTGGTCATTGAAAATAAAAATACAGCGGAAGACACTTTAAAGATACGGACAACAGGAAAGTTTGAGCATTATCCGTTAATTGAAGCTAAAGCGGAAGTTAATGGGACTGCCAAGATTGATATCAAAGGCCGTGTCGATCTGGAAAATAAAGGCAATGATACATCTCGTGTTATCCGTGCTACGGAAGGACAAATATCTATCGGAAGCGGCAGAATTGTGACTGATGCGTCTGATTCCATCATGGCGGAATCATGGTCTGACGATAAGAAACGGGAAGCAGCGGAAGTATTGGTCAATAGCACCTTAGAATCATCCGGTGCTGAAGGAAATATGGCCAAACCATTGGATGAAAATAATATTGTGGAAATCAAGGGCAATATTATTTCTACGCAGCATGCCAGAACCGGGGTTTCACTTACGAATAAAGAGTCTAAACTTACAGGTCTTGTAAGCGGTACTACATGGAGAGGAATTGGTGAAAATTATGTGACCTTGAAAAACGGTGCGGTTTGGGAAAACAGGAATAATTCCTCTTCTGCAGGCGGTGGAGCATCCGCCAATACATTGGGTAGCCACGTAGAATTCTTGCAGGGGGGGGATGCCGTATCCGGAGCAGGTACTATTTATCAGCAGGATGCGCATGATATCCACGTAAAGAATTACAAAGGGCATACGACCGTAATTTATGAACATGACGCTACGGTGCCGACAGATCCGAACGAAGGCTTCGCGATGAAGGGCGGCGATTTCAAGATTGCCAAAGCAGCAGCCAATTCCGGAATTACTTTAAGGACAGATAATACCGGTTTAAATACTTCATCCACCAAAGCGGAGGATAAGAATCTGGTAAGCGGTACTTTGAACAAATTGGCAAACAAGCTATACTACGAAGCCTATGCAAAAGGTGAGAATAACCTGACAGGGAAAGTAGAAATTGCCGAAGGTCTCACTGCGCAGTCTGCCAGCATGAGAGTAGAGGACATCACCTATAAAAAAGAGACAGGACAGGGGCAGTACCTCTATACCCCGGCAGTTGATCCAAAGCTTCCAAAGACTATTACTAAACATGGACAGGGAAAAACAATAGGATATTATGTGGGAGATGATAAGAAGGAGACATGGAATGAAGATGTGGTTGTTGATGTCTCCGGCTCCGGTGTTGCAAATGGAAAAGAAAATAATAATGTGACAGGGATATACTTGTTGGATGGAGGACAGGTGACAGTTAACGGAAATCTGAAACTGACGCTAAGAAATGCTGTGCCTGCCACCAGAGGGGCGTCTTTAGGGGCAGATGTCGCCCATTATTATATGAGCGGGATTTATGCCGGTTATGGCGGAAAAACGGGTGATGGAAGCCATGGAGACTCGAAATTTACAGTTAACGGCAATGTAGATATGGACGTTACCGGAGTTGCTCTTCAGGCAAACAAGGATGGATTTATTACGGTTCGCGGCGGAAAGATCAAAACCCATGAAATTAAGACATCCGAAACATATGCAATGCTTGCTGAAGAAGGTTCGGTATTTATGAATACCGGTACTAATGGAAATGAGCCGGGTACGGAAGATGTAGAAGTTTATGGTAATCTTGGTGTTATCAACAAAAACTACGGCTATGACCCCAATCCGGGGAACCATGCTTCTCTTGTTTCTATTGCACTTACTACAAGTAAATCTAAACTGACTGGCGGCGTGCTGAATGAATTTGCTGAAAATGGAAATAATCCGCATCAGTCAGGTATAGATATTTATTTGAAGAACGGTGGCCTATGGGAAAACCGATGGATTGGCACGGAGCGTGCTGCAGCAGTGCAGAAAAGAGAGAATAAAGATTCATATCTTTATACGGGGAGCAAGGTAAGAAAATTGATTGGCGGAGCTTCGGAAGCAGAGCGGGGAATCATCCATCAAAAAGAAAACAAGCCTATTACGGTTGAAAATTATAACGGATATGAAATGGTATATTATGACCACAGCTCTGATGGAAATATTATCGGGGGAGATTTTGTGGTAAAACATGCCGGTGAAGGCTCGCATATTACTCTCCGTACAGATAACAAAGGTCTCAATACTTCATCCACAAAAGCAGCGGATAAAAACCTTGTGAGCGCTACACTGAACAAACTGGCAAGCAAACTGTACTATAGTGCCTATAAAGATGGAGAAAGAAATCTTACCGGAAAAGTAGAGATTGCCGAAGGGCTGACAGCACCGTCCGCGAGCAGAGAAGGGAAAATCACCTACAAAGATGCGGACGGGCAGGGCCAGTACATTTATACTCCGGCAGTTGATCCGACTCCTCCTCCGGAAGGACAGACCGGAACGGTATTTAATAAAGGTGTTATTAATGGTCAATTTGCTTTTGCGTCATCAAGTGATTTTGTTAAATATAAAGTCTGGCACAGTGATACAAAGACGTATGATTTTACGAAAGACAGTATATTGAATGTGAAATCTATTACTGGTGAAAAAGATAAAATCACTGTCAATGCGCCGGGGATGACGCTTACCCTGAATTCCAAGGATCAGTATGGGATACAGAGTTATTGCGGACGTGGATATAAAGCTGATAATAATTATAAAAAGGTTCATGATGTTAATATTACCGCAAAAAAATTAATACTCAATGTTGACCAGCTGAAGTCCAAAGCCAGCGGCAAAGATACGTTTGGTATTATTTCCGGTTCTTCTCCGGGAAAAACTGTCACTGTTAATGGTGATGTCGATATTCATGTCACAAATAAATATTACAAGGAACCTGATGCAACCGGAGAGGCGGAACCGACTTTTACCAATGGGATTGCCACTGTCCATCATGGACGTGTAGTGATCAATGGTAATGTCAATATGGAAGTAAAAGTACCGGGGCAGGAGGCGTTAAAAGATGCTTCTTTCCTGAACCATTATTTTGTCAATGGTATTTTCTCAGGTTTAAATTATGACAAGGATCAGCCGGGCAGCAGTATCACCATCAGTGGAGATGCCAATATTTCCACTGACGGAACAGGCATACATGCCGGCGCACGTTCGACAATTACCATCGGCGGCGGTGGGACGATCCGGACAGAAAAGCATAAAAATATATCCCATTTTGCTCTTAATGCGGAAGAAGGGATTATTAACATGAATGCCAAACTCAATCAAGCGGGAGAAATGATTGGAGCAGGAAACCGTACAACAAAAGTGTATGGGAACATCGGCATTATAGACCGAGAAGAAAGTGCCAATATCAGCGGTTCCAGACCGACAGTTATCAATTTGGGTTTGACAACATCTGACTCTGTCCTGCATGGTGTCGTTTTGGATGATTTTAAAGAACACAATAAAAACGAACCGGATAAGAAAGACATTCGTGAACGTACAGGATTATCCATGTATCTGCAAAATGGCGCTTCCTGGCATAATGAGGTCTGGGGAACCATGGTACCGTCAGAGCAGTGGCGTGGTGTTTCTCATTCCTTTACGGGCAGCAAACTGCGTTCTATTGTAGGAGGTAAGAGTGCAGATCAGGCCGGTGTGATTTTCCAGGAAAATGAAAAGCCCATTACGGTAGAAAATTATTCCGGATATGTGAAAGTGCTCTATCAACATGATAAATTACATCCTTCCAAGATAAAGGGCGGCGATTTTATTGTTCGGAAAGCGGCAGCGGGAAGTGGTATTACTCTTCGTATAGACAATACTGGCCTGAATACCTCTTCGGGCAAAGCAGCCGACAAGAATCTGGTGAGCGAGACACTGAACGCACTGGCAGGAAAACTGTACTACGAAGCCTACAAAAACGGAGAAAAGAACCTGGCAGGGACAGTAGAAATTGCAGAAGGCCTCACAGCCCAATCAGCAACAAAGAGACTGGAAACCATGACCTATAAAGCGGGAACAGGACAAGGCCAGTATCTCTATACCCCGGCAACAGAAGATAATCCTAAACCGAACCCAAATCCGAACCCGAATCCCAATCCCAACCCGAATCCCAATCCGAAGCCTCCCATTATTTATGGAAGCAAAGAAACCCAGATGATGAAAGGCGCCAAAACAGCCATGACCTCTGCCGTCCTTCTGTGGAGAGGAAACAACAACGACCTGCAGAGAAGAATGGGAGACATAAGACTGGGCAAAGAAGAAAACGGCATCTGGGCCAGATACCTGGGCGGAAAGAACAAGATGGACAAACAGAATACCTACCTCAAACAAACCTATGACATAGCCCAGGTAGGTTACGACAAGAAAAAAGGAAACTGGACCATCGGGGCGGCCCTGGACTACGGAACAGGGAAGGACACCTATGCAAACGGGACAGGAAAAGGGAAGCTGGCAAGCCTTGCCCTGTACGGAACCATGCAGAAAGAAGACGGGCAGTACATAGACGTCATCCTGAAAGGAAGCCACATCAAGAACGACTACACCGTATACAACGAAATGAACCACCGCCTGGAAGGGAAGTACAGGACAAACGGCCTGTCGCTGAGCATGGAATACGGGAAGCGGATGAAGAAAGAAAATGGCTTCTACATAGACCCGAGCATTGAACTCACCGCAGGGCACTTAGGAGGAAAAGACTATGACGCCGTAAGCGACTATGCAGGGGGGAAGAAAATGCACATCCACCAGGACGGAATAAACAGCGTGATAGGGAGAATCGGACTGGGGATAGGAAAAGAGACAGAAAGAAGCAACCTGTTTGCGAAGATAGCGCTGGCCCATGAATTCGGAGGAAAAGTGAAGAGCATCTTCAGTGCGGAAAACGAACCGACGAGCGGGACAGAAGTAGACCTGAAAGACAGCTGGGTAGACGTAGAAGTAGGAGGAAGCTGGCTGGTGAACAGGAACACCTATCTGTACGGAACCTACACGAGAAACTTCGGGGCTGATGTTTCGAGCAAGTGGAGAATAGACGCAGGCATTCGCTTCAGCTTCTAAGGATGATGAACGCTTTCGAAAGGGGAATGGAACAAAACTTTGCTATGAGAACTGAATAAGAAGAAACGAAAGGACCGCCTTTCCGGGTATGGGACGGCAGTCCTTTTCAGTTTATCTTTTTCTTCATCACAGTAATAGATCCTTCGCTTGCGTTCAGGATGACGTCTTTCGTCTCTCGTCATTATGACGCTTAACGTTTTCTGTCATTATGACGACTTCCGTACCCCGTCATTAGAACGGAGGCAAGAATGCTGTGTGAGAAAGCAGGTAAACGGCAATATGACACTAAGTGAAGAATCTATTATTCTGATGACGCCTTACCGGCTTCCTCATCACGGCAATAGATCCTTTACCGACGCTGCGGATGACGTCTTACCGTCCGCCGTCATTCTGAGCAGGGGTAAGAATATCTTGTGAGAAAGATGGGAAGCAGCAATATGACACTGAGCGAAGAATCTATTTACTTTTATGACGTCTTACCGGCTTCAGTGTGATGGTAATGGATTCTTTGCTGGCCTTCCGGATGACGTTTTGACATGGGTGACACTTTACCGGTAGGCAAAAAGCGGTCGGAATCCCGGCAGGGATTTATCGTCCTTTGGCATCCAAGATAAAAAAATTAAAAATAATGAAAATAAAATTACCATAAGAAGAAAAGAAAAAGTAAAAATTATTTGCAAATAGTATATGCCTTATGATAATATAATAATATCTGAACAACCTTTGTTTGGAACAATTTCAGAGAGAAGACAAAGTCGAAAGGCTTTTGTGGAGAATCCGGTGGAAATCCGGAACTGTTTTACAGCCGTGAAGGGTGAGAAACCCCAGTCGGATGCCGCTTGTTTTCAATTTTCTAATGACCTGCAGGATAGGGGGCAGTAGATACTTGTACATTCGGTAACTGTCTGGCTTGTCCCGCAGATTTTTATTTATCCCAAATGCCGGCAGGATAGTAAATAATCAGCAAATGTATTTAAAAATCGGAGAGATCATTCATGATCAAACTAAAGGATGAGATTAAACGGGTGGAAGCGGTAAAAGGCAATGTTGTTCCTGTCAGCAAACAGTTATATCTGAATTTGCTGAAAGAAATCAAATTATTGCGTTTTAAAGCCCATATGGCAAATGACTGGAATCTTCCTTCGAAAGAAAAGGTGTACAGGGATATCACAGAATTATTGTTTGAGTTCTGGCGTGACCAGAGAAATGGAGCGTACAAAATGGCGGAGAATAAGAATACGGTAAAAGCGGAAACAGCAGTGCCGGAAGTGAAGGTAGGAGTTGAAAAGGTAGCTTTGTTTAAGAAGCATCTGGAAGATGCGAAAATCAGCGGGTTCGGTATTCAGGATTTTAAGGATGACGTGCATTCCCAGGCTTTCCGCAGTAACCTTCCTGTAGCCGGACAGAACCTTCCTTTCATGATTTTGTTTGACGACAGTGTTTACACGATCATCCAGGTACAGGTGGCGGCAGCGATTGTAACAAAAGAGAAAAAGGCGACTGTTTGTGAAGAGCTGAATGCGTTGAATGACCAGTACCGTATGCTGAAATACAGTGTGGATGAAGCCGGAAACGTGCTGCTGACCTGCTGCATCCCTGCGGGGCTTGATCATTTTGATGCGCCGCTCGTTGTGGCGATCCTGAACCAGATCCAGGGGCATTTAAATGCGGTGTATCCGACAATCATGGAAAAGCTCTGGAAGAAATAAAGAGTGAAAGAGACGTGTATTTTATTTTAGAAAAGAGGTTTACATATGAAAAAGGTTCTTATTTCTATGATGATGGCAGCTGCTTCTCTTGGAATGATGGCGCAGGCTGACGCAGCGTCCGGTTATGTCAATGTGGAGGATGTCCTGTCTTCCACGCCGGCTTTTATGCAGGCAGGGAAGACTGTGGTTTCTGAACAGCAGAAATTACAGAATCAGTTCAATGAACAATCTAAAAATATGTCAGATAAGGATAAACAGGCACTCGGACAGAAACTGAACCAGCAGCTGGCACAAAAGGAAAATGAAGTCATGGCTCCCATCCAGGCAAAATTCCGGGCGGCTGTGGAGAAAGCAGCTAAAGATAAAGGCGTAGATATGGTCATCAATGCAAGAGACGTTATTTATGGCGGTATCGATCTGACAGATGCTGTAAAAGCAAATATGAAATAATGACAGAACGATAAAAGAGTATCCGGCGGGATTGCTTCCCCGGGATACTCTTTTTGCATTTTTTAAGAATCAATAACATTGGATGGGGGTTAAATAAATCCACAAAAAGTTACAAAATAAAATTGAATATGTAAAAATTCTATGATAGAATTCAATTAGCTGATAATTAAAAAACAAGATAACGGAATCTAATAACGGGGAATCCGGTGAAAAGCCGGAGCTGTCTCGCAACTGTAAGGGAAGTCGGCCTGCTGTGGTCCTTTCACAGAGGGGCAGGCAGACAATGAACCGAGCCAGGGTGCCGTTTGTATTTCATCATCAAAAGACTCGCGAGGCATGAGCCGGATGAGAGATGGGAAAATGTTTTCTCA
>OGJH01000670.1_pt1 | contig 38097 bp, 43 predicted proteins | sample 1572021 | NCBI WGS metagenome assembly OGJH01 (sample SAMEA2582098, study PRJEB24529) | metagenome | biome: Human gut stool | place: China | collected 2011
CTTTAAGCCATCTTAAATGACTCTGAGGTGTCTGTTAAACCCGTGGCGATTCAAGTCAGGAGTCTCAGCTCCAATGTTCCCTTCCCACTTTAGAATCAATTCACTTACCTTCCCTTTTAATGTTGCAAGGAGAACAAGCTGTTTCTTCGCGAATACAATCTCTTCCTGATGTATGTTTTTCTTTGCCATTGTAGTGTAGGTTCCATATCCATGTTGATTTATGTTAAGGATTACATTTTATTAACAATATTTTTATTGATTGTAAACACAAATCTCAATGGAATAGCATGAATTAAAGTCATCACGACCATTTTACCTAGTAGTATCAGCATGATAGTAAGTGAAATCAGATTATAAAAAGCAGATAGTCATATCGAACAAAAAGATAATTGAAATAAAACAAAAAACCATCACTGTTAAGTGATGGTTAATGATTTCAATATGGAATTATTTAGTAATCAAACAAAATAACCAGGATTATTAATCAGATCACTTTGTTGAGTACTATGTGCCATTTCAACAAATTCAGACACGCTTGTAATTTCATTGAGTGTGGTGATTGCGAATAATCGAAAAGAAAACTCTTTATTACCTTTTCTTGGGTAGATGTTCAGGAAAAAATTCAACTTTTGACCAACCGGACACATACTTGAAACCGCAGCATAAGATTGTGTCTGTCTGAGGTACTGAGTGAGGAATTGAGCAAGATCAACACCCTCATCAGACGTTAACGACCTGGATGTCTGAACCTTTAATAACCTTACAAGGTTATCTATGGCGGTCTGAATAGGAAGAAGTTCTATCTGAGGAACCTTCAAAAAATCAGCTATGATAATACCAAGTAACTGGCTCTGATCGTTCATGAAATTATGGATATAAAGAAAGTGTGAGTCACCGAATCTTTCAGCAGAATCATACTTAAAATTCCATTCATTCAATACTGCACTGTACTTCATTTTATTCATGGTTAGCTCCTCTTTATATAAAAAAAGATTAACGCAACATTCATCGGTGACGAAATTCTAAGACCCGTTAATTTCGCCCCCTATTGGGGTCATAAAAAATTGTCACGCTACGGCCTGTCTGGCAGAATCCCCTGAAACCGATTTGCGATAAGTAACCCTGATGAAAAACCTCATTAATGATGTTGCGACTGAAGCACGGGCATTACTGAACGGTATCCTCGCTGACTGTGATACCGATGACACAACGGGCACATGCCTATTTGCCAGTCTGCTATTAGCTCGTCTGGCACATAGCAAAGGGTTATCAGCTGTGATTAGAGGTGGCGATGGGAAATCTGACGGCGGGTTATTCACTATGTATGGCGGGTTCGGTCATTACTGGTGTGAGATCTCCAACAACGATGAATTCCATATTGTTGATATATCGGCAGATCAATTTGGCTTCGAAGGAGTTATCGTTAAGAACATCAAAGAGGTAGAAGGCTGGCCACGTTACATCCCTGGAAACCAGGATGTCGTAAATGCTGGAGTTGAGGAGCTCTTCAACCACGGATACTAAATGGTCGAGTCTAAGTGCGATTTATACACCTCAAAACGCCCCCATTCTCGATTCAAGAATTATTGATTTACAAGTAATATCAGAAATATTTAGTTCACTCTAAGGCAAGTGAATGAAGAAGAAATTACCGTCATGGTCACCAGCTGAAGATCTGAAGCTTATAAAAGGGCTTAAGGATGGTTACTCATTTGCAGCGCTTACGTCCATTCTTGGATACAATGAAAGGATAATCCAGTTAAGATGTATCGAGTTGGATTTATACCTTCTCATAAGAGAAAATCTCTCCGAGCCTAACGAAATTACCCTCAAGCCTAACTCTTCAATCAGAGTGCCACCGGCTGAACCAGCTTCAGGTATAACTCTTAAAACCCTGCTAGATAATGGATGGGTAGCACACTGCATAAATGGTGAAAATGTTCTGTACTCTCCAGAATGGTGGCGAACAAGAAACACAAGCCTGTTAGTACCCGAAGATGAGGATACTGATCAGCTACATAAGAAAACATCTTCACACCTCATTACCGGTAAACCGTGGACTCCTGACGATACTCGGGTCTTACTTAAGGCGATACAACATGGTATCAGTAAAACGGCACTTGCCGAGCTTACCTTAAGAAGCCATCAATCCACTCTTCAGCAACTTATAGAGCTTGGAATGATTACCGTGGGCGCTGAAGACGATTCATCTAGTACGGTTATATGGTTAAATAAAAAAATAAGTTCTGCGAAATTATCAAAAAAACGTTTTCTTGATGTCCTGCCACTAATCGAATTCGGCTGGCACATTGATGGATTCGACCTTACCGCCCCAGATTGGTGGAGCAAGCATATAGTGCTTAATGAAATTATCTATGAAACCGTACCAGATAAAACCATTTCAAATTACCCGGCCAGAACTGACATTGATTGTGATAGTGAAAAACCACAACAAATTAAGGAAAGATCAGTGCCTGAACGGAACCAAAGAGAACCACAAAAACCAGCCAAATGGGTATGTGGAAACTATAAGTTTTTAATTACACTTCTATCTGAGCATCGTTCAATAGAAGTGATTGCCAAGAAAATGAATAGGACAGATGGCGCGATTAGGTCACGTCTACAGCATATCGGTATAACGCGTTACGAGAAACCAACAAAACCTGGTGAAAAAGGAAGTGTCATTAAAGCTACATCAATTTCTACAGATATCTTCAGAAACCAGCCATTTTTTGTGAAGAGATTACTCATAGATGCCGGATGGTCTGAAAAAAACAATGAATTGCATTGCCCGGTCTGGTGGAGCAATTATCCACACAACGTTTAACGGGCTTAGTCACGAACTCTACCCTGGAGAACTATATGTTTGATTATTTTAACAGACCATTTGACACTTTCGACTGGGCGCTGATTATAGGATGCGGAATCCTTTTTGTCGGGCACTTTATCTGGAAAATCTTCTTCAGCGATGAAGGCCGTAGGAAAATTGATAATGAAGCGCCGCCTCCAATCATGACTCAGAAAGTAGATGATGAAACGGATGGTAAATAAGCACACAAAAATAAAACGCCCTTAAGGGCGTTTTATTTTATTTCGACAGATATTTAATATTAGACTCTATCAAATAAGTAAGCCTACGGCCATTTCTAACCGTCAGCAGTATAATCACCACAAAAATTACGGCAAGTATAAAAAATATTAGAGCAGTACTTTTTATAATATATTTAATATAATTGGATTTAAGATCATTTCCCGACTTCCAAGCAGAAAGAGGATTTGAAGCAAGCGCACCAGACTTGTAACCAATGTCATAAATATGGTAATCAATAGCTTTATAAAGTTGTAAATCAAACAGTGTGTTTTTGTCTTTGACACTATCCTCTTTATATTCAGGCATTAACAAAACCAAGTTTCCAAGATGATTTTTATAATTGCTATCAGATACTTTTTCAGCAGTAATTATTACACCTCTGAGTAACAGGCCATCGATATCTCCCAGTTTTTTTGCAGTAGCTGGTTTAGGATCTGCAAGTGCTTTTTCAACTGACTTTCTTAGTAAACTCCCTCTGTCTCCATAGATTTCATACAAAGAGTCCAAGTCTCCAGTTTTCATAGCAGTACTTATTTTGTCGGTATTGTATTTATAATTATGAGGCTCATCACCAAATGCAGCAATAAATAAATTAAACCCTACAAACAATACTATGCAACTTGTCATTATCTCAAGTTGTAAACCATTCCCATTAATAATTGCCCCTAGTATTACAATCAATATACATACACCCACACCAACTCTTCCATATATGGAAATAAATGATCCTATCGTATCAAAAGCATTTTCAGGAACTAACTCATTGGAGCGTAGAATGTTGAATATATCGTCAGAAACCTGTTTGACTTGCTCATCTACTGGCATGTCTGATGGAATACAAAACCATAATATTAGAAATATAATAGCGAAGATTAGAGATATAGCTAAGGTAAAATATATAGCTCTATCACGCTTCCGTCTAATAGCATTCTCAACATCATCATATGGATTACTTTGTCTGATTCTAGCCATAGCACATCCTCTAAATTTAACTATTATTTGGAAGACAGTTCTTTTGCTACCATAAAACGCTTCTCCTTCCATTGCGCTGCGCGAGCTTCAAGCTGGGTATGTTGCGTCTTGGCTCGGTCGTGGATTTTTTTAATTTCTCGACCGGCCTCATTGATCTGGTTTGATATGTAATCAATTGTCTCAACATCATATACAGTACGATTAGCTGTTTTGGCTACACGAATACTGCTCTCTTTTACTAACAAAGCTTGACGTCTGGCTTGTTGATTTACAGAATCACCAATTGCCTGAATCAGTAATGAGCTTTTATCACTCCTTTCGGCCTGGTCAATAATAAGATGGCTGCGTTTAGAAGATGGTATCGTTACTTTAATAATAGTTTCAAACTGGTCTACCATCGAGAGGTTATTGAACTTCATCATTTTCATCATCTTTAGGTCTTCAAATGCCTTTTGTTGTTCCGTGATCATGTCATTTCGACGTTTTGTTATGAGGGCGATTTGATGTTCAATATTCATTGCTTCCATGCTCAGCATGGTATTATCAGGCTGATTTTTTAGTTCCTTACGAATAGAAGCCTGAACTGTTTGTAACTTCTCCAGAATGTAATAGGCAGCTACAATGTTAACCCCTGTATTTTTTACACTAGTTAAAGCTTGGTCATACATTCCATCAATATTTTTATTCATTTCAAACAACCCCTCCGATATGCTTTCGATATCCGAGGTTAAAATATCGATTTGTCCTTTAACTGAATCAAATCTTGACATTGCACTAAAATGAAGACCGATGGCTTTCATTATGAAAGGCCCAACATACGGTATCCGTGACAGTTTCTTTTGAAGATAACTTGGTTCGACTGCATTACTGACTTCACGAGCCAGTGCAACAATCTCATTCAGAGTCTCTCCCTTCTTGCCCTGAGATGATGAGCTGACGCTGAGAAGGAGGTTATCAAGATAATTAATATCAGTAGTGTCCTCCAATCGTCCAAAGTTATGCGCGGCATCAATATCACCAATCTGGAAAGATCTGACTGCATCTTTTATTGATGATTCCATACTTACATCAACAGCATATTTATCAAATTCCTTAGCCACTTTGACATCTAATATATCAATACTATTTATGATCTTCATGTTATCTCACCTTATGTTCTTATTTAATTTATTGACCAGCTTCTTGAATTTTTCATGAGCCACTTCATCAATACCACTACAAACACCACTGGCGTTGATGTTCTTAGCCTGCCCTTCCCACATAGGTAATAAATTATCTTTAATATCTCGAAGGCTATCTTTTACATCGACAGCTGTTTCATAGCTCATTTGTGCTTGAACCTGACTTAGTTTTAAACCAACAAGAACTCCCTGAAAGTTATTAACTCTTATCCGTAGCCTGTTAATTGCCATATATTCATTGCTTGTGACACTATAGTCACACTCGTTCTTATTTTTCAGATATGACTCAACAACATCTATGAAAACCTCTAGCTGATGAATATCTTGCGCATAGATTGCCTCCAAACCCTTCGTGATTTCAGCATGAGCGGTTAGCATTTTGAAATGATCAGGTATCCGTTCGCATAGTTTCATAACTACTTTGTTATAAATATCTAGCTGGGCTTTCCGTAAGATTTCGGAACCTGTTAAATGATCGAACATCCGACGAAAAAGATTCTTTTTTCCCTTTGAGAAATTGACTTCCGCTTTTGTCATTGCGTCTATGAGATGGTAAATTTCATCTAAGAGCGACTTTTCAATATCACTCATCTTAACTGCTTCATCAATTGACATTTCATGCCCATTGATGTTGAGGACACATTTTTGATTTGAAATAAGCTCTGGCCCAAATCTATCGTAACTTAATGGGTCTTTAACAAAGGCTTCAACCATCTTAGTGGCATCACTGCTCATTTCAATTCTCCACAAATTTCGATAGAAAAAATTTACCATGTTCTCTTAAACTATCGAAATTCCTGACCATATAATGTCCGTTTTTCGGGGTCGTTTTGCGTTCAAAAAAAGTCGGAGAAAATTTGTCTGTCTATAAGATGGTGTAAACAAGTATAACTATGGTGGATTTCATGGTTAAATTTATACCCATTATGGTGGTAGCGGGCAGAACGCAGGCCAACTCTATTGCCAGGTTTCTACTGGATTCAGTGCTGGTGTGGTCATTATTGTGCTGGCTCAATACAATTATTCCATTCTATGTGCCGTTGGTAATAACCATTACAACATGCACAATTTATGCACGAGTTGGTTATAAAGTATTTTTCAAGCCGTTAACCTTCATGAAAACTAGAAGTTTTTATGTCGATGCTGAAAAACCAACAGTTCAACTCAATTACACATTAGCTGGTGGGCAGGCGAACCAATTTTTCACTTTAGCCCAAAAAACCACCAGCATCCATTTTGTTTACCTTTTCACCTGTCTCGTATACCTGTTTTTGGGTAAATCGCTCTCTAATTACGCAAAAAATATTAAGCGTGGTATATAACTCCATGAAACCGTTAATTATTGTTTTTATCATCTCTGCACTTTACCTCTCTTATCAGCTGATAAGGTCTCGTCGTCCAAAACATTGGTTGATAGTTTCCTCCTCATTGTCGCTTGCGGTTATTGTGTCCTTTCAGTTTCTCGGCGGTGTATTCCTGATCCCGACAGAATCCATGTACCCAACTATAAAACCTGGAGACTTGGTTATCGCTCAGCGTGTAGGTGGTTTATTCGATCATCGCGCTATTAGGCGTGGGGACGTACTCGTTTTTAACGCCCCTTCTGTTCCCGGCGTTTACTATGTCAAACGCGTATTAGGTATTCCTGGCGATACCGTCACATACAACGAAGAGAAAATCTTCTCGATAAACGGTAAACAAAACGGAAACCAGATTAAAAAAGATGGTTTTACTACTCAATACCAGGCAGATACCGACACTGCCGGTCAAAGTTATATCTTCCAGACAGATAACCGTATCGGCTACGTGAAAACGGGTAAGAAATGGATCATTCCCGAAGGATACTACTTTATGGCCGGTGATAACCGAGACCATTCGCTTGATTCCCGTTACTGGGACAATCCCCCTGGCACACCTAGGAACCTCAGAGGTCTCATTCCCCATGATAGTCTCGTAGGGCGAGTAAATTTCAGGATCGTCAATTTAGGCTTTCTGGCGCGTGGGGATTCAGGTGACCGTTCCATTAAACAACGACAGCAGCCGCATCAAAGGTAATCAGTCATGATGATCGAAACCTTTTACAAAACCAATAATGTGGAGGTCAGAAGCACTTACGAGGAGGTACTATCTGCCTACCAATTGTGGTTCAGGTTAACAAACCAGCTCTGTAACGATGAAGGATTCGAAGGTTTTACTGCTCATGATTTTTGTGTGCCTGATTTGTTTCTGCGATCAGTCGAATGCCATATCCAACGTGTGTCTGGTTTCCGTCAATTCAAAGAGCAATGCTTAATTAGCCCCGACAATACTATTCCTTTTGCCCTAAGAACAGACCATGAACATGGCTCTGCGCTATTCAATAGGTTTAATGATATATCGAAGTCTGCACTGACATCGCTGGGTATCGATCCAATACGCTTTGGTAACCCACCATTTGGTTTTGCGAAGGCTGTATTTTCGATTCTGAAAATTCACCATGAAGCAAAATTAAATGGATTAGTTGGGTACAGCCAGTTGTGGGCACTTGAAAACCAGTTCGACGAAATCCTGTTTGTTTGTTCTCTACCCGTAGCAGGCTGCGGGAGAATTCCATTTTATGAGGCTCCAGCCATCCCTCCTTACTGGATACCCATCACGGGAACTGAAGCCATCGACCTCTTTAATACCCACAACACCAAAATGAGGAAGAGAGAATGAAATCTATCACGACTGTTCTTTTATGCTTCCTTATCCTGGGTTGTGGAAGTCGGGATAAATTACCAATTCCCGCAACCAAGGCAATAAACGCGCTTCCAGATGCGATGGCAACCCTTTCTAATGCTGGTCTCTGGAATGAAAATGAACTTTCTGGCGCTGAATTCCTTGAAAACAGTGACAGAAGTATGATAGTTGCGAACTTAACGAGCGTTCCATGCAGAATGGTGTTCAGTTACGTCAAGACTTCAAATCATCCTTATTGGATGCCGAGCCAAATTGCTTGTGAGGGAGATGAGAATGATTAACTAGATACACTGATATGCTTCGTCAATCGCTACACGGTGGTATTCTGTTATACAGGCCTGTAAAGTGTATGAGGAAACCATGAACTCTCTACTCCAGCGTGTTGTGATTTACGCCATTGTGATTCTGATATGTAGCGTTTATTGCGTTCTGTACTTTGTGCCGCTCACTTCCATAAAGACGATCAACGCCATAGGCATTGCAAACTTAGTGGTACTGGCGTTACTCACATGGTTGTTAGTAAGACCACGGTTGTTCCAATTGTGGGGTGGGTATCTTGTACTGTCAGCAATTTATTTAGGTGCGATTTACCCTGATTTTCCATATGTTGAAGAAATCATCGTTTATACATTTGCCCTGATTTGTTTATCAGTCATGTTTTACGATGTATTCATTGATAACTGTAATGGGATACTGAGGCGCACCTTTCTTAGAATTAATTCTGAATGAATGGTGACCATATGGTTTTTAGAAAATTGGCAGCAAAAGGAATGTCCCGATGCGCCAAATTCCAGTGGTGCTTTTTCCTGCTAGCGTCATTAGCTTTATTCTTTCTACATGATGGCCCGTTGGTCATTGCGGGCCTCTTTATTACACAATTGTCTCTCCAGATGTCGATGACCCGTACAGGAAAGGAAGTCTTCGGCGTTATTTTTAATATCCAGTCATGGAGAAACAGTGGTGCTAGCCAGCAAACCTATTTTTTCCGGTGGTATATCGGCTTCCCGATTTCCTGCTTGCTATATATTCTTTCTCTTACTAATTATGTGTACGTTCCAGGCGATTTGTATTATCAGTTTATTGCAAGCAGTACTGATGACCTAGCACTCGTAATGAATCGTTTTGCTGTAGGCGTGAGTAACATACTCCCTGAAATCCTTCGAGGCGCATCTCTAACCCTTTCGATGATGATGTTTGTCGCAACATTGCTAAAAAATGTACAACTTGCTGAAGTACGTCGAATTTACTCCTCCATTCAGGATGGAAATGATTCCCAGAAAATTCTCTCGAATATGACATGGGAGCAATTCGAAAAGATTATAAGACTGCATTTCGAACTCAATGGCTACAAAGCAACTCTGACTAATACAGGAGCTGACGGCGGAGTCGACATTCTGCTGCAAAAAGATGGTCGCCGCGAAATGGTACAGTGCAAATTATGGAAAACCAGCAAAGTAGGAGTCTCGGTAGTCCGCGAAATTTACGGTGTAGTGCAAGCCAATGCATATGAGCGGGGTTATATCATCACCTCTGGGTTCTTTACTCAGGATGCATGGGAATTCGCTCTTAGCGCAAATGTTAAAGGAACATTATCGCTTATCGATGGTTCCAGACTTCTGAAAATAATCAAGGATAAAGAAATCCCCCCGCCTGCCACTGAGATAATAAATGTTGGTCCAGGTGAGAATCAAATATACGATCTTAATGTCATACCTAGCTGTCCCCGTTGCCATAGCAAAATGGTTAGAAGAATGTCGAATGGAAATTATTTCTATGGTTGCTCGGCTTACCCAATTTGTAAAGGAACCCGTAACCTCTAGAAATCTATTTTCAAGAAAACCATCTCATTTTGCGGTCGTTTTCAGGCCGCAAAATTTCGAGAGCTACCTCCCTCAAGATATAATCCGTTTATTATCGCGAGAGCATATTTTCCTAATCAATTCCGGGGCAACCATCTCACGCGATTATGGGGCTTTCCATATCATGCTCACTTTCATATACACCGTGAGTTGGGGCTTCGGCCAGAACGAATAGTGATCAACGAGGTTTTCAATGACGAGTGAAAAACGTGGCACAAGTGCTGAATACGGCCAGGAGAAATTACGCGAACGCGCAGCGCAGAATGCTGGAGATGAAACCCCCAGTGTTAAGGCGCGATTTTCTAAAAAAACCTTGAGTATCCTGGTTGCCGGTATCTTTGCGGTAAGCACATTAGGCGCATTTATTTTAATGAATGGTAAACCAGACAAAGAACCGAACCTATCTATCGTCGAAGTTGCAAAGAGTGGGATCAGCGTTAACCCGGATATTGCAAAACAACATGGTATCGATGTGGATGACGATGACCTTGATACCGATGAGGCTGGGCCTCAGCCAACACTGACACTTCCTATCACAAATAATGAACAGGAACCCGCATCAGCGCCCCCTGATGATGATAAAAGTGAACCTACTGTCACAAAGCAAGATAGCGCCGGTGTTTCCCCTGCATCGTCTGATAATCTTGGCGATCAGATGCTAAAAATGGCCACAACCACGCCACCAGCTAACCCGGATGCAAATTCACCAGTTGTATCTAAGTCAGATCCTGCTACGCAGTCATTGGTTGACTCAATTAAGGCTGAACCTGGGTTTACTGACGGTAGCGAGGTTTCACAAAACGCAGAGCAACCTGGAACGGTTGAGATAACTCCTGCACAGGAAATCGCTAAAAAAGCACTATCTGGGGCCACTAGTGAAGCCCCGGCTTCAGCTCCAGTTACAGCAGAACCAAATCAACACGCTGCGGCGCAGACCAACCCGGTTCAAACACCGCCATCACCTACCACACGTGATATTGCAGGTGTTGAAAACATCACTAAAGATACCTCTGGCCATCAAATTGACCCAGCTGAGTTCGGTTATACGGAACCCACTAAAACTACTGCTACGTCAGACTATAAAGCAGCATCAGAAGGCTATACAGCCCAACAGTTTGTTGTTCAGGAGAAGAATGCGCTTACTGGCGCTGACCTGGACTATAGTGGGCACTTTAAAACTGTTGAATACAATTCGCAGGGACAAAATACGGTATTCGTTTATTCAACCTTTTCATCAAAAGTATTCTTGTTACCATCGAAAGGTAAGGTCAACGTATACCTTTCTGATGAAAAAGGTTGGTCAGTCTCACTCCTCCCAGGAAATATCCTGCGGGTACAGCGTTCTGAAAACAAGGGGGCATGGTCGCAGGCAACCGACCTCTTTGTACTCAATGGCGAAAACTCCTACTCGTTGATTCTTCAGGCTGTTGGCGATCCTGATAAACGAACCGATTCCCTCAAATTCACAAAAAAGGAACTTTCTAAGCAAACGGACAAGTTGGCCAAAAAATCCAAAGCCTGACTGTTGAATTGAAAATACGAGCGCATCTTTGGTGCGCTTTTTTTTCGGGAGAAGTTACATGACAGATTCATGCATCGACGGCTTAAGGCTGGTTTCGACCAGTTACCACATTGGTTTACCCTGGATTGAATGGTCAGAGGCGAGATCCTACATCGTATGCCGAGCACTGGTAGATCAGGGAGTAATTGCCGGAACTGCTACTATAGGAACACGTCGAAAAAAGGTCAAAGAACGCATCAATCCAGGAGATCGTGGGTTATACCAAGTCACTGAAACTCAGTACGGATGGATAGCACTTAAGGGTGGTGGCGTGATCGATCCCTGCGGCTTTCTTGGTAACTCTTTTTCCGGCCCGGAACCCCAGTTTTGTATCCTTGAGAATGATGAGTGCTATATCAGGGGTATAAATCCTGTTCAGTGCCCGAGAACTCACTTACCTGAACATCTTGTAAGTGATGAGTTATTCCCGCTAACACGCGGTGTTATGCGCGATACATGCAGCCGTCTGCTGGGTTACAGGTTGCATATACAGGGATTGACTATGTCAGAGGCAGCATACCTTCTGTCGAGACCGCTTACCGATTTTGACCGGTACAGCCGCCTGGTATATGAATACTTTATTAAAATGGGACTAAGCAGCATTATGCCATTAAGCAACATCAAAATGCTGCATCCGAATTTAGCCCGTAAAGGTTGGCGTTCATTTTATAACGACCTGGATATGGACGAACTTGAAGCGTTTCTTAAATGATAAAATCAGGGTTCATCCCGAACCCTGATTAAAATTCAATAATTAGGTATGTAATCCACACCACCAGTCCAACGAGATTCCCAGTGGGCCAGATACAGCGCTGTAACATCTGGTGCGTTATAAAGTACAAGGCTATTTTCACTATTTTTATTGAAAGCCGAACTTGAGTAATTATAACTACCGGTTTCAACAGATATCCTATCAACACACAAATACTTATCATGGTGCAGAAGAAATTGATCATTCGTCCGTAACGGAATGCCCGCGTTAACTACTGTATTCATAGTCGAGACTGCATATCGGTTATTATTTTGCCCTTTGTCAACTACGATCCTGACATCTACTCCCCTTCGGTGAGCATTAATTAATGCTTTCGCAATTACGGGTGACGTAAAAGAGTATGCCGCCATACGGATTTCCTGCTGAGCTGAATTGATCAGATCCAGTATTGCTTTCTGTGCAGACCCTTCAGGTGAAAATCCGACAACGACTCTAACGCCACCAGCCGGTAGCATTACTTCTGTTGGATTATCAGCCTGTGCAAAAGTAGAAAAAAATAATAATCCCAACGATGTCAACGTACTGACCAACACCTCTGATTTCAACATATCCACCTCGTTTAAATGTGACACTAGTAAAGTTGGCTTTCATACTCAAAAAGAAGTTTTCATCCAGATTTTCATATATGTTAATAGACACGGATAAATGTCACCTTATATCACACATTGCTATTGTATAACGCCCTGCTTTAACAATGAAATCAAACAAAACAAATTTTATATTAATAAAGTTCCCGGCTCAAACTCGTTAAATAGCTGGAGAACATCCAAAGATCGAAATTATTAAAACTCGTTATTAAGGATGTTTAAATGAACGCTATCAAATTTGAGAAGTTTAAAACCCCGCTGGTGATCACCGGCATTCTGATTCTTGCCATTGTTACCGCTCACGCTTCTGGTTCAACCCAGGCAGGTTTTGACGATGTATGGCTCAAAATCTCTGATTACATGCAGGGTTCTCTGGGTAAGGTGCTGATCGGTCTTATCGTTCTGGTTGGTCTCGCAGCTGCTGTTGTACGTCAGAGTCTGATGTCACTGGCGGTTGCTGTTGGTGGTGCGATCTCCCTGTACTACTCACCGGACATTATCAATGGCATGATGGCCGCATCCCACGCAGTGCAAACCACTTTACCGGCATTCATGTAACCATCATGGATGTAAAAAAAACCGGCTCTGGCCGGTTTTTTTACATCTTCATATTTTATTTCCCGCCCATAGAAAATTCCATAATCCGATGTAAAGAACTATCCAGACCGCAACGATAACCCGGAACCGACGTTGGTAAGCACTGCGTGTTTTGTGTTTAAACATTCGTTGAGCAATGAAACAACCTGGCCACCCGCCCAGCACAATGAGCGCATCCAGCGTCAGTTCATCCACACGGTACTCGCCAGCAGTCGCGGCCTTTTTATCTTTGTAATAGATGTAAATCGAAATCAGACTCCAGATTGACATCCAGACAAAGGACGATAAATAAAACATAGATTACCTCCTGTTGAGGGCCGCAGTAATAGTTTGATGGTACTATCTTATTGTATTACTCATGAACAGATAAATTTGTATTCTTAAAAATGGGTACAATTTGCCCCCATTTTTAAATCATTCGCGCCGTGTCAAAAGGTACTATGAAACGATATCTAACATAAAGGTAATTCTGATGCCGGTAACTGATGAACAGAACGTGATCATAGGTTTCAAACCTACACCTGGCAGTATTGTTTCAGTACAGGCATACGCGGGGTCTGGTAAGACCTTTACACTAAAAGAATTCGCGGATGCAAACCCCTCACTCAAAATTCTCTATATCGTTTTTAATAAAGCTATTAAAGATGATGCAAAAAAGAAATTCCCAAAAAACGTCGAGTGTAAAACATCTCATGGTTTGGCCGTGACCCGGTACAAACACTTTGCTCATAAATACAGACAGTTTATATCCGTGAGCGAATACCGCGCAATGATGGGTGAAGATGACTGGAGAGTGGTTAAGCTTGCAATAAATGGGCTTACCCATTTCATGAATTCAGATGAACACGAAATTACTACTGAACACGTACTTAAAGACTTAAGTAAAACCGATAAAATATCTCAAAGCAGGTTGGATCAAGCGCTACGTGCAGCAAAACGTACATGGCAAATGCAATCTGACCCACTCAACGATGCCTATTGCTCACCGAATACCATCCTCAAGTTGTTCCAGTTATCGAACCCAGCCCTAGACCAGTTCTACAATGTCATTCTCTTCGACGAATCGCAGGACGCAAATCCGGTAACGATCGATATCGTTCTTAGAAACAACTGCTGCAAAGTTTTTGTCGGCGACCAGCACCAAGTGATAAACCGCTGGCGCGGTGCGGAAAACGCCCTTGAGATTGTTGAAGACCACGGGGCTCAGGTTATGCGCCTGACTAAGTCATTCCGGTTTGGGCCTCTTGTTGCAGCACTGGCCAACGTTGTGCTGTCAATGAAGGGTGAAACGTTCCCCTTGGTAGGCCTGGGTAGTCTTGATGCTATCGTTGAGCCATCGGCGATACAGGATCAAAACTTTTACGCCATCATCAGCCGCACCTACATGGGAGTCATACAATCTGCCTACGAGTCGATTATGTGGGGCAAACGGGTGATGTGGAATGGAGGTATTTCAAAATACCGTCTCGACGAGCTCCTTGATTTACATGCGCTAAAAACAGGTAACATTGCTGCTATTAAAAATAACCGTATCACTACGGAATACGGGAACTGGGCAAATTTTTTAGAGATCGCAGAAACCACCAAGGACGTGGACATGGTGCGGGCGATTAAGTTAATGGAAGTCTATGCTGATATCCCCGGGATGGTTGAGACCATGAGGATGAATGAAGCCAGAACAGAAAAGGAAGCTGATTTAATTGTTACCACAGCCCATACCTCGAAGGGAAAGGAATTTGACCATGTCATCATCAATGACGACTTCCCATCCATTATAGAAGCCGTTGTGATGAAGAAGCCACGGGAAGTAATTATTGACGAACTTAATCTGCTGTACGTAACTATTACCAGAACCAAGAAATCTGTAAACATCAATACTTCGTTAATGGAGCTATTAGAAGAATACCGAAGTCGTATTGAGCGAAATGTTTCAGTAGTGATAATCTGACAAAAAAAGCCCTGGTTAATTCAGGGCTCTTTTTTATTTCTATTTATCTTGTTGAGCTGGTGAGGCTTCGCCTGATGTGTCTCTCTGAGAATCGACAACCATAGACTGGATCACTTCAACGAATTTTGAGAAGGGCTGTGCGCCTACAACAGAGACTTCTTTACCGGTGACATTATCACGCACAATCGTGGTTGGTGTACCATCAACACCGGCAGCTGAACCGGCCTCCATATCCTGCTTAATGCGCTTAATCACTTCAGTACTGCCCATACAGGTATCAAATTTCGCCTGGTCTACCTCAAACAGTGCTGGGATGCTGTCCGCATCCTTAAAACCTTTACCGTTTGTTTCAGTATGGTTAAACCAATAATCAGTAACGGCCCAGAAAGCACTCGGCCCTTTCTGCTCCGCAATACACTCAGCAACAGCTGCGCCCTTCGATGCGACCGGCTCATGGAATGACATAGGGTAATGACGCCATTCCCAGTTAACAGCCCCGGCTGTCGCGGTATCAACGATATACTTCGGCGTTTCTTTGAAGCGTTTGCAGAATGGACACTCCAGATCTTCATAGTTGATCAACGAAAACCGAGCGCCAGGCTCGCCATAGATATAACGGCCATCAGTATTTTTATTTGCTTTGTCCCAGCCTTTATAGAGTGCCTTTCGTTCTTCCGCGAGCTTTTGGTCGGCGATAGACTTAAGAGCACCCTTTACTTCGTCCTGAATATTTCCGTTCACTCCCTGTTGAGCTGCGGGGTTCTTGGCCAGCGATGTACTAATTTTATCCAGCAGTTGATTGGTCATCACCTGGGTTTTGTACGAGATAAAACTAATTACCATCAACCAAACCATTCCGATTACAACAACGATTCCCCCGGCCCAGGCAAAAATTGTTTTATTTCCAGAACTGCACTTTTCATTTCTTTGCTTATCCATTGTACCCTCGCATTTTGATGGATTAGGACTTAGGTTGTTGGTTATCGATCTGCATCTGAATTCGATATTTCCGCAGCTCTTCCGGTTCACCACTGGAAAGCACATTTAATTCGTGGGCACTTAACCGATAGCCAGGTGTTGAGCAGTATTTATCTTTGATACGGAGGTATTCAGCCCTACTGGCGTTCTGTGTGTTATTAGGAAGGAGAAAGGTATTTTCCCCGCAAAATGCTGGGGTCTGTGTGAACGTGCCACGCGGCCCATTGGCATACTTTGTGTTTGCCACTGAAGTGAGCAAGACCTGGGTGTAATTGTCATGTGCCACATATCGCTTCCCGGATGGATCATTGATGGCATACGGACTCACGAGCGTATGCTCATACCCAGGGTAACGTATAGCCGCGCCACCGCGTTCTGTACCACGCCAGGATTCGGAGTACTGATACTGGTAGGGGTACTCGGCCCTGGCGGGGAGATTGCGCGTTTCGTCGAGGTAAGTACGTTGTGGCTTACCTGTCCCACTGCAACCGCTGGTGATTACGCCGGTAATAACCACCAGCAGGGGCAAAACAATTTTATTCGCCAATTTCATTGCTTAGTCTCCAATTGGATAGCAACGTCATTATCTTAATTTCTCACCCTTGACGTTATGTTTTATGAAGACAAAACGTCGTCATTTTCCAGCACGATTTTTTTCTCAATCGGTTAACTTACAAGGTACTTAACCGGAGAAATCTTTTAATGCTGAGACACATTAAAAATATTCTGAATACTTTTTTGCCTGATAACAAAAAGGCTACCACTGATCTATTCGGTGACGAAATCGATATGTCAGTAGATGAAGAAATCGGGAAACTCATTTCATCACGAGATAATATGCGCTATCCGGCAAGCGAAATCGGATTCCCGGCTCAAGTACCGGGTGAGTACGTATTACGTCATTACCAGAAACCACTTGTGATGGCGATTAAACGAGAACTGGATATTAGGGACTCTGAGTTTAATCAGCTTATTCTTCCTATGCTGATAAATTTCGCTAACTTTGTTCACCTCTTCCCGGCATCCGAAAACCATCATCACCGTGCTGCAACCGGATTGTTGCGTCATTCATTGGAAGTGTGTTTCCAGTGTATCCGGCGTTCTAAAAACATCGAGTTTGATTCAATGGCGGTTCCCGTACATAAATCAAATCGTGCATTAGCATGGCGACTTGCAGTCGCAGCTGGTGGGCTACTTCATGACCTCGGGAAACCATTTACCGATTTTGAAGTATGGAACGAAGACGGGAAAATTCACTGGCCTCCAGGCCATGAACCAATCCATGTCTGGGCAAAAGAGAACAATGTAAAAAGATACTATCTTGTATGGAAACCAGGCCGTCACCGCCAGCATACCTCCAGCACGAGCAATATGTTGTTGATGATCATGCCAAAAGAAATGCATGTTTACCTTCTTAACGGCGGGAATGATATTTTCAATGAATTGACCCGGGCACTGAATGCCAGTGCGCAGCTCAATGCAGAAAAAATCAGTGGTCAGGACGTTAAAAACAAGATCCTCACTACCATTAAGGCCGCCGACTCAGCATCCGTTAACTATGATATGCGGCAATACGCCGGTGATGCGATTCGTGCAAGCCAGTCAGGTGTACCTGCGGTTCAGCGTGTAGTTGATGCCATGCGCCATAGATTGAAAAAAGGAGATTGGATTCCCAACAAGCCAGGAAGCCCTGTATGGGTGACTACCTATGGCGTATTCATCGTCTGGGGTGTTGCGGTCAAGGATATTATTGAGACCGTTAGGAACTCCGGCGCTGTTATTCCACAAACCCAGAATAGTCTGGCTGACCTGATGCTAAGTTATCATCTCTGTCGACCAAACGTTCACCAGGACGATGACACTGCATACTGGCGTATTGCCCCTCATATCTTGAATGATAAAAGTTCAAGAGAAAGCAAAGACCCTAAAGTTGCGTTGAGCTGCATCCTTCTGATATCTCCAGAAGTACTATTTGTCGATACTGTTGACCCTCTACCATGCAGCAGCCGCATCCGTATTGAAGGTAAATGGGTGGAATACCTGACCGGGAGGCCAAACCAGCCAAAACTCGTCGAAAGCGAACCCTACATTGGTCAGAAGCCGGTTCCGTCAACCGGAATACCGAATGAGGTCGACCGCTCAGTTTTACAGGGCGGAACAATCATTGCTGATGAACAGGAATCTCCACTGGAGAGTATTTTTGGAAACCGACAGGTTACGCCGGAAAACGCCCACGAACTGCTGCATAAGCTCAATCTGCTTTCTGATGAGGACTACAATCGTGTAAAGGAAAGAAATACCAGTACCAAAAATCAAAAAGATTGTCTGGATGACACTAATTCACCAACAACTGAGCTGGCGGGCAGCGGGGAATCAAAAGGGCTCAAAGATAATCAACCAAAGCCAGTGTCGGAGAATAATGAACCCAAGCGCCGTCTTTCCCTCAAAGAAACCCTGGCATCGGCACAAACAGAGATTGAGTTCTCTGTACCCAGTTCACTTATAAAAGAACCAAACCATAAAACTCTGAACGAAACCCTTGAGTTTCATTCAATCATCAACTCGTATAATAGCAACGAACCAACTTCAAGCGATGCATTGGATCAGACCCAGCCCTCACCTACCCGTCAGGCATTAAAGGAAATTCAGCTGCACCAGGATGCTGTCGATACCGGCATTCAGTCTGGTGAGGTAATTGATGATTATTCAATTTACGAAGATTATGATTCCATGTGGCAGGATGACGTGAAAGCTGATAACGATTTTGGTTACTCGGCTCATGCGGATACTTCGGCCAACATACCGGCTAACGTAAAATTTTACGATAAATTTAGTCAGCTATACGTATCTGGTCTTGAAGCGGCCAAAGAATTTCTCGTTAAATATGTTACCGACCACTCAGACGATCTTTTCATTGAATCAGGCCACTTAATCATTGCTATTGATAAAGATTTTGATGAGCGTAATTATGCTCTGCTTCAGGACTCCAACTGGTTATGGCAAAGGTTTATGGAAGCCCCAGCCCAGTATTATTTCCATCGTACTCAGAAGTGCTTATATCTCAGAAAAGAACTTAATAATGATATCGACTTGCTGATGGATGGGAAGTTTAACGATCTGCTTTACTCTGCTTTAACTGATGTTTCTGATAAAGATTACAACATTACAGATTTATGCAATGAAATGATTTCAAAAGGTATGCTGAAGCGAACCTATTCTGGAGAGCCTGTCATTGCCGTAAGCGTTGCCTTAAAGCGACGTATTGCGGATGAACTCGGCATTGATATTACTCAATTGCAGAAGATTATGCTGATGCACTTTGATTTCTATTCAAAGACCGGTGTTGACTACATTCTTCCTAATAGTGAACGAATGCATAATCAAATGGTGGATAAAGATGAGTGAGTGGAAATATAACTTACGTTGGCGCACAAATTTTGAAGGCCTTGAGACTCTTGGTTGGACAGCAGGTATAGCCGCAACTATCGGGGTTAATACACTGTTTAACATGCCATCTCTACCCTGTTACCTCTCAGTTGCAGTCCAGGCTGCTTATGGTATTCGTAGTCTCCCGGCAGCATGGGATATTTATACGCACAAACGCCGCCTGAAGCGAAAACCAAAACCACTCGTAATGGACATGAAATCATTTATCGAACAGATGATTCGTGAGCCTGACAGCTATCTTATTTGCAGAGGCTTTGAGTGGGGCCAGAATGAGGGTCAACTGGCATCTGAGTTGATAAAGCGTGACATAAAGAAATTTGTAGCCAAACCATCCAAAAATTTTATGGGCCTCGGCTGGATTCATGCGCTAGGTAAAAAAAACGAATGGATCGGAATTTCTGAAGAACTTTTATCGTTGCATACGCTTATAACTGGCACAACCGGCTCAGGCAAAACAACATATTTTAAACTACTTATTCTTCAAGCCGCACTAAAAAAACAACCACTAATCCTCATTGACCCCAAAAATGATGAAGAACTGGCTGAATGGATGAAGTTCTGTCTGGAATTGGTGGATCGCTCAACGAAATATAATTACGTTTCATTGGCGCATCCTGAAAAATCAGCTCGAATATCTCCAATTACTAACTACACTCAGGCTGGCGAGGTAGCTAACAGAATTACATCGGTTATTCAACGTGCTGATAGTACGAGCGATCCGTTTGTTTCATTTGGTATTATGTCATTAACTACGGTTGTTGAGCTGATGAAAATCTGTGAAATCAAACCGACTTTACGCAATATTAAATCACAACTGAGTGCTGACATCTCTTCATTAGCATCTCTATTGATTATGGCCATCACTAAATTCGGCCACAAGACTTTAGGAGAGTCCGATTTCGACATTATTTTACAGGCGAAAATTGACCGTTACTCGTCTAAAATTAAAGGCCCAAAAGAAATAGCAGAAATATGTGCAGACATTTACCGAAATGACATTAAAGGTAATAAAGGGAAAGGCGATACTTCAATTGAAGCCGGTATTGATATGTTCGGTCATCAGCGCGAACACTTCCAGAAAATGATTCTGAACGTGATGCCAATTCTTAGTCAACTAACTCAAGGGTTTATGTCAGAGTTGTTATCCCCTGACAGTGCTGATGAAGATGAACTGAATGATACTCGTCCAATTTCGAATATTCAGGATATCATCACTACCGGGGGAATGTTGTATTTGGGGTTAAATTCCCTTGCAGATGCTGAGACTGGATCTGCGGTCGGTTCTATTTTCCTGTCTGATATAACATCTGTTAGCTCGACTGTGTACAATTTTTTAAAACCTGGTGGTCAGGACTTGGCTTCTGTAATGGTGTTAATCGATGAAGCAGCTGAAGTTATTAATGACCAAGTTATTAAAATGTTGAATAAAACCCGTGGTGCTGGGTTCCGCTTATTTATTTCGTCGCAATCGACTTCCGACTTCGAAGCCCGTCTCGGTTCAGAAGCCAAAATGAAGCAGGTTATAACCAATACGAACCACTTTACGGCGCTACGCACACCAGATCCTGATGCCCAGGAAGCAGTCATGAAACGAGTACCACCGACAAAGTTCAAATATATTATGCGTGGTCATGGCTCCAGCGCAGGTGCAGATCCTGAACAAATCACCGGCAGTGTCGGGGAACGATTGATGGAGGAAGAAGGCGAGTTATTTCAATCTCAACTGCTAGGTTGGTTACCCAACCTCGAATGCATGGCCATAAATCAGGCTAATAAAATAGTAAAAGGTAAAGTCCCCGTCATATTAATGCCGAGGAATGAGTCCGAGTTAAGCGATGTCCGAACTATCGCTAAAAAGTACCTTTCAATCTACGAACGTCAACAAAAGGTTCGTGGTGAAAAATCACGTATCAGCGCCGAGGGGTAAATATGATTAAAACCAAAACTCTATTAAAGCGTAAAGATGATCAAGCCTCATATGACGGTTTGACCATGATCTGGCCATGTGTTGATGGCATCACTGGGCAAATGTTAGCTCTACTGAAAACCCTTACTCCTGATGAACGCGTTGGTGCAGCAGTGAGCTCCGCTATCAAAGCTTATCATCAGGACAACGAGCAGGAGCTGAATGACTGGGAGCGGCTTGCGATCTATATCATTGAGCTTGGCTTGTTCGTTTGCCGGGAACTTCAACACACGTTGAATTTCTGTGAAATTACTTCACGGATAAATCTCCCGAGAAAGCTAACCAACGAACTGATTATCCAGGCTGGGAGGAAGGCGAAGATTGGGGATATCGAATGTCTGATAAGTTGAATGAGGAAAAGTGGCCTAAGACGATAAAGACACTGATCATCTGGAGTTCGACGATTCTCCTTTTTATCTCTGTCTTCTTTCCGGTTGAGTATTTTAAGTCTAATGCTCTGAAAGAAATCGCATGGGGTCATAAAATGATAGGCGAAAAAGATTTCGTCATGGTATTGCAAAAGGCTCGCGACAATTATACTGAAGCATTTGTAAATACGGGGATTGATAAGGCGTTAAAGGATTTTTACCAGCTTCCTCCCAGCGACATGGCCAACCACGGCGGGCCACTGAAATACTTTGTTGGGCTTTTCCAGAACATTGCCGAGAACCTGAATTATTGGCTCTACATGATTATGTATCGTTTAACACTTGATATGTATTGGTTACCGTACATGGCCGTGGTCATCATCCCGTCTCTGTTTGCAGGGGTAATGCGGTGGATGGCAAAAAGATATAACTTTGGATATGCCAGTCCGTTTCTTAACCGTCGTAGCATGGTATTGATTGGCTGGGGTGTATATAGCGTTCTCCTGTCGCTTTTTATACCGTTACCTGTGCCTCCAATGATCGGGGCACTCATAATGATAGTAATGATTCCTATTGGTTCATCTCTACTTATTTCAAACCTACCAAAACGTATTTAACCTTAAGAAAAGCACCTCAATTTGCGGTGCTTTTCTTTTTCCTCAATATTTCATGTTTGTTAAATTAGCTGTGCGAGGTGATGCATGACTAATTCGAAACCATTTATTCTTTCTGCCCTGCTCTGCCTGACGTTTACCGTAGGGATGATTAGCTATTTGCTAATTTCTGATGTCCCAGAAAAAATCCGTATCCTCAATCAGAAGATCACGGCATCAACTTACCCTCAGTCACGGGATGTCCTGAACAAAGACATGGCTGAAATCATACTGCCCTATCTTAAAAAGCAAAAAGCTGCTGAGGCGTCTCAGGTCAAAGTCCAAAAGCCAAACGAAATCTATACGCCGGAACAATTGCAGCAATCAAGAGGCTACAAATGAAAAAGAACATTTTGAACTCTCTTATATTTGGAATTCCGCTCATGGTTATGGTAAGCACGGCTGCATTTTTTACTTACCAAATCGATAGACAGTCCCAACTTCTTAATGACCTAGCGATCGTTGCTGAGACTCACAAGCCCGTAGTAAACAACAAAAGCGAACTACTGGACGCATTTGCAAAATACATTAATGCAGCGGGCCTAAAACCTGAATCGCAGAAACAATCCAATGTCGGTTACCGGACTGGAAACAAACCCGATACCGCCTATGCGCCTTCTACGGACAACGAACGTATTTATGGGAACCCGGATGCTCAGTTCTATATCATTGAGTATTCCGATTTTGAATGTCAGTACTGCAAACAACATTTCCCAATCGTTATGGATCTCGTGGATTCATCACAAGGGAATATTGCGATGGTTTTCAAACATGTTCCTGTTCACGGGCAGGCTTCCCGTACTGAAGCTTTAGCAGCGGAGTGTGCTGTTGAGCAGGGAGGAAATCCATCTTTCTTCCAGTTATCTAAAGCGTTATTCCGCTACAGCCAATCTGACGGGCACGGTCTTAGCGCACCGCTAGACCAAATCGCCCGCGAAACTGGTTTAGACCCGAACCGCTTACTTGAATGTATCAATGCGGCCAGGCCGTCCAGCAAGATAGCCGACGACGTTCGTGAAGCAGGTCAGCTTGGTATCCAAAAGACCCCTACAAACATTGTTGTCTACGGTGATAAGTCAGCCATTGTTCAGGGCGCAGTAGATGGAGCAGGCCTTATGCAAATGATGGCTCAGCTTGCAGGCTCTGGTCAGAAATAGGCGCATTTTGTCGTCAATAAATCTGAAAAAATTCATATGAGAGGTCATCATGGAACCTGTTTATATTTCTCACTCGATTGACGAACCACCAAAGTTATTTTTTTGGTCGATTGATGAAGCCATGCCATTTTTCGTTGCTCTCGCGGTTGGGATTATCACTGGACGATTATTACCGATGATAATTCTGGGTGTTGTAGTTTCACGTGTTTATGGCGGTTTTCTGGCGCGAGCTTCTGAGAAATATTTTATGCACCTCTGTTACTGGAAATTCGGAGTCACATTCGGTGGTGGCACTTTTGTACCTGAATCCTTCGACCGGGAGTTTATTGTATGAATATCCATAATTTCAAAAAAGGGTTAGTTGGACTTCAGTTAGAAAACAAAAGTTTCAAGTTAATCTCTGCCTCAATGATTCTGGCAAACCTTGTACTTGGTTATGCTCTGTTAGCCAAAACACAACCCATCACTATTATTCCGCCAAACCTTACAGAAACAGCCTGGCTGGATGAAAAAGCCGCCAGCAGCTCTTATATGAAGGCATGGGCGTTATATATAGCCGACAGTTTTGGAAATGCTAACCCAGCCACTTTAGATCTACTCAAGAATTCTATCGGCCCGTTTCTTGACGCTTCAATTTACACAAAAGTTATGAAAGCAATGGACGACCAGATTGACCAAATTAAGCGCGACCGAATCTCGCTTTCTTTTAATCCGGTCGGGGTTATCACCGACCCGTTAGCAGTTGGTACTTTTTATGTCACCGGTAACCAAACTCTCGAAGGTATCACCGGCAAACCATCGACCACGCCAGTCTATTACGAGATTACTGTTAACGTAAAAGGCTACCGGCCCATTATTACGTTCATTGAGATAAAGAGTGGCAAACCGTTGCTGCCAAGTGAAGAAGATAAACACAAAGGTCAAAGGCAGAAATCTTCGGCAGCTCGAACTTCCTGACAGAATTTCGTTAGTTGATTTAACCGAGATATAAATCTTTAAGCGAGAGATTAATAAATCAGCAATCAGTAAACAAAACGGATGTGCCGAAATGAATTTTCTGATTGGTAATAGCCAATTTAAAAATGAACGTAGTGTTGCCACTTATCGGGGGGCTAAATGTTGAATAGTAAACGCATAATTATCCTGTTGCTTACCGCGTCGTCCACATTAGCGACCCATAGCGTAACGGCGGGCGAAATGTCTGTTGATCAAGGCATGGTATTTGAGCAGCCTGATGCGCAGTCGCAACCCAAAGTCACTGCAAAACTCGCCTCTCGACCAGCATCCTCAACTCAGGCAATGCTCAGCACAGAAACACGCCCATATCCTGACAACTATACACCACCAGCAAGTAACTCTATCAATGGCGGGAGTGAACCAGCTATTGATGGCCGTAATATTCAACCAGTACCTGCTGCAATTGCCAGTCCCGTTCCACTCACAAAAGAAGTCATTCCTTCTCGGCTGGAATATATCGTTGCGCCTGGCGTGAACACCCTCGTACCGATTTCGATTAACCAGATCAACCGGCTTGTTACACCGTTTGAACACCCTGTAGTGCAGAAAGTTAAACAGGAGGGTGTAACTGTAAATGTAAAAGATAACGCTCTCTACGTTTCCACCTCAGACAGTAACCCGGCAAGTCTCTATATCAGTGAGAAAGGTGACGAAAGTGTAGCGATCTCCGTGTCGTTAGTACCTCAGAAAATTGCACCGGTGCAAGCCACTCTCATGCTTTCACGAAAGCTGAACAACACGAGTACTTCTGGTGTTATGCCTGCGGCATATAACAACTATGGTGGAAGCGAAGTCAAAGCCAGGCGATGGGAACAGAAAGATAATTACATCGAGACGATTCGCAACATAATGCGAACCATCGCGCTTGGGGACATTCCACCCGGATACTCTCTGGGAAATCTCTCTTCAGGAGTTGGTATCCCGAACTGTAATTTCCGCACGGGTACTGACCAGGATCAGATTCGCTACTCCTTTGCAAATGGCCAGTATCTTCAGGGTAGTCAATTCAGTGTCATCATCGGCGTTGCACAAAACACTGGTTCATCAACAGTAATGGTTGATGAATCACTCTGCACCCATCCTCAGCTTGCAGCAAGAGCACTATGGAGTCGCAACACTCTCCAGCCTGGCCAGCGAACTGAAGCTTACTTCGTTATCCGCAACATCCAGCCAAACGAACAAGCTAACGATTCCATGCGCCCTAAACTCGCGGAGTAAAATCATGCTTATCCCCTTAAAAGAGAAATGGGCCTCAATTTCAGCAAAGCATAAAAAATGGGTTTTATGGGCTGGCGTATTTACTTTCGCCGTTCTTTTTTTGCTCTTGGTTATACCCGACTCAGCTGGCCCCCGAAATCGAGCGCCACAAGAAAAAGTGATTGCCAGCGTCCTTACCGATGGTGATACCAATGGAGTTAGCCAGAATGCTATTGCGGCGCGAATTCGCGCACTCGACAAGACCATTAAAGAGCAAGGTCAACTGATTAAAACGTTAACCGAGAAATATGGTGCTGATCAGACAGCTCAGCGTCTTAGCAATCTGGAGAACAACCAGAAAAAATCAGGCGCTGAGGTTGCAGCTATTAAGAAACGCGTTGATACCGTCTCTAACCCTGTGCCTTACTCACAACAGTCTCGCGGAGCGACACCACTGGCTGGAAACGGCCAACGTAACGTCCCTACTCTGTATAAACCTGAAGAGATATCTGCCCCTTCAGTTGCGCCAAGAAACTCAGGAAGTTTCAATAACGGGAAAACATTACAGCGCGTATACGAAGATGCGGCCCCCCCTGTCGTACCGGAACCCGCAGCAAACCAGCGTCAGCAGAAAGGGAAGGATGGCAAAGCAGTACCAAGCCAGGCAACTCCTGAAATCATCACTGTACAGGAAGATATTGAAGCCGCACCCGTTGCTGACGAAGATGATAACCCCGAGAACCAGACCTACCTTCCTGCAACGTCGATCATAAGTACTGTTTTGATTGCGGGGATGGATGCACCAACATCTCGTGATGCACGAAAAGACCCTTATCCGGCGCTGGCCAGGGTGAAAAAGGATGCAATTCTCCCAAACCGTTTCCGTGCAGATATACGTGAATGCGGAATGCTTGCAGCTGGGTTCGGTGATTTGTCCTCCGAAAGAGCTTATTTCAGATCGGAAGTCATAACGTGCATTCGGGATGACGGTGCAGTTTTTGAAGCCCCACTCGTAGCCTACGCTGTTGGTGAAGATGGTAAATCAGGTGTTCGTGGTCGACTGGTTACCAAACAAGGGCAATACCTGGCACGAGCCCTGACCGCTGGCTTCCTACAGGCTGCATCTCAGCTCTTTAACGTACAGAGTATTCCGACAATCAGTATTAAACGCGATGGAGATAGTAGTGACGCTACTCCTTACCAGCAGGTTATGAGCTCTGACGCACTCCAGGGCGCAGCAGTTTCTGGCGTAGGTGGCGCATTGAATCGTCTTGCCGATTTCTATATGCAAATGGCCGGTGACCTTTTCCCTGTAATTGAAATTGATCCAGGCCGTAGTGTTGATTTTATTGTGCAAAAAGGGGTCATGCTGAAATTCACACGTGTTACTTCAAAAACTCAAACCGTTGGGGGCAAGAAATGATGACGAAGAAAATTGTATCGGCATTGTTTTTAGTTAGTGCCGGTTTTGCGATGTCGGGTTGCTCACTACTGGGCCAGAACGATGAATATGGATGCAAGGGAATGCCCAATTCGGTCACATGTATGAATGTCCGAGATGTGTATGCCCTGACCGATGGAGATGATTACCAGGAGCAGATTGACACCGCATCTGAAAACCAACTTTCGGGAAAGCCTGTGGAGGTTAAGCGGCTGCGCACTACAGCCGGGAACGGTGGACGGAATACTGCCGATGGTGGTCGATACGTCCCTGTGCCTGCTACTGCTGCTGATCCTCAACCCATCCGAACGCAATCTATCGTCATGCGGGTGCTGGTTGACCCCTATGAGACCGCAGATGGAGACCTTAACGTCCCTGGCTACGTCTATACCGAGATTGAGCCGCGTCGTTGGGAAGTCGGTGCAAGAAATAGTGCCACATCAACTGCTGTTATCAGACCAATGTCTGCACCGGTTGCCGCTGCTCCAGCACAATCCCAGGGTGAGACATCACAACCTCCTCAGAAAGGGAGTTACATTAAATAATTGTCCAGTAGTACCGGTATACCGGTACTACTTTTTTCATGTGCTGTATTCCTTGGTCGTCTTTTTAATACCCATCACTGAAAAGGTAAGCACATGAAACAAAAGTCATTATATATTGCTATTGTTCTGGCACTTCATTGTGCTGTAGCCGTGGCAGATAACTCAATCGATAGCACCCAAATTGACGAAGTTACTGTAAATGGTGATGGCAATAACATTTCAGGGCTAACACCCTGTGCAACCCCATCAAACTGTAAATCACCACTCGGCAACTCAAGTGTTTCAGGGAATAACAACACAATTACTTCGTTAACAAACTATATTATTACCGGAAGCAATAATGACTTATCATTTAGTTACGACCCAAGCCAATTCTGGAATGACTACGCCAATAGTTTCAATGTTTACGGGAATAATAATACTGGCACTGGTCTTTTTGATTTGAATCTGGTTGGGAGTGACAATAAAGTTCTAGGACAAAACCTTGCCGTTATGGGTTATAGCAATAACGTTTCAGGAAGTGCATTGCAAGTAATAGGCTCTTATAACGAACTGGATATGGTAGGTATGGGAGCAATTCTTGGTTCCAGAAACACTGCTACTAATTACGCTGGTTCTATAATGGGTACATTCAATACGGTGAGTGGTGGTTCCTACGCTTTGACTATCGGTTCCTTAAACAATATTACAGCTGCACCGATTAATGACCCCTCTGCTGTTTTTAAATTTGGCAACATCACAATCGGCACAATTAATACCATTGATTCCGACGAATCGATCGTGCTTGGCAACTACAATACTGTATCCGATGATAACGCAATTGTTATTGGTAATTATGCTTCTGCTTCAAATGGAGGTATTTCCATTGGGAACGGTTCATTCTCCAATAGTGCTGATACCGTATCGTTTGGTTCAGCTACGGTACAAAGAACACTGACTAATGTTGCTGATGGTTCCAGCCGGTATGATGCGGTGAACTATGGTCAGCTCATGAATTCCGTTAGTTCACTTCAGGCGTACACTGATAGTGCCATCAGTTCGTACCTTTCATCCATTGGCTCTGGCTCTAACACAACGCCACCTACTACAGGCGGAAATAACAATAACGGTACGGACGGCAGCGGGACAGGAAGTGGTACAGGGTCTGGTAGCAGTAACGACAATAGCCAGACTGCCACGGATACTAATACTTATACCGACGAGCGTGAAGTGTCGATCAACGCTCGTACCGACAGTCTAATTGCAACTGAAAGCGCATCCCGAGTTGCTGGCGATGCTCAAACTCTTGTAAGTGCAAACAGTCATACGGATGCCCGTGAATCTGTCATCAACTCAAGGACTGATTTCCTTGTCGATACTGAGCGCCAGTCACGGATTGATGGTGACCGACAGACCTTGGCTTCAGCTAATAGCTACACAAACCAGAAGTTCTCTGACCTTAAAAAGACGGTTGACCGTAATGATAAAAGAGCAAAAGCAGGCTCAGCAAGCGCAATTGCTATCGCTTCAATTCCCTTCCTCAATAACGTGTCGGGTTTTGGCATGGCGATGGGCGCGTACCGAGACCAGGGGGCAATTTCGGGAGGAGCGAATTACGCTATCAATGAAAAAGTAAACGTCCGCTTTAGCATGTCGGCTGATACAGCCGGTGGTGTTGGAGCTGGTGCAGGATTTGCGGTTGGCTTCCAGTAATAATAAAGCATAAATAAAAAGCCACTTTTTTGTGGCTTTTTATTTGGACTAATTGAGTAATTAAAACCGATATTAACATTTCATCACTTCCTTTTTTTGGGGACAGTTTGCAGCCCTTTTCCCTGCGGCAAAATAAATCAATATGTGAAAATGAAACCTCTCTCATTTGGAGCGGTTACTATGAACTTTATCAAACATGTCGCGACTGCGGCACTTTTGGTGGCACTTTCTGCATCAGCTTCTGTATTCGCCGATACAGTAAAAACAAACACCGGGAATATCGATACGATTTTCAATGAAAAAGCGTTCAAGAACATTCCTCAGAATTCGCAGGAAGTAAAACGTTTTGTCGTCCCTACTAACGGCATCATCGCACTAGAGATTGATGGGAAAGTTAATTTGCTGTCTTCTAATGGCCGCTTCGTTATACAGGGAACGCTCTATGACACATGGGCTAAAAAGCCTCTGACCACCATGAGCGAAATAACCAAGAACGCCAGCATCATTCCGATGAAAGAGCTGAACCTAAATATCGCGGACTTGCGCCCAGCCGTATGGGGCGATGGGCCTAAAAAGGTCATGATATTTACCGCACCTGGTTGTGAAGCCTGTGCAGCCCCACTTTCAGCACTTGCTGACCTCGACCCGAAAGAATTCACCGTTAGCGTTCTGTCGCTCGGAGCTCTGGGCCCGGCAAGCCAGCAGCGAAATATTGAATTGTATTGTGCATCCGACCGCTACCGCGCAGACCGCGCAATTATCAGCGGAAATTCCACTCAGAAATTCGACCAGGTAAAGAACTGCGATATGCAGGCTCTGGCTCGACGTGAAGTTACGGCTCAGATACTAGGTGTCAGCATGATCCCTTTCATTGTGCGTGATGACGGCTCCTACGTACTCGGCTCACCAAAACAAGGCCTCAAAAACTTTATCGAGAACAAGTAACACTTTCTTGGGAATCCTGGAGGCATTATGAGTGAATCTTTAATTTTTCAGCGACTCAAAAACCTGAAGCGTTTTTCTGACTTGTGTCCTGTACGTGCATATGACGAATCCAATCATTTGTTTATGTGCGACAACAAATATGTTGGTTTCGGATTTGTTTGTCGTCCCTTAAGCGGGACAACCGGCAAGGAGATGACTAACCTTCAAACGTTGCTGTCTTCCAACTTCCCCGCCAAAACTATCGTTCAGTTTGACCTGGTTGCAAGCCCAAACATCGTACAGAAAATTAACCGGATGGACGTATTGCGTATGGATTGCCGGGACGCAATCCTGCGTAACGCAATTTATAACCGCTCTAAATTCCTTTTGAAAAGCACCGAAACGCCGATGAAGCGAACCGGGACTCGCGTCCGAAATTGTGTGCTTCTCATTACAGTAAAAATTCCGATCAAATATAACTATGAAATGCGTGAAGAAGAATTCAATCACGTTAACGAGCTGCGGAATGTGTTCGAAACGACGCTGAGCATCACTGGTTTGTGTCCCGGTGCATTGACGCGTGAAAGTTACATCGATGTTCTGAGCTCCATTTGCAACCAGGGTGAAAGCGCCTCCTGGAGAGACCGGACGCCGGTACAGCCACAAGAAGACAAGTACATTTCAGAACAGTTAGTCGACCACGATCGCATGTTTTTCATTAAGAAAGACTATTGCGGTTTTGGTGATCCGACAGATTCCGAGCTTCGTGGAGAAGCACCTACACCGACAACGTTTGTGAAAACATTGAGTGCGCGAAAATTCCCGAAAAGATTCTTTCCCGGGCAAGCGCAATACTTTCTCGGCGATATGATGAGTGGTGTTACTGGAATTAAATCATCCTGCATCATCTCAATGAGCCTGATTTTCTTTGATCAGCAAAGTGAAAAAACTAAATTCACCTCGAAACGTAACTGGGTTGTTCAGCAAACCAGTGGCCCATTAATTAAGTGGGTTCCATCACTCATAAACTTGCGTGAGGGCTTCGATCTTCTTAGCGAAAAAGTTGATAACAACGACCCAATTTGCAAAGCCAAATTTACGGTATCAATCTTCTCTAACTCAAAAGATGGCGTGTTACGCGCTGCTCAGGAAGCTGCAAGTTATCTGAACACCTATCAGTTTAAGATGATCCCAGATACCTACTATGTTGCGCCAATTTTCCTGTCAGCTCTGCCAATGTTTAACGAAGCATCAGCAGAAAAGTCCATTGGCCGATATCGAACAATGGCACTCAGTGAAGCGATGGTACTTTCACCTCTCTATGCAGATTGGCAAGGTACAGACAAACCCGCCTTAATGCTGACATCGCGCTCTGGCCAGATCCAATCACTGGACTTGTTTGATTCTGATACTAACTATAACGCCTGTATCGCAGCTGAGTCGGGGTCGGGTAAGTCATTCCTGACAAACTACATTATCACCGCCTACAGAAGCCTCGGGGCTAAAGTCTGGTGTATTGATGTAGGTGACTCGTACAAAAATATCTGTGAGACCTACCAGGGCGATTATCTCGACTTCAATCCCAAAACCAGGCCATGTCTTAACTTCTTCGAACTGATCGAAGACTATTTCGGTGAGTCTGAAGATGATGACTCCAGTGGCGGTGAAGAAGATCTGATCATCGGATTGTTATCGGTGATGGCAGCTCCTAAAGAAGGTCTGAATTCATTCGAAGAGTCTCGACTTAAACAACATGTAGCTGATCTTGTCCGTGTACACAAGAAGCTGACCACCGTTGATATGGTTGCTGATTCACTGCTGAAAGATGAAGATAAAGACATTAAACGTATTGGCCATCAGCTCTATCCGTTCACGAGTGCGGGCCAGTACGGGAAGTACTTTGTTGGTAAGAACAATATCGACTTCAAAAATCCGTTCACTGTACTTGAACTTTCCCGACTGGAAAGTTCAGAACACCTTAAACAGGTTGTCCTCCTTCAGCTGATTTATCAAATCCAGCAGGACATGTTCATGGGCGACCGTAGCCAGATGAAGCTGGTCATTATCGATGAGGCCTGGGCATTGTTATCAGGAAATATCGGGGCGTTCATCGAGAAAGGTTATCGCCGGTTCCGTAAATATAACGGAGCTGCAATTACCATCACCCAGTCTATCAACGATATTTACAAAGATAGTATCGGGAAATCGATCGCAGATAACTCAGCCTTTATGCTCTTGCTGGGGCAAAGTGAATCCGCAGTGAACGAAGCTGAAGCAAATAAACGTCTGGCGCTGGACGAGGCTGGTTACCGGTTCCTTAAAACCGTTCGTTCCACGAAAGGTGTCTACTCAGAAATCTTTGTCATTTCTAAAGCGGGCCAGGGTATTTGCAGACTTGTGGTTGACCCATTCAGCTTACTTCTCTATTCGACTGACCCGAAAGACGTTGCCGCGATCAAAGACAGAAAGTCCCGGGGGATCAATACCGAAGAGGCTATCAACGAAATTCTGGTTGAGCGGGGGTTAGCCGCATGATTAAAACCGCTGCAATTGCGCTGCTTTTTGGTTTCATCGGAGCCGCCCTTTTTGGGCGGTTATTCCCACCAGCCTCGCCCTATGACTATGTTGCAGTCATCAACTTTATGGACGATAAAGGTCAACCGTTAGGTGAAGCCCAGTCAAGGCTGGTATTAGCCCGCGCTGAGAAACTGTCAGAGGCGGGGTATCTTGTGCTCAATGCCTCAGCCCTTTATAGCTACCCTACGGGGCTCAAGATCCCCCAGACCATCAACACTCAGCAATAGCGGTGGGCGAATGAATACACCCAAATCAGTATGGAGCTTAATATTTCGTAAAAAGCGAAGCTGGAGGCAACATATTGTTTTCAGCATCGTTGTTATTTTCTTAACCGCACCGCTGACGCTATACGTGCTTAACCGGTATGAGATTGGTATCGATCCACAAAATAACCAATGTCTTCCTCCGTACCGAATATATCTCGTCGATAAAATGGACAAATCAATCGTCAAAGGGAAAATTTACGCCTTTCATTCTGAGCTAATGCAACCATATGGCAAAGGGCTGAAAATTGTTGATGGCATTGCGGGAGACACAGTCTCCGTTGATCCCGAAGAGACTGCAATTAACGGCTCTATGGTCGGTGAGGGACTGGCATTAGCAGCAGAATCTGGCCATACCGAACAGGAGCTAACGCGTAGTGGTGTCGTACCGAATGGTCGCCTGTGGATGATGGGGCGCACCAGATACAGTTTTGATTCCAGGTACTGGGGATCATTAGACGAGTCACAAATTATAGGCCGAGCGTATCCATTATGGTAAAAAAAACACCTTTTCGACTTTCGATATTGGCATTTGTAACCGCTGTTGTTTTCACTCCAGTCTGGGCCGAAAACACTGGTATCTATTTAAGTGATCTGCCGTCAAGACCGGTATCCAACTTAGATAATATTCCGACAAGACCGGCTAATAACTACTCAGTCACTGACATTCAAAAAGCTAAGCGTCAATTATCTGCAACTGAAATGAAAGATATTGACAGTCTCATAAAAGCGGCTCGTGATAATCAAAATGCCACTGCCGACCGCGCTACTGACACGGTTAAAGATAATCGAAAAATGATGGGTGAAATGCCCGAGTATAAAAATACAGATGAACTAGTCGATGATGCGGTAAGAGGAGCGTTAGCAAAGTCTGATATGACTAACGAGAAACAAAATAAGCCAGCCGGTGATTTTATTTATATTCTCGTCTCCGCGTCTCTCAGCGATGCTGAAATCACCGACATTCTCAAGTTATACGATGGACGCACGGATATCGCTCTGGTTGTCCAGGGGGCAAAAGATAAAAAGAACCTGCTTGATGAACTTACCCACTGGCAGAAACTTTCCTTCGACTCCAAGTCTTCTCTGGCCGTAAACCTCGATCCAACTGTATTCAAAAACTACAACGTTAGTTCTGTACCGACCATTATCCATGAAAAAGATGGTGAGCTGGTGGCCAGGGTGACAGGCATCTATGACATCGCGTACCTGAAAGACAAGACCGGCGACCTTGGTGTGGCCGGGCCCGCTGTTGGGGTCGTAGAGAAGAACCTTATTGATGAACTACAGGAGAGTGTCGCTAAACTCGATTTTGATGGCATGAAGAAAAAGGCCATTGATAACTACTGGCCCCGCCAGGTTTTCCAGGAATTCCCGGAAGCGACAAAGCGAGCTACCAGAACCATCGATCCGACGGTCATTATCCCTCAAAACATTACTTCACCTAACGGCGATATCGTTGCAAAACGGGGGCGATTTAACCCGCTAACTGTGATGCCATTTACCATCAAGCTAATCTTTTTCGATGCACGTGAAGAATGGCAACGCCAGTTCGCCAGGTATCAGTTTGAACATACACCAGCCTCCCTCACGCCAATACTGGTCACGACAAACGTGTATGGTGATGGCTGGCAGACCTTCCGTGACACCAAGAAAGAATACGGTGACTTCGCAAGGCTATACATGATTCAGCCAGGCATGGCCGAACATTATGGTTTGATAAACGTGCCCAGCGTTGTGACAGCCGACAGTAAGCGATTCATTAATGATGAATATTCACGCAAAGATTTTGAGGAGCTGAAATGAAAAAAATTCTCTCAGTTCTGAAATCACCCAAGACCCTGGTGCTCGCATGTCTGGCTTTTACTATGCCGGTTTTTGCGGCTGACGTTTCATCACCCGTACAGAACAAGGTCTGTCATGATAACCAAGTCTTATCAGCGAAACTCATTACGGATGTTTGCTGGAACTGTATTTTCCCGATAAAGCTTGCCGGTATTAATCTGTCGATGACAGGTACTGCACCTGACAATGCAGCATCAGGGACAGTATGTGCCTGTAAGGATGGATTGAACGTCTATCACCCGGGTGTATTGACCGCGATGTGGGAACCGAGAAAGCTCATCGAGTTAACGAGAACACCCGGGTGCATGTCATCCCTAGGAGGGGTAACACTCGACCTTGGTAATGATTTGCAGTTTGGCCCGCAGACCGATGGAGCAGCCGAGGAACAGCGGGAGCGTTTCTCAATAAGTTTCTACAACGCACATATGTATGCTATGCCGTTATTAAGAATGTTGGATATGTATCTACCCGGTCAATGTAATGCCGACCCATACAGCGATTTTGATATCATTAATTTCACGGAGATTGACCCGACCTGGAATAATACGATGCTGGCATTCTTCCAGAACCCGGAATCAGCAGCTGTGGCTAACGTGATAGCAATGCAGGCTTGCGCCGGTGAAGCAGCGGCACAATTTGCAGGTAAACAGCCAATAGACTCACTTTGGTGGTGTGCCGGTTCCTGGGGTGGGCAGTATCCTTTAACTGGATCGGTACGGAGTATGGATGCCCCCAGAACAACCAGCCTGGTCGGGATCCGTATGCTGGCCGCAGAACATCGTCGTGGACTGGCCTACCGTTCGATGGGAAACGATACTGTTTGTCGCTCCAAGATTTACCCAACGTTGCCAAAGCAACAGTACAAATTGAATATGTTCTACCCTACCCCGGAGACAAAAAACAGTCATGAGGTCGGTGAGTCCCCATACCAATGGCAAGGTGGGCCTTTCCGTTATCCAACCGGTAAAGGCCAGGACAGCACCTACATGATTTTCCAGTGGGTAGATTGTTGCCGCACAATGTAATAAAAAAACCCTGCAATGCAGGGTTTTTAATTTCTGTTTTTCGTTGAATTAAGCCTGCCGTTTAATGGCCTCATTCTGATCATCATTCGCTTCATTACTGGCATCCTGCAACACCTTTGTTTCCTGGTCTACCTGGGTAGGTTCTGTCTCAGTGCTTCCAGCCAATTCTTTTTCAGCGGCCCGGCCATTGGCCTGATTAAGCTCATCAGCAGATGCCTGCGCGTGACGTTTGAGTGATGCTGCCAGATCACGAATGAGATTATGAAGACGAGACTTAAACTCCTCGACCTCATCCTGATTAAAACAGTTATTTAACCAGAGGGTATCGATGATCTGGTGCAATTTATCAAAGTTCTGAATAATGCGGATAACCCGCAGCGCTTGCGGCGTTCTGATGCGAACCTCATGTTCTTTTGGATGGGTATACCCGACTTCATTGAGGCTGCTGCGTTCTTCTTCTTCTTTTACCGCACGGTTCAGAATAGCAATGTTATTTTCCAGTTCTTTCTCAGGCATGTCGATTACTTCGTTAACCGCCTTCAGTGTACGTTCAATCGCACCACTGTATTTAGTGCCAAGCCGTTCAAGGGCTCGGCTGTTATTGGTCAGATTGAAGAGAGCCTGGGAGATAATGTTAAAATTACGGGACTGTACCCGAATACCTTCCTGGGTGTGAAGAGTAAATTTCACGACAGCTTCAGGATTGGAATATTCGACACGAGAGTTAGGGGTTCGGTTATCCTGAGCCCCACTCTTTTTAGCTTGTTTTACGGTTTGTACCGGTGCTTTAGCCATAACAGAACCTCGGAGTTAATTTGTATGCCAATTGATTAGGCCAAAACTCAGGATAGTTGTCATTGAAAAATGGCTGCAATATGACCATGAAAAACCGACTTGAAAAATTAAACCAATATGCTTAAATGAATAAGAACCGAGCTGACGGACATCAGCACAACTTCCTAGTTAATTTCGCGCTCAACCAGCGCCCACCGGATGACCTCCTCCCGGGTTAACTACGCCTTCTACAGGCCCGAGCATCTCTGATGTGTTTAGGTTAAACCTGACATGTCTCTTTGCTTACCCAAACGGGTATTTTGGTTCTCAATCCCAAACAAAAAAAATTGTTAATCCTTTTAACTCCAGCGAATCAACAGATGTGCAGTTTTGTGTACATCCGTTTAGTTTACCTTTTAGGTAGCTAAATTTTCGCATTCTAAATTTATAGGTGATCTATGTCTGACCCAATCTCATTAATGGCAGGTATCGTATTTTTTGGTGCTGTGTATTACCGTGCCGAATATATCAGATTCCTTGGCCCAATCTGGCTGGCAATTTTTATAACGGAACGCGGTTTACTGTTCACTGGTCTCGGTTTTGTTACCGCGACTGTATGTGTAGTTGTTGCTTTACTCGTTATTTATAATTCATTCTTTACCAAGTCTGGGAAAAAATCTAATGAAGCAACTAATGGAAACATGGTTGAAGGTGTTTCTCGGGCTGGGTCAAATAATGACAAAGCCAAATATGCAAACCATCGTTTTGAAGGAAAGCTTGTTTACCACGGTCTCGAAAACTGGAAACACGATCCTAATAACGATAAATCGTATTTAGTCACAATACGTAGTGGTGGGAAAGACCATGAAATTTGGGCTGTTGGGGGCTTTGTTGAATAAATCAGATTTCGGGTAAGTCTCCCCCGTAGCGGGTTGTGTT
>OGJH01000704.1_pt1 | contig 36873 bp, 27 predicted proteins | sample 1572021 | NCBI WGS metagenome assembly OGJH01 (sample SAMEA2582098, study PRJEB24529) | metagenome | biome: Human gut stool | place: China | collected 2011
TGTCTTTCCTGTGCCATCATCTGCTGTGGCTGTGAAAGTCTTATCTTCTTGCCTCCCTGCACATGATTAGCCTCCATACCTGCAGTAAACTTTCCTGAACATATACGCATAAAAGCAATTCTGTCTCTGTGTGCTTTATTCATATTAGCCTGTATTTTAAATACAAATGCTGAGAAATCCTCCTTAAAAGGATCAATAAGTCCTTCTGATGAGTTACGTGGAAGTGGTGATGTAGTCATATCAAGGAAATGCTGTAAAAATGTTTCAACACCAAAGTTAGTAAGAGCCGAACCAAAGAATACAGGCGTAAGATCTCCTGCCTGCACCTTTGCAAGATCAAACCCTGCACTTGCACCATCAAGAAGTTCAACATCCTCATCTAATTTTTCAAGATAGGCATCACCTATCTCCGCTTTAAGCTCAGGCGCATCAAGTGCGATATTCTTAGTAGCAACTTCCTTCTGGCCATTCATGGCTGCTTTAAAGAGTGATACCTCTCTTTGCTTTCTGTCATACACTCCTTTAAACTCTTTACCACAGCCTATAGGCCAGTTTATAGGACATGTTGATATGCCAAGCACATTCTCTATTTCATCAAGGAGTTCAAATGGATCATTGGCTTCTCTATCCATCTTATTTATAAATGTAAATATAGGAATATGTCTCATAACACATACCTTGAAAAGCTTAATAGTCTGCTTTTCGACACCCTTTGATGCATCTATAACCATGACTGCCGAATCTGCTGCCATAAGCGTTCTGTAGGTATCCTCTGAGAAATCCTCATGTCCTGGGGTATCAAGAATATTGATGCAATATCCATCATAATTAAACTGAAGTACAGAAGATGTTACCGAAATACCTCTTTCCTTTTCTATCTCCATCCAGTCTGATACTGCATGCTTTGCTGTTTTCTTACCCTTTACAGAACCTGCTAAGTTGATAGCACCTCCATATAACAGAAACTTTTCTGTAAGAGTTGTCTTACCTGCATCGGGATGCGATATAATCGCAAATGTCCTTCTTTTCTTTATTTCACTTGTAATATCTGACATACTATTCCTCATTCCTGTGCGAGTCATGGCACATAAAATCATAATTTATATTTTACTTTCTTTACACTCATAAATCCGTTTCCTGCACGACCATATCAGTGTAACTAATTAAGTATATAGTATAAATTTTATAAATTCAACTATCATGCAATTATTTCATTCAAGACTTATCTGTTTTCCAAGTGCAAATGAGTATATAATTTTTTCTTTAACCTCAAGCCCCGTCAGCTGAACAAGGGCAAGCGCATAATAATCAAGCTGTACACTATATCTTCTTATGAGCTCCTGCTCGCCCGCCTTTCCTTTTTTTACACGGTCCGTTTTATAATCTACAAGAACTATCTTATCATCCTCTATCATATAAAGGTCAATAACTCCCTGTACAAGCTGTCTGTCATATTCGAACATAAATGGCTGTTCACGCCTTACATTGTTTTTCTTAACAGCCTCCTTTATACGCTGTCCTATAGGTGATTTTACGAATTCATAAACATCCTCTGCCTTGATACAGCCAGCCTGCATGCTGTTCATTTTTTCAGAATCAAGCATTTTTTTAATATCTGCTTTTACATCGTCAAGGCTTTCAATCTTATTATAATCTAAACATTCCATAACTCTGTGATAAGCCGTTCCACGTTCATTCGCGCGAAGTGTTTCTTCTTTATCTGATATAAAATCAGGTATTGTTGGTACAAAATCTTCATCTTCTGCTTTTTCCTGATTTGTTATTTTATCAGCTGCTTCCAATTCATCCTTACCCGCTTCTTTATATGCCGCTTTTATATCGTCCGGCATAAATGCATTGATATCATAATCTGAATCTTCCTGCATCTTCTTTAACTCTGATACAGTAACCTTGACCTTTCTATCTGCATCCGGATCCTTTATATATTCAGGCAGCTCTGATATATGCATGTCAGAAGCCTTCTCCTTAATATATGGCACACCTTCATCCAATCGTGTATTGTCTGTGACACATGGCTGCACATTGTCTATATCACTTACCTGGTCATTATCCGCAGCTGTATCACATACCACGTCTTCATCTGAAGTTATTATACAGACATTAAAAATCCCACTGTTTAAAGTTTTGTCCATAAGTGCAACTGGCATAACCATATCTGAATACTTATCTATATTTTCACACTCGGCATATGAATATATTCCATTTAGTGCAAGTTCAACTGATAACATCTGCCATGCTGACATTTTCTTATCTGTTCCTGTCACACTGCCAAGCATAATAAGCTTTTCCCTTGCTCTTGTCATAGCAACATATAACACACGTTCTTCTTCCGATATGGAATCACGCAGGATTTTTCTTGCAACGGCACCCTTTATTATAGTTGAAGTTTTCGTATGCTTATCAAGATTAACATAATCAGTTCCTATTCCAAGCTCCTGGTCTATAACAAGTCTGTTTCTTGCATCCATCTTATTAATCTGCTTGTTAAGACCAGCCATGATAACTACAGGAAACTCCAGACCCTTACTTTTATGTATACTCATAACCCTGACAGCATCACTACCAACTCCAGACCCTTGTGAATCTGTAAGTTCTATATCATATTTCTGAAGTCTTTCTATATATCTTAAAAAGTTAAACAATCCACTATAACTTGTTCCTTCGAATGATGATGCCCTATCAAGAAGTACATCTATGTTTGACTGCCTCTTTTTTCCTGCAGGCATTGTACCGACATAGTCATAATATCCTGTATTATATACTATATCCCACAACAGATCATATATCGTCATAAGTCTTGACTTTTTACGCAGCGCAGCTAGTTTATCAAGAAAGCTGCCACACTTGTATGAAAGCTCTTTTAATGCTGCATCACAACTTTCGTTCACTGCCTTAATCTGTTTTATAAAAAGTTTATCTGTTTTGGAAGCATTTTTACCATAAACTCTTAACATTGCAAGCTCATCTTCTGTAAAGCCTCCAAAATATGACAGCAGCACTGATGCCATAGGTATATCCTGCATAGGATTATCTATACATGTAAGCAGACTTATAAGTACCTTTATCTCTCTTACTTTAAAATACTGTTGTGCTGTTTCTGCCATTGCAGGAATATCATTATCAAGAAGAACATTAACAAATGTATCTGCCCAGCCTGTAAGTGTCCTTGTAAGTATCGCTATATCACCATACTGTATTCTTCTGTAGTCTGATAAGTCTGTATCATACACATAATAAGGATTCTCATCTGTCATCAGAGCCTTTATGCGCTTCACGGCGTATAATGCCTCTGCTTCTATGCTGCTGTTTTCATCATCCTCGGATGTATCTATAAGCACTACGTCCGTACTTTTTTCAGATTCCCATCCAAAGTTTCTTTTATCCTTACATTCCGGATAATCAAGCCCACAGTTTAACTGCTGGCTGCTGTCATATTCTATCCCACAATAATTGCGGTTCATAACCCTGTAGAACACATCGTTAGTTGTATCAAGTATATTTTTCCTGCTTCTGAAGTTCTTTTGAAGTTCTATCCTGCAGGCTTTTTGCTTATCTGTTATGGCATCTTTTATATCTTCTGCATTATCACTTTTATATGTCTGATATGTGTAATACTTTTTCATAAAAAGCTCAGGGCACGCAAGTCTGAACTTATATATACTCTGTTTAACATCACCAACCATATACATATTATCAGGCTTATCATCAAGCCTTTCCCTTGATATTGCTGTAAGTATTTCTTCCTGAAGCTGGTTGGAATCCTGGTACTCATCAATAAGTATCTCATCAAAATATTTGGCAAGTTCATCAGCCACCCCGGTATATTCCTTATCTATGCCATTCTTTCTTACCAGAATATCAAGTGCATAATGTTCTATATCATTGAATTCAACTATTCCTCTGTCTTTTTTCTCTGTCTCCATCCTATCTGCAAAATCCTTTGACAGCTGCACCATCATTCCAACTGCCATAGCATTAGCGTGGACATCTTCCATAAGACTGTCTATATCTGCTGTAAACACATTCTTAGTAAGACCTGCTATATATTTCTTATATTTATCTCTCTGTCCTTTTACATACTCCTTAAGTTCATCCAAAGCATCCGGCATCTTTTTTGTACTTAGTCTTTCAAAGCTGATGTTTGATATTCTTTTTGCCAGCTCGTTAATATCCTGCGAATTAACAATACCACATATAGCCATATAGTCTGAATTAACAGCACTAAGATATGAAACTGGTCCATCTGGCCTGTTACACACCTCTATCATATATTCATATTTTTTCTTATAGTCACTTATTGAATACACTATGCTTTCATATAGATTGGCAAGTACTTTGTTACTGCCATTATCTATGCTGGTATATGTATCAAGCACCTGTGCATACCACTCATCCGGCCATGGATTACTTCTTGCCAGAGCATATATCTTTTTGATTATTTCCTCTATATTCGCATCATTTCTCCCAGTACCATAGGCATCTATAAGTTTTATGAACTGTTCATCACCCTTCTGGTAATAGTCCTCAAGCATATCTTCCATTACATCATTTTCAAGAAGTGTTATTTCTCCTTTATCAGCCACTCTGAAACCAGGATCAAGATTAATTTCTGAAAAATGATTCTTTAATATCCACAGGCAAAAACTATCTATAGTAGTTATCTGTGCATTATTAACAAGTGCAATCTGCTTTATAAGGTTAGCATTATTCTCATCCTCATCAAGCATATCATCAAGTCTGTTTCTTATTCTTGCTTTCATCTCAGCCGCTGCTGCTCTTGTAAAGGTTACAACAACGAGTCTGTCTATATCAGTCTGGTTTTCACCTGTTATCTTTCTTACTATTCTTTCTACTAACACAGCTGTTTTACCAGAACCTGCTGCCGCTGATACAAGAATATTTCTATCTTTAGTATTCATAGCATCAAGCTGCTGCACTGTCCATGACTTTGCCATACACTATTCCTCTTTTCCCACTTCATCTTTACCTGTGTCTTTTTGTTTCTCTTCATTGCCTTTAATCTGTGCCCATATATCATCAGGACTCATATATTCAAGTCTTCTGAATTTAACACCTGGCATATCCTCACTAAATCCGCATACACTGTTATAAGGACAATATGCACAGCTGTTTTCATTTCCCTTCTCATATGGATTAATATGTATACTTCCATCCAGTATTTTTGTTGCTTTATCCAGATTCTCCCTATCAACATATCTGCCAACTGCCAAAAGCTCTTCCGTTGTAAGCACCTTGCTTTTAGATGCATCTATATTTCCTGATTTTCCTACTGTCACTGGAATATTAAGTGATGTCCCCTCTGTAGAATCAAGCTTGCTTATAATATTCTTATTGGAGTTAACAACCCCCTTCATGCGAAGTTCCTTTCTTATAAGCTCCTCGATAGCTGAATCATCCGTCTGCTTTGTTTCCACTATAGGATTATCTATGTTATAGTATAACAATCCGGCAGGAATCACATTCTTACCTTCATGTTTCTTTTTTTCATATGCAATAGCTTCTCTCATGTATGTAAAAAGCTGTATTTTAAGGCCATAATATGTTTTGAACAGATCAAAATCAGCGTGTCCTGTCTTATAATCAACAACCTTGACATATACATTTTCATCATCCTCGCATATATCTATTCTGTCTATTTTACCCTGCATAAAAAAGCTGACATCATGTGGCAGGTTCTCTATCTTTGTAAGAAAACCTTTTTCAAATGTGTCAGGTGTAAAAAGACCATCCGCAAGCTGTTTTCCTATAGCCCACAATGTTTTATCTGCAAGATCCTCCATGCGTTTTATAAGATATTCGTTTCGGCTTGTGCTTTTAAGTATCGTATTGCCATAATTATCTGCAACTGCATGTATACTTTCCGATACCAGGCTTCTTCTTTCTTCATCTGACAGCAGTACAAAAGATTTTTTGTTTCTTTTAATATTCTTTGATACATCTTCTATAACTGCATGAAGTATCGTTCCGAAATCATTTACTGCAAACCTGTACTCCTCACGTTCCGAAAGGTCTAGTCCATAACGGCAGAAATAAGCATACTGACATGATGCAAACTGTTCAAACGATGTTACACTTCCTGTTAGTTCTTTTCCATAGAGTTTGAGTGCCACACCATCTGCAAGTATTTTTGCCAGATTCTCATCAGTCCATTCAAGCTCTGTCTTAGGAATCTTTATATATGAATGTTCCTTCGCTGTGTCATCATAAGAAAGCACATTCATCCCAGGAAACATTTTCTTTAACATTCTTACTATATACGATGGTAATATTGCTTTCATATCCATACTGTTATATGCATATGTTATGTATAGCCTTCCTGATGTTTTTGTCATGATAAGATACAGATAGAATCTTTGAACAAATGCTTTCTCCCTCACAGACATTGACAAGGATACATCCATTTCCTTTAGTTTTTGTCTGTCTGTTTCTGAAAGCACACTCCTGCTGTCACTCTTTTTAGGCACATATCCATCATTTACACCTATAAAGAACATTGCTTTTATGTTATCAAGTCTTGTCCTTTCAATATCACCTATCACCACGCAGTCCTTTGTCGGAGGAATAAGGCCTATCTTTATCTCATCAAAACCAGATGCCATGATACGATTATATTCTTTAACAGATACTTTTTCACTTCCAAGCAGATGTACTATTTTATCAAACAGCTCCATAATTTTTTTATATATCTGCCTGTACTCATCCCCATGGCTCTTTGCAAGTAAAGACATCTGTTCCTCACAATGCAGCCCTACAAGAAACTTATACAGTGCTGTTGTCATAAGTCTTACATTGCCATCTGCTTCCTTTAGTTCTTTATCAAGCTCTGTTAAAGGCTCCATAACCTTAAGCCTCAATTCATTAAGCATATTTAAATCCGTTGTTATGCCACTGCTTCTGAACTTTCTACACCACTGCGTACTCCACTGTTTTCTTCCCTTTATGCCTACAGCAAGACAATAGTTATCAAGAATATCTATATTTTCATCTGATAATCCAGTAAGCCCGGTTCTTAAATATCTGAACATACTGTCATAAGTATAATTCTTTTCAATAACATCAAGCACAGCTGTTATCATCTCTACAAGACAGTTATCTGTAACATGCAGCTTCTGGTCAAGGAAATATGGTATATCATTCTGGGCAAATATATTGGCAGCAAGCTTTCCATATACTGATATATCTCCTGTTACTACTGCTATTTCGTTATACCTAAAGCCCTGCAGTCTTGTAAGCTTTAATATTTCCCCTGATACATACTGTATCTCATCTTTAGGTGTTATACCTGCATACATGACTATATCATTAACTTTTCCACTGTAATATCTAAGACCTGGCCTGAATATATTCTTTTCAAGAAATGCCAGCTCCTTAGAGGCTGCAAATCTTGTTAACACTGTATCTTCACCAACTGTTACTTTATCCACATTAATATGCCCTTCATCACATATTCTGTTAAGATGTGCAACAGTATCTTTTGTCATGTAAAACAGGCTCTCTATCCCCTCATTTATATTGACATGTTCGGAAATATCTATAGTAAGTGCAACCTTCACTTCTTTGCACATATCAAGAAGTATAGCCATAAGCCTGTACTGCACTGGTGTAAAACCAGTGAAACCGTCAAATGCTATAACACTTCTACGTATCTTTGATGACTCTGTTACTTTCCTGCACATAAGATCCAGTATTTCTTCCGACGTTATGTAATTGTTCTTTATGAATTCCCTGAAGCCTCCATATATAAGTGATATATCATCCAGCTTCATCCCAAGCAGGCTGTTATTATCCACATTTTTATTAATATCAAGAAGCTTATCAACACTTATGTCATACTGAAGCATTTCTGATATAACTGATTTAAGCTCCGATACAAAGCCTGTATTGGATATGTTGCTCCCAAAGAATCTTAAAGCCTTTTTATTCTGCTCAAGCACTCTTCTTACTATAAGGTTCTTACCAGTATCGTCAAGAACAGGGTAATCTGCTGCCCCAACTTCCTCAAATACTTTATATGCAAGCCTTTCAAAGCTTACAACATCTATGTTAAGTACGCCTTTTCTTGGATGCAGCTCCACCACTCTTTTCTGTGTTGCCATAGTATACTGTTCAGGAACTACTATTATATAATTTTCCAAAGGATTCTTAATTGACTCTTTTATTATGGAATTATATAAATATGTTGACTTTCCTGCACCCGAACCGCCAAATATGTACTGTAATGACATTCTGCATTATCTCCTTTTTATATCTTCGTTCTATATTTTCACACACTCTCATATATTCTTATAAATAGTATCCAGTATAGGAGGATTTATCTGATGAGTGGCTCTACACGTATATTAGTCATACCGCTTAAGAAACTAATACTAGCATTATGCGTAATTATAGCATTTATTATAATAGCAGCTATATATATACTATCAGACAAAGAACCAGAAAGCCATCCCACAAACGCTGCCAGACAAAATAATTCTATTAACACTAGTGTTACATATTCTCCTGGCGTATATACATCCTCTCTTATGCTTAACGGAAATCCTGTTGATATCCAGGTAACTGTTGATTCTGACAATATTAACAACATTGAACTTGTTAATATGTCAGATTCAGTCCAGACAATGTATCCTATGCTTGCACCATCCTTTGATGAGATTAAAAACGCTGTGATCCAACGTGGTACAACCGCTGACATAACTTATGATTCATCCAACAAATATACTGCAAGCCTGCTTCTTGGTGCCATACAGAATGCCCTCGACAAGGCAGCTGCGTATTAACGATAAAAAACGTATGTATCAGCCGGCTTTTATACCGGCAATACATACGCTTTTTATCGTATTATTATTCAAAATCAGATATCTCATCGCCATTGCTTACATTGATAAATCCAGCATAGCCTCTTTCCTGAAGCTTTGATAAGAACTTACCCATCTTTTTAGGCTTTACGTATAATGAACATATCTTTCCTTCTGCTCTGTACTTTTCAGCTATTCTATACGCATTAGTAAGATCTCCATCATCATACATAACAGCTATCTTGTTTCCCTTGTCTGCAAGATCTACACCATGTTCCATAAGAATTGAGAATATACGCTCAAAACCTATAGAAAAACCTACTGCACTTACCTGCTGTCCTAAGAACTTGCCTATGAGGTTATCATATCTTCCACCACCAGCTATGGCTCCCTTAAAATCAATACTCTCTACCTCAAATACAGTACCAGTGTAATATCCCTGTCCCCTTACTAAAGAAAGATCAAATACAACATCAAACTCACCATTACATAATGCATTAACTGAGTTTATAATGTATTCAAGACTTTCCGCAGGTGCTTTATCAGCAAGAATAGACTTAACAGACTCTAATGTTATCTGCTGTGGATTATCCACTCCTGATAAGAAATCTGTAAACTTAGCTATAGCTTCATCAGCAAACTCTTTTTCTTCAAGTTCCTTGTTTACGCCATCAAGGCCAACTTTATCCATCTTATCAAATGTTATGCACACACTGTCGAGCTGTTCTTCTTCAAATCCACAATCCATAAGGAAGGCACGAAGCAGTCTTCTGTCATTAACCTTAACCTTAAAGTTCTTCATGCCAATAGCCTTAAGTGCTCTTGTTGTAGTAAGTATAAGTTCAACCTCTGAATCCCTTGAATCAGAACCGATAATATCAATATCGCACTGTACAAACTCACGAAGTCTTCCCTTCTGTGGTCTTTCAGCTCTATATACTCTGTCCATCTGTATACACTTCATAGGCAGTGTAAGCTTATCTTTATTATTAGCAAAATATCTGCTCAGTGGAAGTGTAAGATCATATCTTAAGCCCATATCTGCAAGAACATTTTCATTTTTTGATGTCACTCCACTTGCGAGTGCCTTATCGAGCTTATCTCCTCTTTTCATAATCTTAAAAATAAGATTAAGATTCTCTCCACCATCACTCTTATCAAGATTCTCTATATCCTCTATAACTGGTGTAGTTATATGTTCAAAGCCATTAGCAACATATACTTTTAATATTTCATTCTGAAGATAATCTCTTATCTCAACTTCATTAGGAAGATAATCATTTGTACCCTTTACAGATGTAATCTTCATACGGTTGTTACCTCCATTTAACTATTATTACGATGTCAGCCAGACTACGCTTCATCAATAGATCTGCCTATATCATGGCGCATATACTTGTTAGCAAAATCCACCCATTCTGTAGCCTTATATGCGTTAGCACGTGCTTCCTTTAAATCAGCTCCAAGTGCTGTAACTCCGAGTACACGGCCTCCGTTAGTTACAACTTTGCCATCCTCGTTAAACTTAGTACCTGCATGGAATAAGAAATATGAATCTTTATTCCTGAAGTTTTCCATGCCTTTTATCTCAAAGCCCTTCTTGTATTCAAGAGGATATCCATCAGATGCAAGCACAACACATACACATGCATTATCAGCAAACTTAAGATCCACTTTATCAAGTGTACCATCTATACATGCCTCAAATACATCTATAATATCATTCTCCATTCTTGGAAGTACAACCTGTGCCTCTGGATCACCAAATCTTGCATTGTATTCAAGTACCTTAGGTCCATCAGGAGTTAACATAAGACCAAAGAATATTACTCCCTTAAAAGGTCTTCCTTCTGCTTTCATGGCATCTACTGTTGCCTGATATATATACTTCTTACAGAAATCATCAACTTCCTTAGTATAGAATGGTGAAGGTGAGAAGTTACCCATACCACCTGTGTTAAGTCCCTGATCACCATCCTTGGCTCTCTTATGATCCTGTGCTGATGACATAATCTTTATAGTGTTGCCATCCACGAAAGAAAGTACAGACACTTCACGTCCTGTCATAAACTCTTCAATAACAATAGTATTACCTGCTGATCCAAACTTCTTATCAAGCATAAGCTCATCCACGCCAGCAAGTGCCACATCCTTATTCTCACATATAAGAACACCTTTACCAAGTGCAAGTCCATCCGCCTTAAGCACGATAGGATATTTTGCTGTTTCAAGATATTCCTTTGCATCAGAAGCAGATGTAAATGTCTCGTATGCAGCAGTAGGAATGTTATACTTTTTCATAAGATCCTTTGAAAATGCCTTAGAACCTTCAAGTATAGCAGCGTTCTTTCTTGGTCCAAATACTCTTAAACCTTCTTTTTCAAACACATCAACTATACCACCTACAAGTGGATCATCCATGCCAACAACTGTTAAATCTATAGCGTTATCCTTAGCAAATGCAACAAGCTTATCAAACTCCATAGCCTTTATATCTACACACTCTGCAACCTCTGCAATACCTGCATTACCAGGTGCGCAATATATCTTATCAACCTTAGGACTCTGGCTTATCTTCCAACATATTGCATGTTCACGTCCACCACTTCCTACAACTAAAACCTTCATCTTTTATTCCTCCAGTTTTCGTACTCGTTATACTTAATTTCCAGTATTATCAATACTAATACTGACATCTTTAATATATATATATAAGAACTGTATTAGTTATCATGCTCATTAGCAATCTTATTGATAGCCGCAGGGAGCAGCTTCCATTCTGCCTGTTCCATAACTCTTTTCTGAAGAGTTTCCGGTGTATCACCATCAAGAACATCAACAGCCTTCTGGAATATAATCTCTCCTGTATCCATGCCCTCATCCACGTAATGAACTGTTGCACCTGTTACTTTTACACCTTTTGCCAAAGCTGCCTCATGGACATGAAGACCATAGAAGCCAACTCCACAGAAAGATGGTATAAGTGATGGATGAATATTAATAATTCTATGGCTGTACTGATGAACCATTTCCTCTGGAATTTTAACAAGGAATCCTGCAAGCACTACAAGATCTACATTAAGTGAGTTGACCTTATCTAAAAGTGCCTTATTAAATTCATCTCTTGTCGCATAATCCTTAGGTGATACACAGTAAGCAGCTATTCCGTTATCTTTAGCTCTTGTAAGTGCATACGCACCAGCATTGTTACTTATAACTGCAGCTATTTGTGTATTAGTAATAGTGCCATTCTTTACACCATCAATAATAGCCTGAAGGTTAGTACCACCTCCGGATACCATAACAGCTACTCTTAGCATAAAGTAACTCCCTTCTCACCTGCTTCAACACTACCGATTACATAAGGTGTCTCGCCTGCTGCCTTAATAGCTTCCATCGTTGTATCAACATCCTTAGGATCAACAGCAAGTACAAGTCCAATACCCATATTGAATGTGTTATACATCATATGTTCTTCAATCTCACCATCTGTCTGTAACATCTTAAAGATAGCAGGTACCTCATAGCTGTCCTTCTTCACAACTGCTCTTACACCATCTGGAAGCATTCTAGGAATATTTTCATAGAAGCCACCACCTGTGATATGGCTGCAGCCCTTAACACGTACACCAGCATTCTTTATAGACTTCATAGTCTTAACGTATATCTTAGTTGGAGCAATCAAAGCCTCTCCAAGTGTTTTTCCAAGTGAATCATAATATGTATTAAGTGATTCCTCTGTGATTGTAAATACACTTCTTACAAGTGAGAAACCGTTAGAATGAACACCACTTGATGCTATACCTATAAGTGTATCACCTGGCTTTATATCCTGACCTGTTATAAGGTCTTTCCTGTCAACTACACCTACTGCAAATCCAGCAACATCATACTCATCAACTGGCATAAGACCTGGATGTTCTGCTGTTTCACCACCGATAAGTGCACATTCTGACTGACGGCAGCCTTCTGCAACACCACCAACGATTGTAGCTATCTTTTCTGGATAATTCTTGCCACACGCAATGTAGTCAAGGAAGAAAAGTGGCTCTCCACCTGCGCATACAACATCATTAACACACATAGCAACTGCATCAATACCGATAGTATCATGCTTATCCATAATGAATGCTAACTTAACCTTAGTTCCGCATCCATCTGTTCCTGAAAGAAGTACAGGGTCTTCCATCTGCTTAATCTTTTCAAGTGAAAATGCACCTGAGAATCCACCGATTCCACCTAATACTTCCGGTCTGAATGTAGACTTTACCGCTTCTTTCATTAACTCAACTGACTTATAACCTGCTTCAATATCAACACCAGCGTTCTTGTAATCCATTATTGTCCTCCGTTCTTAACATTCTTTAGTTGTTTTAGTTTTATTTATTAGTAGTTTTTGTAACCAACTTCCTGAAGTCTTGCATCCTTAGCCTGTACACTTTCCTTTAGTTCTTTCGTGTAATTCTTAAGTCTTTCAAGAAGTTTCTCATCTGATGTTGCAAGAATCTTTGCTGCAAGTATTCCTGCATTAGCACCACCATTAATAGCTACTGTCGCAACTGGAATACCTGTTGGCATCTGAACTATTGAATATAATGAATCTCTACCTCCAAGAGAAGTTGTATGCATAGGAATTCCTATGACTGGCATAGGGAATATAGCTGCACACATTCCTGGCAAATGCGCTGCCATTCCTGCACCTGCTATGATTACCTTGAAGCCTTTTTCTTCTGCTGTTTTAGCATATTCGAAGAATACATCTGGTTCCCTGTGTGCTGAGATAATTGTCATCTCATAAGATACACCTAACTTATCTAATATGTCTGCTGCCTTAGCCATAACAGGCATATCAGAATCGCTACCCATAACTATTCCTACTAAAGCCATGTTTAACTTCCTCCCATTCTGATAGAAAAATTAACTATCACATAAAAATAATATATTATCATGTAATGCATCCATAATATCCGGCAAATCATCTTATATATAATAAAGACTCGTAATCCATTGTCTTACAATTCACATATAAAGCATACAATTATGCAGATAAATAAATACAATACCTATAATATTCTACTTTGTTTTACATATATCGTCAAGATAAACGACGTATTTAAGAAATAAAAGGTTCATTTAACTCCTTTGTTCCATCAAGTACAAACCGTCCATCCTTTATAATAACCGTCTTTTTACCATCATATCCAACAGCTGTTATATCGCCTATCTCATCATATGGTATCGTAATATCTGTATGACAGTTAAAATATGCTTTCTCAGGCTCTGTCTTTCTAAGAAGTGAAACCTCATTATCCCTTGATATTATCTCTTTACCGTCAGGATTATACACTGCCACATCCTCAGACCTTGAATAACATGTGTCACCTATCGCAAAGTGAGGTCCCATCTTCTCAACTATAAGTATAGGAAGAAGATATACTATGTCATATTTATTAGCCATAACATAAGCTGTTGTGTTAGTTCCTATAGCAAATTCACCGATAGGGAGAGTGTCGTGGTTATACAGTACGTTTTCTTTAAACAATGCTTTGCCCTTCACCCCATCCTCAAAGTTATCACAGCTATAATCCGTCACAAAACCATCCTTGAAATATACCGAAAGGTTATTAAACTTAATATCATTAAGGTAAACACTGCTTACATTAAGTACACCATCTGTTCCTTTAAGCACTGGTGATGTAAACACTTCTCCCAGCGGAATATTAACATCTGCAAGACAGTTTTCAAAAACAGTTTCCTTATCAGGATTATTAATCTTCATAACAGATACTCTGATATCTGTCTTGTTGTTGTCTTTTCCATGAACTTCAACATATTCTGCTGTATCAAGGACATCTATGATATTCTGCTGTATAGCCTTATATTTTTCATAATCAAGAGTATTTATCTTAACTATTTCATTGAATATTTCAGGGAACTTATCTCCTATCTGTGGTGATGGATAAGCTATTATAGTAAAGCTTCTTTCTTCTCCTTTGATATAACTGTTAACTATACTTCCGGATTCATTATTATACTTAACAAGAAGCTTTTGTTGTTTATCATCAAGATGACAGCACTCAATCGTGTCCTCCGGCTCGAAAGGTGTTTCACCAAACACCTCCATAACAGCAGGTCCTCCGTGAACATCAGCAAGCTCACTATGCTTTTCATAAGCACTCTTAAGTGCCCCTAACTTTCTTTCAACAAAATCGCCATCAAGATATAGTGCATTATCGAATCTATGGTCAAAATCCATCTGTTTATTAGGACTTGCACCATAATATCCTATCTTTATATGCATTCTTTTATTGATGGTATTTACAGCAGCTCTGTATATTGTAGGCTTAAGCCCCATTTTTTCAAACTGTTCTATCTCTGCTTTTACAAGTCTTTCAAAACCAAGACAGTATCTTATATTAACTGTTTTCTTCTTATCAAGCGGCTTGTTTCCTAATACGAAACCAATACGATATCCTTCTGTAAATGTCCTTGCCATATCGTTTATAGCTTCTTCGCTTAATGTATTAAGATGCTTTGCCATCTTTATCTCATTTTCTGTCACGTATTCGCCATACTTATAAAGATATCTTACATCGCTTAAGTCACTTTCCATAATAATTCTGGTTGCAAAATCAAGCGATGGATCTAGAAGTTCCCTTATCCTGTACTCAATAAAATCATCACTATAATCGCTTACATACCAGTAAACAGCTTCTCCTAACTGGCGATACTGCTCATCCGTTACTATATCTATGCTGTCTGCCTGTGCATCAACAAATATGCAGTATATTTCTATAAACAGCTCCATAACTGCCACAGCATCTGCAAACCTCTTCTCATACATATAAACGATAAGTCCACGAAGCTCCATATATACCATTGCCATAAGTTTACCTGTGTCTTCACCAAATGCCTTTGCACACACGCGTGGATTTGCATAGCTTTTATCATATGCCTCACCGGCTACATCTGCATAAAGAATATTATTATATTCATCAAGCTCCTCTAATGACATATCATCAAAAGCTTTGTTTTCCACATCTGTTTTTAACCTGTCCATAAGCATGATAAATGCAGATACTTTAGAAAAGTAATCCGCATGGCTTTTATTCTTTATTTCACAATCATTATTAATCTGGCTTATTCTTTCAATTGCAAGCGCGTAACGCTCTGCTACATTATCATCAAACATATTTATCTCCACACTATTCTTTATTTTATTTACTTTTTTATACTTTAACACTTACATCATATGCTGTTGTGGGGCAAAAGGAATTTTGTCTATAGTCCCATAAGGAATACTGCTACCATAAATACTGCAAGTATTCCGCATAACATTGAACCAACCTTTGACAGAGTATAGAATTTATCATCCTCTTTAAAGCTTAAAAGTCCGATAAAAGTTCCTATAACCGATATAAGAAGGCTTAAAAGTCCAAGACTTCCTACTTTAAGTCCAGCATATCCTTCTGCCTTAAATGAAATATATACACCATATATCAAAGATGCCAATGCCAGAAGTCCCATTATAGTAGATATTATTCCACCAAGTGACTGCCTTTTATCCGAGAATTTGTACTTGTTAAATAATTTCATTCCAATCTCCAACCTTATATAATATATTTGATTTCTTTGCATATTGTCTCTAAAATAACTGCACAATATTAATGAAAGATATTTTACTTTTTTCTTAACTTTGTGTATATATACCACAATATATATCCAATAACTCCGCCAAGAGTATTAAGTATTATATCATCCACATCACAGCTTCCAACCTTCGTTATAAGCTGAACAAGCTCTATTGTCAATGACAAACTGAATGTATATAAAAACGTCGATATAAATCCAAGCTTTGATTCCGATGTATATGGCAGATATATTCCAAATGGTATAAATGCGATAATATTTCCAAATATGTTAAGTCTGGCCGCACTTCCTAAGGCATCATTATCCCATATATACCTCATAAAACGCTTGATTTCCTTTAAGGGTGTAAGGTTATACACATAACCATCCTGTGGTGTTCTTCCCATAGCCTCTGCAAAAAACACAATATACACAAGAACACACATATATATAATAAACAAAAGCTTCATTACTGCTTTATGATTGAATTCTTTTTTCATACTTCTATTATGTCCATCTTTTTACTCTATTTATTTTATTTACATAATTATTTTTATTCATATAATTATTTTCATTTTGTTTATATAGTTTTTTTTTCATTTGCATAATTCTACTACCTATGTTTTATCTCTTATACCTTTATATGCATATACCTTAACAACGCAATATGCCCGGTACAGCATATATCAACATCACAAAGAACTCACAAGCTTTTACATCTTTATGTATATATATGCCATACCAGGCAGTTAATCCTAATATTTAAAAAAGTACATCTGACTTATGTGCAAGAAGTCTTGCACCATTAACAATCATCATAACACCTGCACCTATTCCAAATGCTATAGTCACAATACCAAACACAAGATTGGATACACCTACGGACTTCATCTTTTTATATAACTTTTCTTCCATACTAATCTCCATTTCTTCATTTAATTAAGTTTATTATAAGACGACTGTATCAAACTATTTTACGGCTATTAGCTTCGCACACCATACTGCTCATAATAAGCGTCTATTGCAGCCTTTAATGTATCATCTATAACAACCTTGCCTTCGCATTCCTTATTATAAAGGTGTTCAACAACATCCTCCATTGTAACAATAGCACTTGTTGGGAACCCATATCTTTCCTTTATCTCATCAAGTGCACTCATCTTTCCACCAAGACCTACTTCCATACGGTTAAGAGATACCATAAGACCTACAATAGTAACATCAGCTGCCCCTCTTACCTTAGGAACTGTTTCTTCCATAGACTTACCAGATGTAGTAACATCTTCTATCATGATAACTCTGTCGCCATCCTTTAACTTGCTTCCGAGGAATCCGCCCTTATCTGCACCATGATCTTTTTCTTCCTTGCGGTCTGAACAGTAACGCACTTCTTTGCCATATAACTTAGCATAAGCAACAGCTGTAACTACACTGATTGGAATTCCCTTATATGCTGGTCCAAAAAGCACATCAAAATCATCACCATATGTTTCGTGTATAGCCTTAGCATAATACTCACCAAGACGCATAAGCTGTGTACCTGTTACATATGCACCTGCATTCATAAAAAATGGTGATTTTCTTCCACTCTTTAATGTAAAATCTCCAAACTTTAATACATCACTTTCTACCATGAAATCTATAAATTCCTGCTTGTATGCTTCCATTGTATCTTAAAACCTCCTGTTTATGTGGTCTTACACCATTTTGTTATTTCTTTAATAATATCGTTTTAATCTTACCATAAAACTTTATTGGTTTCAATGTGTATTTGCATTGGCATTTCCAATCTACTTCACCACGCTTTCTTCCCTGATTTCCTTTATCATTGCCATCACATCATCATCTTTAAGTCCAAGCCTTTCTGCCTCTCCTGCAAATGCTTTCTGTGCTTCCAGAAGTGCATCCATCGAAGAATTCATCATATATATTCTTCCAGACTCCTCTACAAACAATATCTTATCACCATTCTTAATTCCAAGTTTCTTTCTAATTTCAATAGGTATAGTAACCTGACCTTTTGATGTTACTTTTGCTAATTCCATATATAAACCTCCATTCCCAAGTAATACATTCCTTACTTTCCTTACAATATAATTATATCCAGTTTTCATAATTTTATCAACCTTAATCATCTATATTCCGAAAGATAGATACTTCAAAATCCAATATAAAAAAATCCATGCATTTGCTTAATTACAAACACATGGATTATTATTCAAAATATCTGATATCTGGTATATCCTTCCAATATCTGCTACACACTTTACTACACGCTTTTACGCAAACCAAATAATAAGATTTTGGTGATATAACGTTCCTTTGCAAAATAAGAAATCATAAACATAACAGCTATATATTATTGAAATTTTTTATAAATTCAGATATAAGTGTTGTTTTACCAACTCTTCTACGACCATACAACACAACAAAGGAACTGCCTTTTCTTGCATATTCATTATCCAAAGTCTGCATTTCTTCCTGTCTGTCTATAAATTCTGCCATATCTGCTCCCATTTCTACACGTTATACGATTATTATACTTTAAAGTATAATAATTTCAAGTATAATCTTATCTGCGTTAAATAATCACTCCTCAAAATGTTTTTGCGGTGCAAGAAAAGAAGCTACTCTTAAGCCTCCACCCTGCGGTTATAAGTCTTAAGAATAGCTTCTTTAACTACTCATTATATTATTTGCATTTATATAACTTGTATTATAAGTCTGTAAGCATTATTACTTTCTTACTAAACTTCTTTTCTTTGCAGTAACAAATGCGATTCCTGCCATTCCCATAATTGCAAGTAACATCCACATTGAAGCGTTTGTATCACCTGTCTTAGGTGTTGTAGCTGTTGTGTCTGTTGTGCTGCCTGTAGCTGCATCATCTGCTGCATTATTACCATTATCTGGTGTCGTTACTGTTGTATCATCTTTCTTACCATCATCTGGTTTTGTTACTGTTGTATCATCCTTCTTGCCATCGTCTGGCTTGCCTGGCTCTGGCTTATAATTTTCAACAGTTGTGCTAAGACCCTTGTTAGTCCAGTTAAAGCCTGCCATCTTATCGAAAGCTCCCATAGTAGTTTCTGCCTTCCACCATGTATCTCCTGCCTGGATTGTTACTGTGTGGGCATCTGATGCCTTAAAGCCTTCTGGAAGATTTTCTTTCTTAATTGTATAAGTTGTCTCTTCTGTTGTCTTTGCTCCATTAACTGGATTAAAGTACTTATCAGAACCATAAGCTATGCCATCAAGGTATACACGGTATCCGCCAACCTTTGTATCATCCTTCGCTGCATCCCATGTTATAACGATGTCTCCAGCTTCATTTTCCTTAGCTGTAAGCTTAGCATCGCTGCCCCATACAGGTGCCTTGTAGTCATAGTTTTCAAGTGTCTTAACTGTTGCCTCTGGATACTTGTATTCTACTCCTGCATCTGTAAATGCAACTATCTGAACCTTGTTATCAATACCAGGTGTAAGACGGCCTACCTGATTACTTATATTATTAGCTGTCTTATAGTTATTTATCTGATAGTTATACAGTGTCTTAACAAGCTTGCCATTAGCATATATCTTATATCCACGTACTCTTGTATCATTTTTTGATATTCCTGTCCATGTTGCCTGTGCACATGTATATATAGCACTTGCAAGCTTAACCTCTGTGTTATCGCCAGCTGCAATAGCTGATGTATCTTTGTTTCCATCTGTTGTGAATACTGCCTTACCAAGATATGTCTTATTGTTACCTGCCTTTAAACTGTTAGCTGTATCGGCCTTTTCACTTACATATACCATAAATGTGTACTCAACACCTGATGATAATCTGTCAATAACAACGGATGTATCTTTAATTCCGTCAATCATATCAACCTTTACACCATCAACATATGTATCTACTCCATAATACACTTCCGTGTCGTTATCAACAGCTGTCCATGTAAGCTTAACTGACTTGTCTGAAGCTTCCTGTGTATCACTACCTGAACCACCTGTTGCTGTTTCTTCCTTAAGTAGAGAATCTGCGTTAGCTACTGGTGCGTTTAAGTATATACCATATACCATTGGCTTAGAACCCTGGCAGTAATAGTAATATGTCTTACCTGCCTTTAAGTTAAATGTCATAATATCATCTACTGTTGTTCCTGTTGCCTTATTTGTTACATTTGCTCCATCAGGTGATTCTACAAACCACCATACCTTTGCAGTTGCTCTGTTATGTAATGTAACTGAACAATCAGTCTTTGCCTTAAATACATATGTTGCTGTACCCTTACCAGGAACCTCTCCACCTGCGTTAGCTGGTGTAGATGCCTGTACAAACTGTGTATATTTAACACCATCTATAGTTACTGGCTGTTCTGGTGTTGATAACTCTGAAAGTACATTAACACCTGCTGTTTCAAGTGTAGAAACTGTAGCATATGCGCTGTCTTTGTTATATTCTGTTCCTTCTGTAAGACCTTTTGTAAGGTCTACTGTCTCCTTAGCTGCTGCTCTGCTGTCTGCTGCCTTTGCTGTTGCTGTCTTAATACCCTTAAGATCTCTTACATTGGCAATATAGTTAGCTGTGTTGCCTGTTGATGTAAATACTACGAATATCTTATGAGGCTTAGTTGTATCTGTTCCTTCTGGAAGTGTTACATCCATCTCATAATCTATATAACCATCTGCCTTAGTACCTTTAAGTGTTGCCTTTGCAATCTCTGCACCATTCTTAGAATCAAGACGTACTGAAACATTCTGTGTTCCTGCATCTGTCTGTCTGTTTACTGGTAATACAAGCTTAGTAAGTCCTGCTATATCGCAGTTAGTATAAGCATAACCCTGTTCTAATCCAGGATATGAAGTCTTACCCTTGTTATGTTCATTATCATAAAGATAACCAATGTTATGAGGTGTGTTCTTTGTTTCTACCTTAGGTACTGTTTTGATAGCATCTGTCTTTCCTTCTGTTGCAGCTACCGCATCATTAAAGAAATCTGCACATTCATCAACACTTGCCGTCCACTCTGTTGTTGTACCAGCATCCGGCTTGTTATCACCTGTATCTGGGTTATCTGGTGTTTCTGGTGTTTCTTTATAATTCTCAGCCTTTACTGTGTTATCCTTTACAGTTATTCCACTCATAGCAGCTTTCATATTATCTGTGCGTGCATTAAGTGAATCCCATGTAGTTCCCTGGAATATAAGATTATTACAATACTGGATGTTATTCCATGCCTTGTCAGTCTTCTTACTTTCTGCTTTCTTGTTATATGATACTGTCTTTACATTGTAGAATACTGAATTGTCACAGCCTATGAGTGTTTCCCAGCCATTCTTGTTCTTGTAAGAACCATTAGAACCTACATTACCAAATGTAATATCCTGGAAATACATATTGTGGTGTGAATGTAATGGCTTGCTTGTATTGCCTACGGGGTCAATATCTGCAAGCACCTGTATTGTGTTATGGTTAGCACCATATACTGAAACATTGTATGATGCAAAGTTATAGAACTCACCGATTTCAGCATGTTCTGTAGATGATGCTGAGTTAGGATCACCATAGCTTGTTGTAAATACCCAGCCCTGATTAGTATCAGCTACTGCACAGTCACGCATAGTTATGTTAGCACCAAAACCTCCGTTAGTAGGTGCTGACTTGAATCTGAATGCCATATCAATATGGTTCATAACTGTATCTTCAAAAAGAACATCCTGAATACCATTACCTGTGTGGCTTCCTGCTGCAAGACCACCATGACCTTCACGAAGGAAGTTATCAAACATCCATACTTCTGAGTTTGTCTGGATTTCTGAATCTCTTGCGCCCATACCTACTGACGAACCAAAACCTAAGTTATCATCACCTGTATCTGTAAAGTTACCCCAGCAGATTACATTCTGTGAACAGCCATATCCAAGACCGTCACCGTTGTTACCATCATATGAGAATACCTTTACATTAGTTGTTGCTATATTTCTTGAATCAAGAATATTAACTGAATGGTTTGATGGATTCTCGATAGAGATATCACCAACATAAACATTTTCACAGTTTCTCATAATAAGAAGACTTGAACGTGTTGCATAAGCAAACTTAAGGTCTTGTCCTGATACTCCTTCTGTTGCTTTTTTTGCTTCATCTGCTGTCTTTGCACTAAATATTGCGTTAAGCTTGGCTTCATCATATTTACCTGTATTCTTAAGGTACTTATATGCTGAATCCTTTGACTGGATACCTTGATAGAATACGTTTACATTACCGCCTCCAACATATCTTGGAAGACCCCAGTTTTCAGTGTCTGTTGGATCACCAGCCTGAGTATTCTTACCCTTGTTAGATGTATAACCATCTTCGTATATAGTTGAACCGGCACCATACTTCCAGCCGTTACCATAAAGAGTACCTGTTCCTGTTACTCTTACGTTCTTTATAGGATTAGACTCATCTGCTGTCATCGCATTGATAAGTCCCCAGCCTCTTGTATCTGTGTAGAATGGATACATGAGAAAACCTATCTCAAAATGGTCACTGTTAGGTGATGCCCATAATGTACCATTAACCTCGAGTGTCATATCACTCTTTAACCATACAGCACCACTGACGAAAACCTTTCCATCTGAGTTTTCAGGTATAACAACCTTTCCACCCTCAGGACATGCATCGATTGCTGCCTGGATAGCCTTTGTGTTACTCTCTACAACTGCATTAATCTCATCATTGTAAGATGTGTAGCCTTCTGTTTCAACTGCACCGAAATCCTTGATATTAACAACCTCTGGTGCTTTAGTTGTTCTTTGCTTTATCTCTTTAGCGCTTCCAAGTTCCTTGCCATCCTTGTCCACAGCTACTACCTTAAATGTATACTCTGTATCTGGTTTAAGTCCTGTTGCTCTGTATGCGTGGATATCTACATTAACCATCTCAACATCGCTCTTACCCTGTGTATTATAGTAATCATAGAATGATTCCATATACTTTGCTGCCCATGCAGCGTTTACCTTGTAGTTTTCTCTTGCTGTACCGGCAGACTCACCATTTATGTATACTTTATAATCTGCTACATTATCGTACTTTTCTGGCTTCTGCCACACAAGACCTATACTTGTATCATCATATGCAAGCGTAGGAACCTGTAAATCTGTGATATCACTTGAACCATTAGTCTTATCAAATAAAGGGCTTTCCAGCTCCTTTGTACCAAATGTGTCACTTGATATAACATCAAACACATTCTTGTTGACATACTTGTCATGTCCCTGTGTAGTTGGCAGCCCTGATGCTCCCACTGTCTGCAAAGTGCCGAGTGAACTGACTGTCATAAGTGCTGCAAGTCCCAATGCTGCAGCCTTTCTGAATCTTAACATACTTCCTCCTATCTGCCTTGACTGATATACGTCTGCAATAAAATGTAAATACCATCTTAAACAAAAGAATACTTACTCCCTGAAATATATTCGTTCCCTACACCGAATGCGCTAATAACTTTTATATAAGTCTTTTGTTTAAGTGCCTTGAAAATACATCTTTTTTGCAATTTTGTCAATATTTTAAAGAAAAAGTTTTATCTCTTTGTTACTTTTATACAATTTATTATCATTTTACATACTACAAACGAACATACACTTGTCATTTTCTCTAATAAAAAAACTATTCTATTTTTATATAAGTGCTTAAGTATGTTTTTAGCTCTATTATAATCTTTCCACTTTTATCTTCTCTGTCTTATATTTTTTCTTAAAAAAAGAGCCATGGTTTTACCCACAGCTCATTCTCTCTAAATATGAAGGGGGAACAGTAAACATATATTTACTGTTCCCCTTTGATACCTACTGATGTATTATATAACCTTCTTTACCCATCTTCCACTAAAGAATCTTGTTGTAAATATTATTCCACGTATTGTCCAGTCTGCAAACATACCATACCACACACCCATAGGTCCCATACCAAATATTCGTATAAGTGCTATACTTAGCGCAACACGGCAGCCCCACATTGTTATAATCGAGGTTATCATTGAAAATCTCACATCTCCTGCAGCTCTCATACCATATGCCGGAACAAAGGATAATACCCAGACAAGTGGCTTCACTATTGTTATTGCACCAACCATCTCTATACACATACGTGCACTATCCGGCTCCATTCCTCCAAGCCTTGTAATAGGACCAACAAATGCATAAACCAGCAGGCACGATGCTATTATTCCAAGCTCTGCTATTCCTGCAAGCTTGACAATATAGTACTTTGCCTCTTCCTTACGGCCTGCACCAAGTGTCTGTCCTACAACTGTCATAAGGCACATTCCAACTCCTATTCCGAATATACCATTCACATTTTCCAGTATATTAGTCATCGCCTGTGCTGCTATGGCTGCTGTTCCAAGTGTTGACACTGTTGACTGTATGGCAAGCTTGCCGAACTGGAACATGCTGTTCTCTATACCTGAAGGCACACCTATTGCAAGTATCGACTTAATAAGTCCGAAATCTGGTCTTATAGCCGCATAATCCTTTACAACTATATCAAGCTTAGGCTTTGACAAAGCTATAAATATAACTACCATACAGAACACTCTTGACACAAGCGTAGATATCGCTGCACCAGAAACTCCTAACTTAAACACAAACATCAGAAGCGCATTACCACCTATGTTAAACACGTTTGATATCACTGACACCATCATAGGATATCTTGAATTACCACAAGACCTGAATATTGCTGAGCCAGCTGAAAAAAGTGCAAGAAATGGATAGCTAAGTGCCGTAAACAAAAAATAATCCACCGCATTATCCATAACCTCCTGCTCAACATGTCCAAATATCAAAGTAAGAAGCGGTCTTCTGAATATAAGCCCAAGTATGGTTATTGCAAGTGATATTACCATAACAGTAAGTACAACCTGTCTTGCAGCCTTATTAGCTCCATCCTTATTTCTCATACCAATATAATGTGAGCATATAATCGCTGCTCCTGTTGCCATTGCAGAAAAAAGCTGCACTATAAGGTTATTAACCGAATCTACCAGCGATACTCCTGATATTGCCTGACTTCCAAGATTACTCACCATCATAGTATCAACCATACCCATAAAAGAGTTAAGAAGCTGTTCTACTACGATTGGTATAAGTAAGGCAAAAAGTGCTTTATTGTGAAACAAAAGGTTATGTTTATCAACATCAAATAGTTTTTTCATACTCATAACGTATCCACTCTCCATAATTCATTAAAAGCATCTTTTCGGTATACCGGATACAAGCTGCTAATATAAAAGATTAATCCTTTCTTATGGATTAGTCAACCGATACTTATGGATTTATTGTTGGTTTATGCTAATTATGGATTTGTTATAAGTTCTCTTCTCACTACTGTTCAAATACAACTCTTATAGTTGTTCCCGTTCCAAGCTCACTATCAAGCTCTATATGTGCATTATTATGTTTTGCAACTATATGCTTAACAATAGCAAGTCCAAGTCCTGTTCCGCCGGTAAGCTTTGAACGGCTCTTATCAACTCTGTAAAATCGTTCAAATATTCTTTGCTGGTTTTCCTTAGATATACCTATTCCGTTATCCCTGACCTCAACAACAACTGCCCTTCTATTATTCCCATAAGCAATGCCATGCACTCCATCGCCACTGCCGCCACCATCAGCATAATCCACAGCCTCCCGCTCATATACAGATACCCAGACTCTTCCTCCAGGATTATTGTATCTTATGGCATTGTCGCATAGATTGTAAATAAGCTCGTCAATCATCTGTCTGTCAGCCATTATACTTATCTCTTTGCCTGAAAGATTCATTATCACACCATTTTTCTGGGCATTCAGCTCCAGCATCTGTACTGTTGATTTTGCTATTTCATAAAGATTGACACTTTCAAAGGCTTCATCAGAAGATGTTGCATCAAGCTCTGATATCTTGATAATATCATTAATAAGAGTAAGCAGGCGCTGTGAGCTCTTATGTATTTCTGTTGCGAAGCGCTTGGCATCATCACCACCAGCCATTCCACTTTCTATAAGCTCAGAATAACCAGATATTGATGTAAGTGGTGTTTTTAGTTCGTGTGAAACATTCGCTGTGAATTCCTGACGCATATCAGCATTACGCATAATATCCTCATGCTGCTTCTTTATTGTATTAACAAAGGGTACCAGCTCCTTATACACCTTTATAGAATCTGATGCATCCATATTATCTGCCAGAAATTCTATCGGCTCTACGATACTCTTTGTAAGCAGATGTGAGCTTATAGAGCTTATCACAAAAAGAATAACACATAACAACACAGCTACAGGTAATGCACTTATCATAATACTTGTCATACTGCTTACTTCTCTTGAAACTCTTAACACATATCCGTTATCAAGCTCCACTGCATAATAAAATGAATTCTTCTGCAAGGTTTCTGACTTTCTTATATCACTTCCATAGCCATTCCTTCTGGCTTCAACAACCTCTGGTCTTTCATTGTGATTCTCCATATCTGTCACTTCAACAAGATTATCCACAACCGCATATCCCTCAGCATTAATAAATGTAACTCTGAGATTACCATCATAGCTTTCTATTACCTTCTGCTCATTGATATCGTCCGGATCACTTACCATTCCCCACGCATCTGCACCAATAAATATATCAACATAATTGCGCATATCGCCTAAAACCTCACGCTTTAATATGTTGTAAAATACAAATGTAGATATTGCCATTGCAGATACAATAGTGACAAATGCGAGCAACATACATTGTATGTTAATTCTTTTCTTCATAGGAACTCCTTTTAAGCTTAATGAGCCTCATCATCCATAAAATAGCCCACATTTCTTACTGTCTTTATATAATTACCAGCATCTCCAAGCTTGTGTCTTAATGTCTTAATATGGACATCCAGCGTTCTTGACTCTCCTTCATAATCTGTACTCCATATCCTGTCCATGATATTATCTCTTGTAAGCACGATTCCCCTGTTAAGAGCAAGATACTTTAAAAGCTCATATTCCTTGTATGTAAGTTCAACTGGCCTATCTTCAACATAAGCAACACGCTTCTCATCATCTATGAATAACTGTCCTATTCCTATAAGCTTCTCTTCATCAGTTCCACCAGCTCTTCTAAGCACTGCCTTTACCCTTGATATAAGCTCCATAATTCCAAACGGCTTTGTTATATAGTCATCCGCTCCCATATCAAGACCTTTAACCTTATCTATCTCTGTTGTTTTAGCTGTAACCATAATCACAGGAACTCTTCTGGTTTCTGGAACCTGTCTTAGCTTTCTTAGAATTTCAAGTCCATCTTCATCAGGAAGCATTATATCTAAAAGAACGAGATCTGGAATACGTTCCCTCATCAGCTTATGGAAGTCCTTTCCACTGGCACACTCTATAACTGTATGCCCTGCATTCTTTAACGCAAAGCCTTCAATTTCGCTTATATTATTGTCATCCTCAACTACATATATGTATGCCATATTCATCTTCCCTTCTGTTCTTATACGATTAATAGTAAGTGTATATAAGCTTTACGGCTCTACTACTACTGAAAACTGCGTGTTTCCGGCAGTCTGTATTTTTCCTTATAAGCCTTATAATCCCTTGCAAACTGCTGATTATCTTTATTCTTTATTCCGTCAAGATATTCATGTGCATCGAATTCCAACTGGTCACTCTGAATAACATCCACCGCAATATTAGAACAATGGTCTGCTACCCTTTCCAGATTATTAAGAATATCTGAATGTGCGAACCCTAGCTCAATAGTACACTTACCCTCACGAAGCCTTCTTATATGTCTTGCCTTTAGTTCTACTGCAAGAGTCTCTATAAGCTCTTCTAAAGGTTCAACCTTATCTGCCTCATTTTTACTATTACTCTTAAACGCATCAAAGGATATATCTACCGCTTCTCTCACTGCTGAACTTAATATATCAAGCTCAGTCTCTGCCTTAGGTGAAAACTGCATATTCTTTTGCTGCAACTCTCTTGCTGAATCACATATATTACATGCATGATCTGATATTCTTTCGAAATCTCCTATACAATGTAACATAACATTAAGCATTTCTGAATCCTCTTTTTTTAGATTCTTCGTACTTATCTTCATTATGTATGTTCCAAGTGCATCCTCATATTTATCTGCCCTTGTTTCAAGTTCTCCTACTCGAAGTGCCTGTTCTTCATCATACCCGCCTATAAGCGACATAGATATGAATAAAGACTCACGCGATATATCTGCCATCTTATTGATAACCTGTTTGCAATGCTCTACAGCAAGACTTGGTGCCTCTAAGAATCTGTCATCAAGCAATGCGAATTCATTTTCACTTCTTCTATCCATGATTCTTTTTTCATCATCATCAAGCTTAATAGTAGCATATGCCAGCTTCTCAAGCACCTTTCTTAAAGGAAGCAGATATGCTGTTGTTATTATGTTAAATGTGGTATGTATTACTGCTATTCCGAATTCCTGTGCTGTCAGGTTTAAGAATGAAAAGTGTATTACTGCATTTAAAGCATAGAATACTATCATAAATGTAACAGTACCAATCACATTAAAGTACAGATGAATAATAGCAGCTCTCTTACCATTCTTAGTTGCTCCAATACTTGAAAGCAAAGCTGTAACGCAGGTACCTATATTCTGTCCCATAATGATAGGAAGTGCTGTTGCATAGCTTAATATACCTGTTGAACACAATGCCTGAAGTATACCTACTGATGCTGATGAACTCTGAATAATAGCTGTAAACAGCATACCTGCAAGCATTCCAAGCACCGGATTAGAAAATGCTGTAAGTATTGATGCAAACTGTGGCACCTCGGCAAGTGGTGCAACTGATGAGCTCATAGCATCCATGCCGTACATAAGAAGTGCAAAGCCTATCATTATCTTTCCTGGATTCTTTAAGCTGTCCTTCTTTAAAAACATCAGAAATACTATGCCAACTGCAGCAAGAACTGGCGAAAATGAGGTTGGCTTTAACAGGCTTATGAATATATTACTGCTTTCAATACCTGTAAGACTCAATATCCAGGATGTTATAGTCGTACCTATATTAGCACCCATTATTACGCCAACTGCCTGGCTAAGCTTCATAATACCAGAATTAACAAAGCCTACAACCATAACTGTTGTGGCTGATGATGACTGTATTACTGCTGTTACGCCAGCTCCAAGAAGTACCGCCTTCAACGGATTTGATGTAAGCTTTTCCAGTATTTTTTCAAGCTTTCCACCAGAGGCACCAGTTAATCCTTCACCCAACAGATCCATTCCATATAGGAATACTGCTAAGCCACCTATTAATGATAATACACCAAATATGTCCATATTTCCTCCAAATCTTTGTCTGTTTAATCTGACTTCATTTATTCTTTACATTTTGGAGTGTAATTCACGTATATAAATGTTATATGAACCTTATGTAAATTCTGTGTAAATTCTTATCATAAAATTATTACCACTAAATTATTACCATTAAATTATTGTGGTTTTATATTCTCAATTTATTTCGGTTTATTTATCGTCTGGATGTTCACCTGTTATTGAGAATATAACCCATTCTGATATATTGGTAGCGTGATCGCCTATTCTCTCGAAATACTTTGCAGCCATAAGAAGATCAGATGCCTGCTCACCAACCTCTGCATTCTCGTGTATCATATTTATAAGTTCCTTCTTTACCCTGCCAAAAAGCTCATCTATTATATCATCATGTGCTATAACTTCCTTTGCCTTATCCATATCCTTATTAACAAATGCATCTACACTCTGCACAAGCATATACATAGTTTCCTTAGCCATCTGCTGTATATGATCAAGCTTCTTAATATAAGACTGGTTAGAAAGCTCAATAGTAATCTCTGAAATATCAGAAGCGTGGTCACCTATTCTTTCCATATCTGTGATCATCTTGAGTGCTGAGGATATAAGTCTTAAATCTCTTGCAACCGGCTGCTGCTGTAAAAGCAGCTTAAGGCACAACTGTTCAATCTCTCTTTCCTGATGGTCTATCTCTTCATCATAATCTATGACAACCTTAGCAAGCTCTATATCCTGATTCACAAGTGCCTTGACTGTATCTGCTATTGCCTTTTCTATCATTCCACCCATTTCTATAAGCTCGTCATTAAGCTGTACTAACTGTCTGTCAAATCTATTTCTCATATTATCCTCCATTCTTGCGCTGCTTTTCAGCGCATCTCAAGTTTGTGCAAAGCACAAATCTTGCGTGTGAAAAATCTTATTTTTCGCACTATCCTCCATTCTTGCGCTGTTTCTCTGCGCATCTTAAGTTTGTGCGAAGCACAAATCACGTATATTTCTGTATACAAAAATACCTCCACTATAATACAGCTATGTACATAGTGAAGGTTAAATGTTCAATATACCAACAGCCTGCTGCCAGTATAATATGCTGTGTGTAAATAAACAGACATTCAGTTCCTGTCCCTGAATATTATGTATCTTCTGTTAAGTGCTCTTAACGCATTCCTGAAAGCCTTGGCTCTCTTAGGATACTTAAACATAGCACCAACCTTATTATACAGATAGAACATGTATACAAGAACCTTGTTAAACGAACCTATCCTGTCCTTGGTTGTGTGTCCATATCTAGTTCCACCAACCTTAGGATGATTCTCCTCCTTGTAATATTCAATCAGATCATCAACAGTTCTTACTGTTTCAGGGAGCAGTGCATATCCAAGACCTACACAGTCACTACCGTGTGCATCACTACCTGCGGTAAGTGGTACTCTGCAGTCACTTGCAAATCTTCTGGCATGTCTGTTGCTTTTATTACTTTCACAGGCATTATAACCTTCAACGAAATCAAAATGTACCATATGTGCAATCTGCTTTGACTGATTCCAATACATAGTAGAAGCAAAGCTCATAAAGGGTTCTCCATAAGGATGTGCAGGTCCTAGTATTCCATCGCTGCAATGAACTATATAAATAAGCTTATCCAGAGTCAGACCTTTATATCTTAATAACTCATACACCTCATCAGGGGTATCTGATGGGAGTATGACTATGAAATGTCCGAATTCAAGACTATCATACTCTATACCTCTTAAAACAACGAAATCATCATACTTCTTTCCCGAATTCACATATGCTTCATAACCACCATACGAGTCATGGTCTGTTACAAGCATTCCACCGAAGCCCTTACTTCTTAATATCTCAATATATTCTTCTATATTAACCTTTGCATCTACTGAACCCTCAGCCGTATGACAGTGCATATCAAACTTTACATATTTCATATATCTATAACCTTTGCCCTTCTTAATTAGTATTAACTGTTTTATGCCTTATTTATGCTCATTATACTTCCATACTATACTAATAACAAGTGACAAAAATATGAAATATCAGCCAAAACGTCCCGTTATATAATCCTCTGTTTTCTTGTTCTTTGGCATTGAGAATAGCTGCTCTGTATTTCCATATTCAATCATTTCTCCTAACAGGAAAAATGCTGTATTATCAGATATTCTTGTTGCCTGCTGCATATTATGAGTAACCATTACAATGGTATACTTATCCTTAAGTTCTATTGCCAGGTCCTCTATTCTTGATGTCGATATAGGATCAAGTGCTGAGGTAGGTTCATCCATAAGAATTACTTCTGGTTCTACCGCAAGTGTTCTGGCAATGCACAATCTCTGCTGCTGTCCACCTGATAAACCAAGTGCTGATTTCTTTAATCTGTCTTTTACCTCATCCCATATAGCAGCCTGCTTTAAGGCTCTCTCAACAATTATATCAAGATCTGCTTTCTTATGTACTCCAAACAGTCTTGGACCATATGCTATATTATCATACACGCTCTTAGGAAAAGGATTAGGCTGCTGGAATACCATTCCAACTCTGTGTCTTAATGTTATGTCATCCATATCTGTGAATATATTCTTTCCATCAAGACGTACATCTCCATCTATAGTCACATTATCAACAAGATCATTCATTCTGTTAAGTGTCTTTAAAAATGTTGACTTACCACATCCAGAAGGACCTATAAAAGCAGTTATCTGATTCTTCTTAATATTCATATTAATATCTTTTAATGCGTGGAAGTCCCCATAGTGAAGATTAAGGTGACTAATCTCAAACTTATTACCAGCTCCGCTGTCTTCTGTAAATGTTCCCGAACTATTAACTATATTATCCATATATATTCCTCATTTCTATATTTAAAGTTGTGTATATATCGTATATACCTTTTCAGACCTTCCAAATATATTGCATCTGCTTTATATTTTAATCTTTCTTTAAAATATTCCATAAGCTGATTTATGCCTTCTCTCCGGCATTCTTCTTATTAATCTTATTGCTTAATATATTGGCACCAATACTGAATGCAAGCACAAGTATAAGAAGTACTGCTGATGCAAGATTCGCAAGATTCTGGTCTTGTCCGTTTACCTGCAGATCCCATATCTGTAAGGAAAGCGTTTCTGCTGAACGGAAAGGATTAAGAGGACACGTAGAAGATGAAAGATTCCAGTTAGACCATCTTATATTCGTGCCTGAACCTGTTGTATACAGAAGTACTGCTGCCTCGCCAAAGCCACGTCCTGCTGCAAGAATAACACCTGTCATGATTCTTGGAAGGCAGGCTGGCAATAATACATGGAATATAACCTGCCAGCGTGTTGAGCCAAGTCCCATACCAGCTTCGAAATATCCCTTTGGAAGCCCCTTAATAGCATCCTCTGTTGTAGTTGTTATAAGTGGCAGTGTTATTATTGATACTGATAGTGCTCCTGCCATAAGGCTCTTATCCATTCCCATAATAACAAGGAATATAAGATATCCAAAAAGTCCTACTACGATTGATGGAAGCGATGAAAGAGTTTCTATACATATTCTTATAAACTTTGTAACAGTTCCTCCCTTAGCGTACATAGCAAGATATATTCCTGCAAAGGTTCCGATTGGAACTGTTATAAGCAGTGACAGAAATACAAGATACAACGTATTAAACAACTGGTTTCCTATGCTTCCTCTTCGCGCAAATCTGAACATAGATATATCTGCACCGATAAAGCCTTTAATAATTACATATCCTGCAAATGCAGCTAAAAGAACAAAAAAGAAGACTGCTATGGCGTAGAATATGACTGTCATTATGCTGTTTTGTGCCTTTGCACGTTTAATTCTATTCATAAATATATGCTCCTTTAATCCTGCTTTGCCGATGTTAACACACTCTTTTTAGAGACTGCCTTAGCTCCTGCATCCTCTGGTTTCTTTCTTGATAATGTATGTATAAGGAATATGAATAATAATGATATGATAAACAGCAGTAAAGCAAGTGTCCACAACGCAGTCTTTGTTTCTCCGCCTTCCATAGCATTACCCATCTGGGCTGTTATTTCTGTTGTAAGTGACTTAGTTGTAGAGAATATACTTTCAGGAAGTGCTGTTGTCTGTCCTATAACCATAGCTACTGCAAGTGCCTCACCAAAAGCTCTGGCAAGACCAAGTATTATTCCTGAGAATATGCCTGAGGCTGAAGCTGGTAATACAATCTTGTATATGGTCTGCCAGCGTGTTGAGCCCATACCATAGGCTCCCATCCTGTAATCCTTAGGAACTGCTCTTATTGCATCTGCTGCAACGCTTGTTATCGTAGGAAATATCATTATTGCAAGCACAAGTCCTGCTGCAAGTATCGAATGTCCTACCTGCCTATGAAATATATCCCTTATAAAAGGGACTAAAACTGTAAGTCCTACCCATCCATATACAACTGATGGAATTCCTGCAAATATCTGTATTACAGGACGATAGAATTTCTCACCGAACTTAGGAGCAATTTCTGTCATAAATATAGCTGAGCCAAGTGCAAATGGTGTTGCTATAAGCAATGCAAGTCCACATGTACTAAGTGAACCAACTATAAATATAAGTGTACCTACGCTTCCTCCACCTTCCATATTATCAACCGGTGCCCAGTCTGATGAGAAAAGAAATTCTCCTATTGAATGATGGAACTTTAAAAACGTTCCTGAGCCCTTGTATACAAGGAATCCACCTATTCCCAATGTAATAACTATAACGAACAAGCCACACATTGTAACTATACTCCGCCACAGATATTCTCTGGTAAACATACCTCTCTTACTGTTCATACATTCTCCATTCTAATGTCTGCTATATCACGATTATAGGCAGGCACCACAGATATTATCGTGCCCGCCTCTTTATAATCTCTTATGCAGTATCATTGCTGACTACATTGCTAACTACACTGCTAACTGCATTACTATCTGGTCATCAACATATATATTTTACAAGTTAATTAATATTTATGATTAGTGTTCCTTAACTGTCATCTTAGAAGATACGCCGTATCCTAAGGCTTCCATTTTCTTACCATATTCATCTGACATAATGTAATCAAGGAACTTCTGAGATACTTCATCAGCATTGCCCTTTGTATACATATGCTCATATGTCCATACCGGATACTTTCCAGCGTATGTATTCTCAAGTGTAGGCTCTACACCATCAATTGATACTGTATCAACACCAGGATTGCTTACAAGATATGATAAAGCTACATATCCGATTGCGCCCTTTGTTGTCTTTACATTCTGTAAAAGGACACCTGAATCATCTGTTTCCATAGACTTGTTAGATGCTTCGCTTGCACCGTCAAGTGCGTACTTCTTAAATGTTGCTCTTGTACCTGAAGATTCTGGACGTGTAATAAGTACGATTGCTTCATCAGCACCACCAACTTCTTTCCAGTTCGTAATCTTACCTGTGAAGATATCTGTGAGCTGTGCCTTTGTAAGATTCTTAACACCGCTTGCTGTTACATCCTTGTTTACGATAGGTGCCATAGTTACAACACATACCTTATGGTCTACAAGTGCTGAAGCCTTTGTTGCATCAAGCTTTTCTGCAGCTTCTACATCTGAGTTACCAATATTAACTGTTCCTTCTGAAACCTGCTTAAGACCTTCACCAGATCCACCTGCATCAATTGTGATATTTACATCTGGATATTTTTCATTAAAAAGATCTGCTGCATCATCTACAAGTGGCTTAAGTGCTGAAGAACCTGCTGCTGTTATACTTCCGCTAAGTTTTTCTGCCTTTGCACTATCATTTCCATTATCTGAACTGCTGCCTCCACAGCCTGCTAATGCTCCTACTATACATACTGTGCTAAGTGCAATAGCTACACTCTTTTTCCAATTAAATTTTCTCATAATCATCCTCACTTTTCCTTCTGACTGCCTTCTGACTGCTTATGTCTGATTTTTTCAATTTCTAATCCGTATCTGATTTCTTATATCTAATCAGCTTTACAGTCTGTTTTTCAAACTATTGTTTTTATCAACTGATTACAAGACTTAAGCCATAACAGGTGTTACGTACCATCCGTTATCAACTTTACCTGTACCTCATTGACAGTTAACAGAATAACAACGGTATGTAAAATGTAATACCATGTGCATGGGAAATCTGTGTAAAGTATTCGTAAATTGATATAAACTGCAAAAAAAATATCGCCAGCCATAAACTGACTGACGATACAAAAATTGTATTATTTATCTTTTAACTTAATTTATTTCATTTTAACTTAACCAATGTTAAAATGCAAGTTTTTAAGTTATTTTAATTATTGCAATGCTGCCTTCCTGCTTAATACTCTGTATTCAATAAACTTTTCTAATATAAACAGGCAGCCTATAATCAAAGGCATAAAGACACTTATATCTATCAGGCTTCCACCTTGATTATCCGGATCTATTACTCTTATAAATATAGCTGCCATCTGTCCTGTTATAACGAAGGGGGCTACTATACGTGCTGTTAATATAAGCTTTACACGCCTTAACACTGATATATCCACAGGGATGTACTTATATTTTTCAAATATATTAACGCTCCTTCCGTTTTCTCTCACATATGAAACATATGCAGTCACGCCCTGATATACAACAAATATAAATACTGTCAACGAAATAATAACCCTCTTATCGTCTGATGAATAATCATACTTAAAACCAAACATAGCTGACATAAATACACTAAAAATCAAAATAAGATAAATAGCTATATATGTTCCTTTTGTTTCTTTTACCATACGTTTTTTCCAGTTTTCCCGTTCTGCTTTTAGCAGCATTTTTATGCCTGTGTCCATATACTCCCTCTTTTCTGCGCTTATTTTTTACAGTTTCTTTTTTGCCCTTTTTTACATATTCTATATGACATATATCTGCAGCATTCTATATACATGATGTCGGGGGCAAAAGCCCCAGACTTTGATACCTACGGATTGTTCCGTGCTACGCACTCCCACAATCCGCCCCCATATTCGCATATCGTGGGATTATCATCCCACTTTTATGCTCATATTGGGGCGGGTCC
>OGJH01000707.1_pt1 | contig 36692 bp, 40 predicted proteins | sample 1572021 | NCBI WGS metagenome assembly OGJH01 (sample SAMEA2582098, study PRJEB24529) | metagenome | biome: Human gut stool | place: China | collected 2011
GGCACAACGCGCAGGCCTACCGGGTTGGCGATGCCTTTGGCTTTGCAATAGGCATTGTCAGCGGTCGCGGCCGGGGCCTCGTTCCACAACGCTTGCGCGGCGGCGGCGGTCGCTCCGTGCTCGGACAGGCGGGCCGCATCGCGTGCCTTGCGCTGCTCGGCCGCCTCGGCGGCCTGCCGGGCACGGTCGGCGGCGCTGAGTTCCGGCGTCTTGCCTTCGGGCTTCCAATGTACGACTTCGCCGGTCTTGTAGTTCTGGATGAAACCGCCCGGCGTGCGCCCGGCTTCGTGGTAGGCGTATGCGCCACTAGTGGCACCGCCCCGGTCGCCTTCGACGGGCACCCGCTGCATCTTCCCGTCCGTGATGACTTCGCCCTTGAGCTGCAAGCCCGCATCCTTCAATGCGTCCTTGAACTGCTCGATGGCGGGCTTGGGTTCCGATGCGGTGACGACGTTGGCCTTGTCCACGCTCCACCGGGCAAGGCCCGATGTGGTTACATCCACGCCCTCGGGCGCGTACCATGATTTTGCTTCCTTATCCCACTTGGCTCCCAGCGCCTTCGCCTCGTTCTTCTCGGCGTAGGGCACGGCCAGATAGGTGCGCGATTGCATAGGCTTCTCCGGTTGCTCATGCAGAACGGTGCGGGTCGGTGCCCGGTCGGCATCGAGGCCGACGCGCTGCGCACGTTCTACGGCGGATTGCTCGGCGGCTTCGTCGGTCGCACCGAAGCCCCAAGCCCTGCGGCCGTCATCGAGCTGCACATAGACGGCGTTCTGGCCTGCATGGTTGGCGGCGTTCTCCGGCACAACGCGGCGGCTCTGCACGGTGTAAGCAGGCGGCTCTTGGCCGGGCGTGTACGGCGCACTCTGCTGCTCGGCCTGCCGCGCCTGCTTGGCGGCTTCGTGCTGTTGTATAGCTACGCGGAGTGTTGCAGGCTGGCTTTCGTCGTCGTTCGATATGAACTGTGACAAGCGCGTGCCGTTGTACTCGGTCATCAGCTTGCTATCGCCATACATTTCCGTGCGAATGCCGGACGGCTCGCCATGTTGGTCGTGGTAGGTGATTTCGTAGAAGTCGCCCAGCTCGCCAGACGCGAAGCCTATCCGGGCGGAATAGCCGTTACGCTCGGCTTCGGCTTTCATCATCTGCCAGCTTTCCAGCGGCGAATAACCTTCCACGGCGTTTTCGTGATCGCGTTGCAGCTCGGCCGCAACCTCGGGCGCGATTTCCGGCACGGGCTGACGCTCGACGGTTTGCGTCTGCATCTGTTCCTGCTCGAAGTCCATCACGTAGCCGCTGATACGCTCGGCGTCGGACGCAGCCCGGAAGATCTCTTTTGGATCTTCCTTCAAGGCTTTAACCCACGAACCGACATAGGCCGCGTGCTGGCCCGGATCGTGGCCGATTTCGAGGCGTTCGCCCAGCATGAGCGAGGCAATTTCCGCTCGCAGTTCTTCGCGGGCGTAGCCCTCGGAACCGAACGGGTGCGCAAGGTCGCGGTCAAGCCGCGACGGGTGCCCCGTCCAGTGGCCCAGCTCATGCAGCGCGGTGGCGTAGTAGTTGTCGGCGGTCGGGAACTGGTTGCGCTCGGGCAGTGTGATGCTGTCCGTGCTGGGACGGTAAAAAGCCCGGTCGCCGGGTTCGTGGCGAATGACCGCGCCCGAATTGGCCAAGATGGCCTCGGCGCGGGCGTGACGCTCTGGCTCTGGCCCGGTGGGTCGTGCTTCCAGCGGCGGCAAGCCGTCGATCTGCGAGCCGTTGAACACCACGGCCATGAATGAGCGCGGCCGTTCGAGCTGCACGGTCACGGTCTTTTGCTTGCCGGTGTCCGGGTCAATGACCGGGCGGCCCTGCTCGTCGGTGGCCTTTCGTTCCTCGCTGAACTTCCAGTAGACGATATGGGTTCCCTTGGAACCCTTGCGCACCTGTGCGCCTTCGGCGGCGGCTTGGTTGTAGGTCATCCAGCGCGGATCACTGTGGCCCTGCATGTGCAGCCAAAGGCTGTTCATGCCACGGTATTCCTTGCCGGTGGTCGGGTTGTACGGCAAGCGCAGCTCGCCGGGCTGCCACGGCTTTTGCCACGGCGCGGTGCCCTGCTCCAACTGCTCTATGATCCGCGCCGCGACTTCCTCGGCGTATTCCTTTTTCATCGTTAGTTACCCCCCTTCCGCACGGCCTTGCCGTTCACGACGATGGCGGTTCCTTCCGGGTCAGTGGACAAGTCCGCGTTCGAGGCCCACGCCTCGGCTTCGGACATGGCCGTTTCTTTGAATGCGCCGTTGGCTTCCGCTTCGGCCGCCGTGTGCTCGACCTGCACGCCGGGCGTGCCGCTGTCTTCGGGCGACTTGCTCACGACGGGATCGACACGCGGGGCCAAGGCGGTTTTCGCTTCCGCGACCTGCTGGGTGCTGCTCGCTTCTTCTTTGGTGCTCATGGCTTCTTCCTTTCTCGGTTGACGTACAAACACGGCAGTCGGGGCCGTGTACGGATTGAGCGCGGGAACGCTCACGGCGACCTGTTGACCGACGCCGTAGCGGGCCAAGTAGCCGTTCAAAAAACCCTTGTTGAAATCGCCCGTGTTGTAGGCGGACAGGGCCGCCCGGAGTGCGGCCTGTTCGTTCGGATATTTCGGCAGCGCGTTGCTGTAGAACGCGGTCAGAACTCGCGCACCGGCTGCGAGGTTCTTGCAAGTGTCGAACATGTCTTCGACGGTGTAGCCGAGCGATTTAAGGTTGGTACTGTTGACCTGCATGTAGCCCATATCGACGGAGTGCCCCGCGTCGATGGCCATGTAGGCAACGGTCACGGCGTCCTGCGCGGTCTTGATGGCGATAGGGCTTTTGAAGACGACCTTGCGGCGCTTCGGCTTGGTCTGGCCGTCTGCGGCCGTGACCATGATCGGGTTGCCCTTCTCGTCACGCTCGATCACCCACTTGACGTTCACATTGAGCGCCAAGGGGTTGCCGCCGCTCTCCACCTGAATGACCTTCTCTATCGTGGCCGGGGCCACGTTCGGCGCGCACGCCATCATCATGTCGAGGCCGATCATTGTTTGGTTACTCCCGTAGTGATGGCCGCCGGGTCGCCGATCACGGCGACCGGGCGGGCAATGCCGCGCACGCTGGCCAGCACAACGGGGCCAAAGTAGCGGCTGTCGAAGCTGCCCGCGCTGTAGCTGGAAAACAGCCAGACCTCGCCGGGCTGCACGATGTAGCGCCCGGCAGGCCAGCCCGGCAGCGCAGGCATAGCGGCGGTGTTCGGCAGGGCCACGCCGTTGACGGTCACGGGTTGGCCCGGCTCGAACTGGATGGCGTCACCCGCTACCGCCGACACCGGCTTGAGTAGCGGGGTTACGCCGGAATCCTCGCAGTCACCGGGCGCGAGGTAGCCCCGTTCGCCCATGAGGCGAACAATCGGCGAGGCGGGCGGGCACACCTCGACCAGCTCGCCACGCTTGATGCTGGCCGCTTCGGCGGTCTGCACAAGCCAAAGCCCATGCGGGGCCGAGTCCGTGAAGTTGAGGCGCAGGCCTGCGTGATAGCCGGTCGTGATCGCAACGCCGATCACTGCGGCCGCGCACAAGGCGGCGATTCCGAAGCGGCGACCTTTCATTGGACGACAAAGCCCCCGTTGCTGTTGTTGGACGGCCCGGCGGCGGCCGGGGTGGGCTTGGATTGCTGGGCCACGCGCACAACGTCAGTCGGTACGGGCTTGAGCTTCGACCGCTTGGAGAAAACCGGGTCAAAGAAGTAGAGGATTTGGCGGCCGCGGATTACCGGCTGGCCAGCGACGAACACAAGCATTTCGCCCGGCGCGGTGATCTTCTCCCCGCTGGCGTCCTTGGTCGGGCCGGGCAGGCGCATGATTTCGTCGGGCGTCATCAGCGGGCGCTGCACTTCCTGATAGCTGCGCGAAACGTTGTCGAGGACGGCACCGAACCGCTTGCCCGAAGTCGTCACCTGCTCTTTGACGACGGTGGTGGTGCCCGTCATCTTCGACATCCATTCGGCTGTCTCGACCTTGTTGGGCGCGTAGGCGATGCGGACGTGGCAGTTGGAAATGATGCTTTCGTAGTTTGAATAAGCCTTGTAGAGCTGCTGCACGTCCTGCGTGATGAGGTAGGCTTTCATGCCGTAACCGGCGATGTAGGCCAAGGCTTCCTCGAACACTTCGATTTTGCCGAGCGTCGGGAACTCGTCCAGCATCAGCAGCAAGCGGTGCTTGTGCGCCGTCTTGGCCCGGCCGTCGTCAAACTCCATTTCGTCGGCCATCGTGAGCACGATCATGGTCAACAACAGGCGGGTAAGCGGCACAAGGCGCTTGGACGTCTTCGGCGTCGAAATGAGATAGAGCGACACCGGCCGGTCGTGATCCATCAGGTCGGCAATCTTGAAGTCGTTGCGCGAAGTGTTCTCGCCAACGATAGGGTCGCGGTACAGCGCAAGGGCGTTGTTCGCCGTCGAAATGATGCTGCCCAGCTCGCGGGCCGGGGTGTTGGCCATGCGGGTGCCGACGCCGGTAATGACAAGCTGCGCTTCCCGGTTCGCCGGGTCGCCGTCATTGATGGACACCTCGCGCATTTCATCGAACAGCCCGGCCAGTGCTTTCGGGTCGCCGTCCGGGTCGTCTACAAGGTCGTTGGCCGTGTCCGGCGCGGCGAAGTCGCCCACGCCGGTCAGCATGTGGCCAATGTCCTGCAAGCAGGGCGTGCGGCCTACCTGTTCGCCCTTGTAGAGCGCGTGCAGGATCAGCCCTACCAGCAGCTCGAACGCGGCACTACGGAAGTGGTCGGACTCGATGCCCTTGCCATCGGAGTCGATGACCATCAGCGCGATGTTTTGCGCGTCACTGACCTGAAAGCGGGTGCGGAACTGGATTTCGCCCAATGGGTTCCATGCGCAGCCGGTGCCCGGCTTCGCTGGGTCAAAGCGCAGGATCACGTTGTTGGCGTGCTTCTGACGCCAGCCCGAAGTCATGGCGTAGTTTTCGCCCTTACGGTCGAGCACGAACACCGAGTGGAGCCAGCTCAACAGGGTGGGAATGACAAGGCCCACACCCTTGCCCGAACGGGTCGGAGCAAGGGCGCAAACATGCTCCGGGCCGTCGTGCCGCAGGTAGTACGTGGTGCCGGTTTCGGGGTCGTCATACGCCCCGCAGTAGACGCCCTGCCCTTGCTTGCCCTCACGCGGCAGTAGGCCCGTTTCGCGCACCTCGTCCAGCGTAGCGAAGTGCGCCGTTCCGTGAACGTCTTCATGCTTGCGCGAGCTGCGCGTCTTGAAGCCGATCCAGAGAACATAGGTCAGCAGGCCGACCAGTACGCCGAGCGCGAAAATCACAAAGGCATAGTTGTAGGAATTGGGCGCTGAGTCGTAGAACTTGAACAGCCATCGCCACCAGTCGAAGGGCATATAAAGCTGCCCGAACAGTGACGGCCCAAGTGCCGGGTGGTAGCCAACCCGGTACGCAATAAATTGCGTACATATGCTGTTCAAACCGATGATGAACAGCACTAAATAAACGCCGCCGATAAGCCGCAGCTTACCCGCCGACGAATTTTTATCGCTCATAGTTCGACCTCGTTACTCCTGTCAGTGAATCGTCCACGTCCGTCCAACTGGACGACGCGACCTAGTTTCCATGTCGCCGCCTTGGCGACTACGCGGGGGGTGGATGGCTTGACCAACATTTCATCGCCGCGCTTCAACAACAGCACTTCGCTACCGTCTTCCATGCGCCTGCGACCTTGATATGTGGCCCTGCCTGCGTCGGTGGATTGCCAAAGCCGATGATAGTCTATAGACGATATTTTGTCTCTATTTTTGTTGCGTTCTTCAATCCATTTTTGCACCGCCGGGCCAGAATCCACGGGCTGCGCGGGCTTGCCGCCTGTCCGGTTTCCCGTCGTCTTGCCGGACAGGCCAGTTTCGGCCAGAAACGCCGCATCCATATCGTTCGGCTCAGGGGCTGGCCGGTTCGGTTTCGGCTTGGCTGTCTGGCTTCGTTTTGGTGCTATCTCCATGCGCCATTCGTTGCGCTCCACCGTCCGGCCGTCCGGTAGCGTCACGCTCTCGCTGCCCATGTGATTGACACGCACGCGGTCGCCCACGGCCGCACCGCTATTTGCCACCGCCCTTTCAAGATCGACGCCCCATAGGGTTCGGTCTTCGCCGTTCCCGTCGCGCAGCGTGACGAAGTAGCTCTTGCGGTTGCCCTTGACGTGCTCGAACGGCGCTTCGCCGAAGTCCACCAGTTCGGCGAAGTCGGCGCGGCTCGATGCCTTGATTTCGGCCTGAAAGGCCTTCTCCATTTCCTTGTGCTCGGCCGTCTCGCGGCGCATTTGCTCCATCGCCGGATCGGTGAACGTGACCTTGAGGCCGTGCATACCGGCGAGCTGGGCGACCTCAAGCCGGAACTCGTCTGTGCCTTCCACGATGAGGGCTTGGCCCTCGAACCGCTTGGATGCCAGTTCGAGCGCTACCAGTGCCGCGCCGGTCGTGGCTTTCTGCGCCTGAACGTGCGTCTTCCGGTCGATCACCATGCCGCCGTCGATGGTGCTGTACGCCATCGTCCCGTCTTTCCGGGCCTTGGGCTTGAGCTTGTCGAGAACAACAGCCTTGGCCTTGTCGGCCCGGTCGGCGGTCAGTAGCTCCCCGTTCCAGCGGCGTGTCCGTTCCTCGCGGTCGCGCAGCACGGCCAGCGCCTCGGCGTTGCCGCGCTCGGCTTGCTGCGTCAGCCAGTCGGCCCAAGTGGGCATCGTCGTCTGTTTGAACAGCGCCTGACGGCGAGCGTCTGCGCTTTGCCGGTTCTTTTGGCGCGAGGCGTCGGCCTGCTGTTTGATAGTGCCGTACATCAGGCGTTTGGTCGGCCCCTTGCCCGCGACCTTCAAAAGCATTCGCTCTGTCTGGCTCCACTGCTTCACCTGCGCATTGAAAGCCGCACTCTCGCGCTTGATCTGGTCGAGGCCCTGACGGCGGGCCAAAATGGCCGCCTGTCGCTCGCGCTGGTACTGGTTGAACAGGCCCGCTGTCGTCGGGTTATCCGGCCGCCGGGGTCGTGGCTCGTACCGCTTGCGGTTCGCCTTCGCCTCGGCCTGCCGTTCGGAAGGCTGGAACGGGCCAAGACGGTCAGTTAGGGCCTTCATGGAAAGGTCGCGGCCGACGTTGCTGGCCTTCGCCCAAATGCCTAAATCTGGCTCGCCGATGACAAGGCCAGCGCCGCGCTGGCGAACCTCTAGGCCATGCTCGGCCGCTGCGTCGTGCAGCTCCTGCCAGCTCGTCGCCTGTCGCATCGCCGGGGCCAGCTCGCGGGCCGCGTACCCGGTTAGCGTCTCGATGCCGCTGTGAGCCTCTGCGTCGGCGGCTTTGCCGCTTACCCGGCCGCGTCCGCCGCTTCCTGCTTGGCCAATAGCTGTTCTATCGCCATGTCCCGACCGTCGCAGGCCGTCAGCGCGTTCTTTTCCTCGTTGCTGTAGATCACCGCGTGTATCACCCGACAATAGCACCGAAGTTCTTTCGGAAGCGCGAACCATACGGCAGCCGGACAGCGTTCGCAGACCGTTGAGGGTTTTGGCCTCTGGTTCATCGGCAAACGAGAGATCGTAGGACTCTCGTAAATATCGTCGAAATCTACTATCGCGCTGCTCTGGTCGCTGACCTCGATCAAGCTGGATTCGGTCGCTTCGTTCTCTGGTGTGCTCATGGTTTCTATCTCCTAAGCCGTGGTCGTCATGGCGAAGCCCGTATTGGACTTCGAGGCGTTCGCAGGCCTCCATCAGCCTGCGCTTGTCGTAATAAGGTTCGATGTTCTGTAGGCCGGTCGGATGAACCTTGTTGATGGCCACATGCACATGCAGGTGGTCAGTATCGACATGCACGGCGGACACCCGTTGGTGATCGCCAAGGCCGATGGATTCGCAAAGTTCGTCTTCAATGGCGTGCAGGACTTCCAGCGGGGGCCGCTCGCCCGCCTGAAACGAAAAGACCATGTGATAGGTCTTTTCTCCCTTCGACCTGGTGTTGGCCGCCTGAGTGGCCAAGATCAGGATTGCAGCGTCGGCGGGGTCGTCCGTGCCGCAGTTGGTAACGCGGTAGCTTTCGACCTTCTCGCCTTTCGCGGTGTCGTTCGCGGTGTCCAGAATGTAGTCGGCTGTTCGCTGCCAGCTCGTCGGGTCGATGCCGCCCTTGGCCGCCACCATGTACCTGACCAGTTTGGCCGGGTTCGATGACTGGTGCGGCTTGCGCTCGATGCGATGGGCAATCATCTGGCCACCCGGATCATGATCGAGCGGACTTCATCCTGTAGGGCGCGAAAGTCCTTCATCATGGCTTCCACGTCCACCGGCCGGGCACCCTGCCCGCGCTTCTCCGCGAGCCACAATTTCAGCAACCCGGCCACCCGGCCAAGGTCGCCGTTCACGCGCACAAGATCGGCCACGGCTGACAGGTCAGCCCTTGCCCGAATAGGCGCATTCAGTCCGGCCGCTTTCATGTAGGCGGACAACGACAAACCGGACTGAGCAGCCCGGTCGGCCAGCTCGGCCTTTTCGTCGTTGTTCACCCATACCTCTATTCGTTGGCCTCGGGGTCGGGTTCCTCGGCCCTTCCCTTTCGGTTTCTGTTCTTCGTCACTCATCAGTGCCCCTTTTCCATCGCGCCCGATGGCGCGGATTGGTGTCGTTGTCCTGCCCGGCTTGCGCCTCCTTTTTGGTGCCCGTGGCTCCTTTGTCGCGGCAGCGACCGTCAGCCTCGCAGAGCAGGATGCCGTCGAACCGCAGGTGAGTAAGGGGCGGTGTTGGACTGGTGCGGGCTTGCCCGTACCGGTACAACACACATCCTGCCCGCTACCTCTCTGCGATTGTAGGCGACTGTGCCCTGATGATCCACCCAAAACCCGGCCCAAGGGCCGAAAAACGCGATGAATCGCGTACAATCGCATAGTGTCGCGTAGAATCGCATAAAAAGGCTTGCGTAATCGCATAGAATCGCGTACAGTCGCATTAAATCGCTTAGATTCGCGCAGAATCGCGTTATAGGGTAGACTGAGGTGCCGCGATTGATTCGCGGGCTTCACTAGGAGGAAACAGGCATGGCAGACACGCCAAGCAAAAAGCCCCGCCGGGGCGCAGGACGTGTCGCGTTTCTGGCCCGCTTAGAGCAGTTCCGGGAACTGCTCGCAGCGGGTAACGAACAGCGCACGATCTACGACGACTTTGGCGGCGAGGCGGAATTGGGCATCAGCTACTCCCAATTCAATCGCTACGTCGTCCGGTACATAACAGGAGCAAAAGACGATGGGCACCAAAGAAAAGGCACCGGGCAAATCGCCCCGCCAAGCCCCTCCCCGGCCCCTACAGGAGCCGCAGGAGGCCAAGCAAGGGGTAGCAGCACCCCGGCCGAAAAACCCGGCCAAAAGCGCCCCGGATTCCAGCACAACCCAAACAGCGGCAACGACCGCGACGACCTCATCTGAAAGGAGCACCGCACCTATGAACGACGTAACCACTCCGGCCCTGAACACCCTCGCCCGTCAGGTTCATTTCACGCTGCAAGGCAAGGGCGGCGTCGGCAAGTCCTTTATCTCGTCCCTGCTCGTCCAGTACCTCGGCGGCAAGGGCCTGCCGGTCACGGCCGTGGACACCGATCCGGTCAATGCCACTCTCGCCGGTTACAAGGCGTTTAACACCCAGCGCCTTGAGCTGATGGAAAACGGCTCGCTGATCGAACGTAATTTCGACCGCCTCATTGAGCAGGTTGTCGAGGAAGACACCAATTTCGTGATCGACAACGGCGCGGCGTCGTTCATCCCGCTGTCCTACTACATCGCCGAAAACGACGCCATCAACCTGATTGGCGAGAACGGCAAGCAGGTCATCATTCACACGGTCATCACCGGCGGCCAAGCCCTGCGCGACACCCTCGGCGGCTTCGCCTCTCTGGCCGAGCAGATGCCGGGCAATGCCGAGCTGGTCGTCTGGCTCAATGAGTTCTTCGGCGACATTGAGGCCGAAGGCAAAACCTTCGAGGAAATGAAGGTCTACCAGAACAACAAGGATCGCGTGCGCGGCATCGTGCGTATCGCTCGCCAGACCGGCAGCACGTTCGGCGAGGACGTGAAATTGATGCTCGATAGCAAGCTGACCTTCGATGAAATCAAGCAGTCGCCAGACTTCGGCCTCATGTCCAAGTCGCGTCTCTCGAAGGTCAAAACGGCGATCTTCGAGCAGTTGGCCACCATCATCTGAGGGGGTCGCCAATGATCGACTTTGACGAGATACGGAAACAGGTGGCGATCAAGCACAACGTGCTGATCGGCAAGGACGATCCGATACTGGTCACGGTCACGGTCAGCGATATGGTCTTGGGCCGCTACCTCGAACTGGTTTCCGACCAGTACGACGAAGCCAACAGGGCCTTGACCGTGAGCCTGCAACAGCAGGTCGAGCAGTCCAAGGAAACGGCCGGGAAGGTAATCACCGACGCGGCCAACTACGTCAGCGAACAGGTGCGGCAGGCCGTGACTGCCGCCCTCGCCGATGCTGGCAACGACGTGCGGCGGCAGATAGCCAACGCGCAGGCCGCAAGCCGCGATGCGGTGGCCAGTGGCCGGGATGCGCAGGCGGCGAAGACCGGCGCATACCTGGCTGCGGCCTTGGCCGGGGTCGCCGCTCTGGTGGCCGTGGCGGCCTTGGTGGTCGTTCTTCTGAAATGAGGCCGCCGGGCTACGGCCCGGTGCCTCCCCACAATAGGCAACAGCTTATGAAAATGATGGTGTTTCTTCTGGTCGTCATGGTTGCGTACATGGCGTTTTTCCGTGATGACGGCCGGGACGCGGCGGCAGTGACCTATGCCGCGCAGCGGATCAACGAGCAGGACAAAATTCTGGTTGAGCTTCAATCGCTCAACGATCCCCACGTATCGGATTTCGTCCGCGATTGGCGCTACTACGCGCCAACGCCTTCGCCTGAGCAGCTTTCTGAGCTTCGGATAATTCAGCAGAACATCAGGAACGATAAAAGCGTTGCTGAAAAGTACACGCTGGAATGGCAAAACAAGAATGGCTTCTGCTCAAAAGTTGAAGGCATGTTTGGCAAGATCGAATGCACGCCCGGCCTCTGAGGGTCATCGCATTGAGGAAAGGAGCATGGGATTAGACATTGGACAATTAAGCCCGTGGGTGGTCGGTGCTTACTTAGTAGCCCTATTGGCGGTTCTGGCGTGGATCGCGGTCGGTGCATTCAAGGACGACGAACTGCCGATGATGCCGGGGGTTTTGGCCATCATGCTGATGGGATTCGGCATGTTCGCCGTCTACGAACCCAAGCCCGACGAGTGGGAAACGTTCAAGGCCGCACACAACTGCAAGGTCGTGGCGAAGCGTGACGGTCATAGCAACAACGGAATCGGCGTCACCACTCGCGGCAGCGTGGGCTACATCATCGGCGACGATACGCCCGATCAGGTCGCCTACCAGTGCGACGACGGCGTGACCTACTGGAAAAATGCGAGGTAGCACAATGAACGAACAAAGAGCCATCGAGCTGCTGCAAGCGCAAGTCAGGGACTACGCCAGACAACGGGCCAAAGACGTGGCACGAGGCGCAGAAACGCCACGTCTGGCGGCCTTGCTTGTGCAGAAGTACGGCAAGGGCGTGGTGGATGCTCTGGCCGTGGTCTTTGATAGTGCCCGGTCGGCCGATCCAATCATGGCCGTGGTAGACGAGGAAGTAAGCCGGATTGATCCGCTCTGGCAGGAACACAACCGGGAACGCTGGGCAGGTCGCCCGGCTGATGTGGTTGCCAGCTAAACCACCGGCACCCATACAGACAAGCCCGCCAATCGGCGGGCTTCTGTTTTGCACCAAAAGGAAAGACAAGGGCGGGCGTATAGCCCGCAGGCTATCAGTGGGCGGCCGGGGTAGGGTGCAGCGGCTGGATGGCCAGTCGCAGGCCCATAGCGCGAAGGATCGCGGTCAGACTGCGCACCTCCGGGTTGCCTGTATGTGACAGCGTGCGGTAAAGCTGGTTAGGGTTCAGCTCGGCCGACTTGGCCACCTGTCGCACGCCTCCGAAGGCCTCGGCCATCTGGCGCAGGGCAATCAAGAGTTCGCCTTGTTCGCCATCCTCAAGAATGCTGTTCAGCAGCTCGACCGCGTAGGCGGGGTCGTTGCGGAACACTTCGGCCATAGCCGTGTCGTGTGCTCGATCTTTCATCGTTCAATCTCCTGTCCGTTGCTGCCAGTCACGCCAATAGGCGCAGGCCCGGTCAATGTCGGCGTTCTGCTTGCGCTTGTCGCCGCCGCAGAGCAGCAGCACGACGGTCAAGCCAGCCTTGGCGTAATAAACGCGGTAGCCCGGCCCTACGTCGATGCGCAGCTCCCACACGCCTTCACGCAGGGGCTTGTGATCGCCGAAGTTGCCAAGTTCCAAGCGCATGATGCGCCGGTCGATGGCGATTCGCGCTTTGGTATCGCGCACCTGATCGCGCCACTCGGCGAAGTGGTCGCGTCCGTTGGGGTCGAGGTAGTGCCGTATCTGCTGCATGTCTGATATTGTCGTTTATAAACGATAACCTGTCAAGAGGCAACCGTCACAATTTCGGATAATTTTTTATCCGCATGTTGACCGGGCGGTTATCTGCTTTGGTGCATCTTCCGCCTGCGGCCGGGCGCAAGCCTATACGGATAGCGTATTATCCGCTATGCCGATAAAAGATCATCCACACAAAGGATAGTAAATCATCCGTATGCGGATATTTATCTATCATAACATGCCGTGATAGTTTTTTATCGGTATGCGGATAGTTTAGCGTTTGCATGTGCAGATAGTGCGCTTATCGGCATATGCTGCTGCTATGATAGCTGTATGCGGATAGATTTTTATCTGAAATGTGATGCTTGTTTTTTATCCGCCTGCGGATAGTGTGCTATCATTACTGCGGATAAACGGTTATCCGCACCATACGGAAAGGGGGCTACCATGCAGATACGTGAACAGGGCCGCAAAATTCAGTGCATCCGCACCGTGTACGACAAGGCCATTGGCCGGGGTCGGCAGACGGTCATTGCCACACTGGCCCGCTATACGACGGAAATGCCCACGACCGGGCTGGATGAGCTGACAGAGGCCGAACGCGAGACGCTGGCCGAATGGCTGGCCAAGCGCCGGGAAGCCTCGCAGAAGTCGCAGGAGGCCTACACGGCCATGTCTGCGGATCGGTGGTTGGTCACGCTGGCCAAGGCCATCAGGGAAGGGCAGGAGCTACGCCCCGAACAGGCGGCCGCGATCTGGCAAGGCATGGGGGAGGTCGGCAAGGCCTTGCGCAAGGCTGGTCACGCGAAGCCCAAGGCGGTCAGAAAGGGCAAGCCGGTCGATCCGGCTGATCCCAAGGATCAAGGGGAGGGGGCACCAAAGGGGAAATGATCGGCCGGTGTGGTCGAGCTGGGCGCTACGGCTCGTTCGCCCTTCCTTTTGGTGTCTAAACCTGTCTTCCAGCCGCTACATGCGTCCAGACCGGGCGCTGTAGTGCGATTCTGCGCGAATCTAAGCGATTTAATGCGACTGTACGCGATTCTATGCGATTGGTTTCGCTTTTTTCTTTTCAGTTAGATCAATTTGATAGTGCTTTTCAGCTCGGTAGAGCGTTTTTTTTTAGATTTAATGTTTTAAAAGAAGTTTTAGGGTCTGGAAATCGTCGTTTTTCCCTTACAACACAAGGACTTAGCCCTGTGGATGAGTGGGTAATAGACGGAATCCGGTGGGTAAAAGACGGGTCGCGGTGGGTAATGGACGGAACCGGGTGGGTAATAGACGGGCCATCCACAGACTTATCCACATTTCGGGTTTTGCCTCCGTCTATTACACACCACGGACTATAAAAGTGAGGCCCGGCGCGGCTCTCCGGGCAGCTCTCCGTCTATTACACACCGGGCACATTCTTGCCGTTCTCCTGCTCGTCGCCGTCCGGTTCTGGCTCGTCGTCAGCGGCCAGCTCCACGGCGTCGGTGCGGCGCGTGATAAGCAGCAGCGGCCCACTCTGACCGTCTTCCTCGCGCAAGTCGTATTCGGGTAGGTCGTTGGCGTCGATCAGGCGGCGCATCATGCGGCAGAACTCTTTGAACGTGCCCGCGCTGCCGCTGCGTTCGTAGATGGTCTTGAACGCCCATTTGGCCGTGCTCTTGCCAGCAGCTCGGCGAGCGAGGCGGTAGACGAACCGGCCAAGCCCCGGCTCGATCAGGAAGTAGTCCGGGTGAACGGTCAGCACGTCGGGCTGTCTGCCGCCGGTCACTTCCCGGTAAATCCAGTTTGGTGCCTCAATCTCGACGCTGGCGACCTTGCCGGTATCGGTGCGGGACACAACGCGGTAGGGGCCAATGAGACTTTCCGCTTCCGTCTCGCGCACGACGCGCTTGCCATTACGCGATGGTGTCTCGCGCACGCTCTTGATGGTCGTTCCTAGCAGGCGGTCAAGCGCGGCTTCCAGCTCGTCGGCCTGACGGCCGCCGTCGCCACGGCGGCAGAACTTGGCAATGTCCGAAGCGTGCGGGACGAATTTCTTGCCCGGCATGGCACCGCGCCCGGCATTGAAAAGATTCATCGACTCGGTTAGGTGTGAGATGAGCATCAGCACAATGTCGTAGTCCCATATCGACGCCATACCATCCGGCCCGGCCTTCACTTCAACGAAGCCGTCCGGTAGGTCGTAGCGGATCACTTCGCCTGCTCGCTTGTCGCGCTTTGACAGGCGGAACAGCGCAACGTCCATCAGGCTACGGTTGTCCTTGGTGGCTACGTCGTACAGACCCGGCACGAAAAAGTCGGGCTGTCGGTCGCTCTCGGGAGGGCGACGCATTGAGGCCGGATTGTTCCGTTTGGTCTGTCCACTGGGGGACGATGTGTTAGGGATTGGGCTTCGCGGGATAGGGCTTCTATCTCGCAACTGTGCGGCCAAAGTTGCCTCGGCTTGGAACTGGGCGACCTCGTTACTTTTCCGCCTCTGTTCGCGTTCGCCTTCTTCGCGTAGGCGCTTCTCGGCCTGCTCGAACGTCTCGCCGGGCAGGGCTGCGGCCTCCACTTTTTCACGATACCTCTGGTGCGTCTGCTCCAGTCTTGCCAGCAGATTGCCCCCCACAATGTCACTGATTGGCTTAGGCCCGTTCATTCGGAACTCTCCTTTTTGGTGCCGATCCTGCGCTGAGTCATAGACAAAAACCCTCCGCTTGGGGCACCATTTTTGCTAAGATCAAGTAATTTCATGCGTCTGTCCTTCTGTTCGATGGCGCGATGTTCAACCAACACCAAGGGAGGTGCCACGCCGAATGCCTAGCCGACGCGACACCGATAGCAACGAAAACGAAAAGCCGGTGCCAGCGGAGCGGCTGATTTTTGCCCGCAATTTCCGTAAGGCACGCAAGGCCGCAAAACTAAGCCAGCGCGCAGTCAAGGATAAGACGGGGTTCGCACAGTCATGGATCAGCGAAGTAGAAACGGGCAAGTCACCGCTCAACATCGACAACATGGCCGAGCTGGCCAAATGTGTCGGTGTGCCGCTGTGGCAGCTTCTCGTTCCTCCGTCGTAAACCTGCAACACCCGTCCCCTTTCCGTCTCTGTTCTGCCAAGAAGCCCCCCCAAACTTGTGGGGGCTTCGTCTTTCAGGCTTGCCAAATCGCTTGCGCGATTGATAGCCTATAGACTATCATATCTGCGAAAGTAGTGATAGGCTTTAGACTATGTTTGGCAACCTGTAGGACGGAAGGATATGGACGTAATTGCATCCGATCCGAAGTCTCCCAGCATCGCATCAAATCGTGCAGAACACGATAAGCGCATAACGGAAAAATTGCGGCGCGAACTCGGGCCGCAAATATGCGAGCTGCTGGAAGACTCGACAGTGATCGAAATCATGCTCAACCCCGACGGCACGTTGTGGGTTGAACGGCTCGGGGCACCAATGGAAAAGATTGGCACGCTCCCGGCCTCTCGGGCTGAATCCCTCATGGGTACGGTGGCCTCGACGCTGCGCACCCAAATCACGGCTCTGAATCCGATTCTCGAATGCGAACTGCCATTGGATGGTTCGCGCTTTGAGGCGTTGATTCCTCCGGTTGTGGCTGGGCCTACCTTCACGATCCGTAAGAAGGCGTCGAAGATTTTCACGCTCGATAACTACGTGGAGTCGGGCATCATGACGCAGGCGCAGTGCGAGGCCATCGAGGCCGCTGTACGCAACCGCCGCAACGTTCTGGTCGTTGGTGGCACCGGCACCGGCAAAACCACCCTTACAAACGGCATCATCGACTACATGGCGAAGGCCTGCCCGCAAGACCGTATCGTCATCATCGAGGATACGGGCGAGCTGCAATGCGCCGCCACGAACGTCGTCATTCTCCGGGCCGTCGATCACGTCGATATGACCCGGCTACTCAAGGCAACCATGCGCCTGCGGCCCGACCGTATTTTGGTCGGCGAAGTCCGCGACGGCGCGGCGTTGGCCTTGCTCAAGGCTTGGAACACTGGCCACCCCGGCGGGGCCGCCACTGTTCACGCAAATTCGGCACCTGCGGGCCTTATCCGCATGGAACAGCTTGTGGCTGAGGCCACGCAGGCGCCGATGCACGCGCTGATCGCTGAGGCTGTGGACTTGATCGTTTCGATTGAGAAAACAGCAGGCGGGAGGCGGATCAAGGAAGTCGTCACGGTCGAAGGGCACGACGGCACTCAATACCTCACTAAACCGATATAGGAATCCAACACATGATCGCAAATGCTCTGTCTGCTTCGCCAATGGCGTCGAAGGCTTCTCCCTTCATGTCCAAAGCGCGTGCGGTGCTGACCAATCCCTACTTCTGGCTGATGGCCGCTCTGTTCTTGGTGCTTCTCTTTGGTGCCATCGAACCGGCGCACGCGGCTGACGCAACCGAAGGCGGCGGCGCAGGCCTGCCGTGGGAAGGCCCGCTTACCAAGCTCAAGCAGTCGATCAGCGGGCCGGTGGCCTTCGTGATCGCGCTGCTCGGCATCATCGCGTGCGGCGCAACGCTGATCTGGGGCGGTGAAGTCTCCGAGTTCACCCGCCGCATCATCTACGTCGTTCTGGTGGTCTGCATCATCGTCTTCGCTAACACGCTGCTGACTGGTGCGCTGTTCTCTGGCGCTGTGGTGCCTCACGACGCTGCAATCTCTGCCGCTGATGTGGCCGCCTACGCGAAGGCTCACGCCGCAGCCCTGACCGGGGTAGGGGGTCGCTGATGGAAGTAATGGAATCGCGTCGTTTGACGCCATTCCACCGGGCGCTTCATCGCCCGCAGCAAATCATGGGGGGCGAACGCGAATTGATGCTGTTCTCCATGCTTGTTGCGGGCGGCCTGACCGTTTCGGCCCTGAACTTTGTGGCCACGGTCATCGGTGTAGCGATCTGGTTGGTATGCGTCTACGCCCTGCGCAAGATGGCGAAGGCCGATCCGAACATGTCGAAGGTCTACATTCGCCAGCTCAAGTATGGGCACTATTACGGGCCGTTCTCGCGGCCCTATCGGGTGGCCAAGTCGCCACGCATTTACTGATAAGGAGCGGAGAATGCTTGCGTTAGCACCCTTCCGTAGCAAGGCCGCTGGCTTGCCCGATCTGCTCAACTATGCCGCCCTCGTTGATGAGGGCGTTGTATTGGGCAAAGACGGCTCGCTGATGGCTGGTTTCTTCTTTCGTGGTGACGACGCAGCATCCGCCACCACGTCAGAACGCAACTACCTGACCGCGTTGGTCAACCAGTACCTGGCCCGGTTCGGTTCGGGCTGGGCTGTATGGACTGACGCCTCGCGCTTGGCCTCGCCGGGCTATCCAGCCCCCGAGCAGTCACACTTTCCTGAACCGATTACCGCCCTGATCGACGCCGAGCGTCGGGCGGCCTTCGTCAAGGAAAATACGCTGTTTGAAAGCGAGTACGCGCTAGTCCTGCAATACCTGCCGCCGACGCGGCGGGATTCCAAGCTGGGCGAACTGGTCTACGACGATGACGGCGTAGACGACAGCAACCCGGCCGACCGGCTGTTGCTGGACTTCAAGAAAAAGCTCGATGACCTGCAAGACGGCCTCGGCGATCTGATGCACATGCGCCGCATGGGCACCATCACGGTAGGCGAGGGCGACGAGGCCTACCAGAGTGATGAGCTGTGCAATTACCTGCACTACGTGCTGACCAATGAGCCTATCGCGCTGCGCATCCCCGATTGCCCGATGTATCTGGATGCGTGGCTGGGCTATCCCGAACTGTGGCCGGGCGACACGCCGAAGCTGGGCAACAAGTTCATTTCGTGCGTGGCCATCGAAGGATTCCCCGGCAACTCCTTCCCCGGCATCCTCGACATGCTCGACGGCCTGCCAATGTCCTATCGGTGGTCGTCGCGGTTCATCTTCCTTGAACAGCACGAAGCCGTCGCCGCGCTCAACCGCTACCGCTTGAAGTGGCAGCAGAAAATTCGCGGGTTCTGGTCGCAGGTCTTCAAGTCGCAGAAGGGCATGATTAACACCGACGCCCTGAAAATGGCGCAGGAAACTGAGGTGGCTATCAACGACGCCAAGTCGGGATTAGTCGCTTACGGCTACTACACGCCGGTCGTGGTGCTGATGCACGAAGACCGCAATTTCCTGTCCGAACAGGCCCGCTACGTCAAGCGTGAGCTTGAACGCAAGGGCTTCGCGGCCCGTATCGAGACGGTCAACGCGCTGGAAGCGTGGCTTGGCTCGCTGCCCGGACAGACCTACCCGAACGTGCGCCGTCCTTTGGTGCATACCCTCAACCTCGCCGACCTGCTACCGCTGGCCAGCGTGTGGCCCGGCCTGCGCGAAAACCCGTGTGATCTGTACCCGGCCGGGTCGCCGCCGCTGATGCACACGGTAACGACCGGCGCAACGCCGTTCCGTCTCAACCTGCACGTCGGCGACGTTGGCCATACCCTGATTTTCGGCCCGACCGGGGCCGGTAAATCGACCTTGCTGGCCACCCTGCAAGCGCAGTTCCGGCGCTATCGCAGCCGTCGCCGCCGCGATGGCAGCACGGCACCGGCCACGGTGACGGCGTTCGACAAGGGGCGCTCGCTGTATGCGCTGTGCAAGGCGACTGGCGGCGTTCACTACGACATTGGCAACGATGAGGCCGACACCCCGGCGCTGACGCCGTTGGTGGACATTGATAGCGAGTCAGAAGCCCTGTGGGCTGAGGAGTGGATTGCGACCTGCTACGAGTTGCAGGCCAAAAAGCCGCCGACGCCGCAGCAAAAGGCCGAGATTCACCGGGCCATGAACCTGCTGCGCGAGGCACCCCGCGAGTTCCGTTCGCTGACCGATTACGTCACGACGGTACAGGATGCCGAAGTGCGGGACGCGCTGACGCACTACACCATTTCCGGGTCGATGGGCCACCTGCTCGACGGCAAGGAAGACGGGTTGAAGATCAGCAACTACACGGTGTTCGAGATTGACGACCTCATGAAAATGGGCGACGCGAACGCCATTCCCGTGCTGCTGTACCTGTTCCGCCGGTTCGAGCGTTCGCTGAATGGCCAGCCCGCCATGCTGTCGCTCGATGAGGCTTGGGTGATGCTGGGTCATCCGGTGTTCCGCGAGAAGCTGCGCGAATGGCTCAAAGAGCTGCGTAAGAAAAACTGCCTCGTCATCATGGCCACGCAAAGCCTGTCGGATGCGGTCAAGTCCGGGCTGCTCGATGTGCTGCTGGAACAGTGCCCGACGAAGATCCTCTTGCCGAACAAGGAAGCCGACCTGCATGGCACCAAAGAGACACCCGGCCCGGCCGACCTCTATGCCATGTTTGGCCTGAACAGCAAGGAAATCGGCATCCTGAAAAACGGCCAGTACAAGCGGCAGTATTACTACAAGTCGCCGCTCGGTCGCCGTGTGTTCGAGCTGGGCTTGGGGCCTCTTACCAAGGCCTTTGTAGCGGTATCCGACAAGGAGGACTTGGCGGAGGTGCGGAACCTGATCGCCGATCATGGCGATGACTGGCCGCTTTTTTGGTTGCAACACAAAGGAGTTGATTATGAACAGTATCTTTCGCGCAAAGCTGCGTAATGGCGTTCTTTCGGCGGCCGTGACGGCCAGCGTTGCCCTTGGTGCCGGGTTCTTTGCAGCTCCGACACCGGCTTACGCTATCTACTGCTCCAACTGCTCGACGTTCTATCAGCAGATGTTCGAGTACGCCGAAGCGGTCAATACCACCCTGAACACCGCGCAGCAGCTACAGACGCAGATTCAGCAGTATCAAAACATGGTTACGCAGGGCCTGAGCCTGCCCAATTCCATGTTCGGCAGCATCGCGGCCGACCTGCAAAGCGTTGCCAGCATCTACACGAAGTCGCAGGCCTTGGGCCGCCAAATCCAGAACATGGATTCGCAGTTCAACATGCAGTTTCCCGGCTTTCAGTCGTATCTGAATTCGGCCGCGGCCTCGGCCAAGGCTCCAGCATCGAGCACGATGCCCGACCGTTACGAAAAGTGGTCGGAACAGGGCCGCGACAACGTGAAAGCGGCGATGGAGGCGGCGAACCTCAATACCAGCACTTTCGAGTCTGAGGACGCCCAGCTTTCCCGCATGGTGGCCCGGTCGCAGTCGGCCGCTGGCCGGATGCAGGCGATTCAGGCGGGCAATGAAATTGCCTCGCAGAACGTGCAGCAACTGCAAAAGCTGCGCGACCTGATCGCTACGCAAATCAACATGCAGGGCAACTACATGGCGCAAGAGCAGGATCGCATCCAGCTCGATGACGCTCTGCGTCAGCAGCGCCGTAGCGGCACCATCACACAAACCGGCAGCAATAAGGGGTATTAAATGCTCAATCTCAAACTGTCGGTGTTCGTAGCCTCCCTGATCGCCGCCGCAGTCGTCGGCGGCGTCGGTTCGAGCATCGTTCTCAACGTGTTTTCCCCTGAGCCGAAGCCGGTCGCTTGCGAACCGGCACCGGCTCCGGCTCCGGGCAAAAACACCCTACGCCATGTTGATCCGGTCAACACTGGCCGCGATAAGGGGTACTGAGCTATGGCACGGCGCGAGCAACATCAGTTCTTGTTGTGGGTCGTGCTGCTGCTGCTCGCGTCGTTCGCCTTTGCGAGTAATGCGTCAGCGGCTGACCTGCACGACCCCAGCGGCTCATTTACCGGCCTTCTCGATCTGGTGAAAAACAGTGCGGCGCAGTGGGATGGCAAGCTGCGTGGCTATGCCAAAACGCTGTTCTGGCTGCTGGCCTCCATCCAGTTCGTATGGACGTTCATGCCTTTGGTGTTCCGACAGGCCGATTTCGGCGAGATTGTCGGCGAGCTGATCCGTTTCATTCTGGTGATTGGCTTCTTCTACGCGCTGCTGCTGTTCTCGGCAGAGTGGGCCGACAAGGTGGTGGACAGCTTCCGAACGGCGGGCGCGTCGGCGGCCGGGCTGGGTACGTCCCAAATCCGGCCGGGCGACATTTTCGGTACGTCTATCGAGCTGGCCAACACTATCGGCGACGTGGAAACGTGGAACCCGCTAACGGCCACTATGGTCGCGCTGGCCGGGCTTCTGGTGCTGTTGTGCTTCGCCTTCATTGCGGCGTTCATGGGCCTGACCATCATCGAATCCTATGTGGTCATCAATGCGTCGGTGCTGTTTATGGGCTTCGGTGCTTCGCAATGGACACGCGAATATGCGTTGGCCATCGTGCGTTACGCCGTTTCCGTTGGTGCCAAGCTGTTCGTCCTGACCTTGATCGTCGGCTTGATTGTGGACTCGGCCAAGACGTGGCAGGCGGCCTACAACCACGACGACGCGAGCATGTGGACGATGGTGGGGCTGGCTCTGGTCTGCGCCTATCTGGCCAAGACTATCCCCGAGCTGGTCGCGGGCATGATTAGCGGCACCTCGATGGGCGGCGGTTCGGCCATCGGTGGCATGGCAGCGGCCGGTGCAGCCGGTGCAGCGGCAGCTATTGCAACCATCGCCACGGCCGGGGCGGCCGCTCCGGCGGCGGCCGGTGCTCTTGGCGCGGCAGGTAGTGGCGGTGCAGCCGGTGCAGGTGCAGCGGGTGCCGGTGGTCTTGGTGGTGGCGGTCTGGCTGCTGCGATCAATTCCAGCTTTGCCGGTGGCAGTGCGCCCGCAGCGGCCGCTACTGGCGGCGGCGGGGCAGCTTCCGGCCTCGGTGCAAGCACTGGCGGCCAAGCGGCGGCCAAGGGCGCGTCGTCGGCGGGTGCCCGAGTGGGCGGCAGCGCCGCGCCACAATCGCCGGGGCCAGCGCCGCAGCAGCCTAGCAGCGGTGTGCAGCAGGCCGCCAAACAGGCCGGGAAGGCCGCGCAGGGTGGCGACGACGACAAGGGCCAGCAAACGGCGGCAGGGGCGCAAACGCCTCCGGCCGGTAATGCGGACGCCTCCGCGTCCAGCTCGGCCCCTAGCGCCTCTGCGCAGACGCCAGCGGCCCAAGCTGGCGAAGGGCAGGGCGAAGCCAAGAGCGGCGTTTCTGGCCATCAAATCGCGTCGGGTATTACCCGGGGTGCGGGCATCCTCTCCGCGATTGCTGTTCCCGGTATGGAAGGCGCGGCAGGCCTGTCGCTGGGTGCCGGTGCGCCGCAGCCGGTGCCCGGCTCCGGTGCTGATGCTGATGGCTCGATGGCTCCCAGCTCGGCCCCGGCCAGTGCAGAACCGCAGAACGTCATTCGCCCGGCAGAACCGTCGCCAGCATCGCCAAGCGATGCAGGCCCGGCCAAGCCTGACACCAAAGGGGGGGAGTAAGCCATGATCGCCGAACTCGCCTTGTTCTTCCTGCCCTTGCTGGCCATGTTTTTGATAGGCCTTGGACTATGGGCGTTAGGGCAGTGGTTGCGCCGTAAAGGCTACAGTGACCAGCTCGACAAAATCGACGCGAAAGTGTCCACCGCCCAGCGAAAAACACGCTGGCTGTTCCGCCCTCTGAGCGGCGCAATGGTCAGTGTAGGGCGCGGACTGAGCAGGGTTCCCCTGTTCGGCAACCGTCGCAGCCGCGACATGTGGGACGACCTCGAAGAACTGTCGAAGCATCAACGCAACAATCGCCGGGACTAACCCGAAAAAAGCCTCTCCTAGTGCTTGCTAGGAGGGGTTACTTTGGCCAATAATATAGTCTACAGACTATCAAATGGACGGACGTACTTATGCAACCCAATAGCAAGAAAAAGGGTCAGCGGGCACCGAAAGCCCCGCCCGGCACGCCTTACCTCGCAGCCCGCCGCGAGTGGAACGAGCGTTATGGCAGTCATATCATCGACGCCCGCAACTGGCGGACGGCCGCGTTTGTCGTTGGTGTCGCGCTGATTCTCTCGGCGGCCGGGAACGTCATTCAGGCTTCCAAAGAGAAAATCGCGGTCTACTACGTCAACACCGACGCCAACGGCAAAAGCCGCGAAATCTGGCGGGCCGATCAGGCCACGCCGGGGCCGAAGACCGAACAAATCCGCGCTGCGCTGCAAGATTGGGTTCTTGGTGCTCGCACGGTGTACGCGGACAACCGGGCAACCAAGCGCGTCGTCGATGCGACCTATGCGATGACGCTGCCCGACAGCGCCGCGTATCAGACGCTGGCCACGTATCACCGGGAGCACAACCCGTATCAGCGGGCCGCCAATGAAACCGTCGAGGTGGCCATGCAAACGCCTGTCCAGCTCTCGAAAGACACTTGGCAAGTCGAGTGGACGGAAACGGTGAAAAACCGCACTTCCGGCAAGCTGATCGGCACCCAAAGCTATCAGCTCACGGCCAACGTCCTGATCGCTGCGCCGAAGGATGAAGCCCAGCTTATGGCCAACCCGGTTGGCCTCTACGTCCGCCAATTCTCTTGGCCCGTTCGCAACTAATGATGACTGGTGAATATATGAAAAAGACTCAATGGATGGCGGGCCTTTTCGTTGCCGCAATTGCTGCCCCCACGTTCGCGCAAGACGTTCCGGCGCTCGCTGCTGGCCAAGGTGAAGTTCTGCCGCCGGTCAATCTGGTGTCGCCCGATCAGGTGCGGCTCGATGGTAAGGAGGCCTACGGCATCCGCTTGGCCAATCAATGGAAGTCACACCCTGACCGCCCGCGTCGTGGCGCAGACGGCAGCGTGAAATACCTTTTTGGTGCCACCCTGCCGACGTTGGTTTGCACACCCTTGCAGGTCTGCAATATCGAGCTGCAACCGGGCGAAGTTGTGAACGACGTTCACGCGGGCGACAACGCACGTTGGAAAATCACCCCGGCCACGATGGGCAGCGGGGCGAACGCTACGACCGTGATTGTGGTCAAGCCTACCGACGCCGGACTGGTCACTAACCTGAGCGTGGCCACTGACCGCCGCCTGTACTCGATCAAGCTGGCCAGCACGCAACGCGAGTGGATTCCGGTGCTGTCGTTCGACTACCCCGACGACGTAGAACGCCAGTGGGCCGCCTACCGCGAGCAGCACGCCAAGCAGGTCTACAACAACACCATGCCGACCGGGCAGAATCTGGCCAACCTCGATTTCGGTTTCCGCATCGGTGGCGATAACCCGAGCTGGAAGCCGGTGCGCGTCTACACGGACGGCAGCAAGACCTACATTCAGTTCCCGTCGTCCAGCTTCAACGGCGAGGCTCCGGCACTGGTCGCCAAGGGCAACGACGGCGGCCTGTTCTCCAAAGCCAGCGAGAAGCTCGTCAACTACCGCCCGATCGGCGATCGCTACGTGGTCGATAAGGTGCTTGACCGGGCGTCTCTGATTGTCGGCGTCGGCCGCAATCAAACCGAAGTCACCATTACGCGCACGGGGGGCAAATAAGATGGCACGATTTCACCTGCTCGCGCCGCTCGCGGCGGCGCTTCTCCTGAGCGCCTGCGCAACTTCGCGGCCTACCATGTCCTACGTGGAACCGACCGTGACGGCCAGCGATGCGCAAACGCTCGCAGGCGATACGGTCGCCTATTTGGCCGATCCGCTTCCCCCGGCGCGGACGACCATTGTGCTCGATCCTCCGGCCGCGAAGGATCACGACGCACTGACGGCGGCCATGCTGCCCGCGCTCCGTGCGCGGGGTTATGGCGTGACGTTGGTTGATCCGCAGACCGGCAAGGCCGGTGGTGCGGGTGTGCCTCTGCGCTACATCGCATCGCCGCTCGATAGCGGCGTGCTGCTGCGTCTGCAATATCAGGGCATCGAGGCCAGCCGGTACTACCCGCGCGGCTCTAATGGCCAGCTCCTGCCGGGTGCCCCGTTCACGGTTCGAGGGGGTGCGCAATGAGCACAAACGACAAAGACAACGACCAAAACACCGACCTGCCGCTTGAGGATGCGGAAGTGCATAACGACCGCGAGCATGACGACGACGCGGACATGCACGACGATCCTGATATGCGAGCGGATGGCAACGGCTCGCCCGACTATCTGGCGACACCAAAAAGAGGGAAGGGGGTTCGCCGCCTGAACAACAAACCGTTGTTCGTTGTCGGTGGCGTGATCCTGCTCGCTGTGGCGGGCGTCAGCTACACGTTTTTCCAGCGGCAGGCGGCGCAGGTTGCCCCCAAGGCCGAAGGTGACGGGCCGCCTGTGGCGACTGTAGCGGCTCCCCCTGTGCGGCCGGACGGCAATGACTACGTGCCCCCGGCAGGTCAGCCGCAGATGCCCACGGACACGGCGCAGCCGGTCGAAACCGGCGGCCAGCCAACCGAAGGCCAGCAGCGAGCGGCGGCCCCGGCCGCACCCTCTGAGGCCATGCAACGCCGGTTGCGGCAGATTCAGCAGGCCGAAGACAAGCGACTGGCCAAGTGGGACGAAGCCCTGAACGGTGACGCCTCGGTGCAGGGCTTCACGACCAAGGGCGGCCAGAACGGCGGCACCCAGCAGGTGGCCATGCAGCAGGCGGGCGGGAACCGCGTCAACGCGGACGAGCTGATGAACCGCTACTTGGCCGCGAACGGTCAGGCCGCAGGTATGGGCGGCATGGGCGGCGGTATGCCGGGCATGGGCGGTGGCGGTATGGGTGGCAACAGCATGGCGGCCGAAAACCAGCAGGATCGCAAACAAGCGTTCCTCGCAGGCACGCCAGAAGCTGAGGTCTATCTGGCTCGCCAGCGCAAGGCGGCCATCGCCCCGTCGCAGGAAATCAAAGCCGGTTGGGTTATTCCCGGCGTGATGATTTCCGGCATCAACTCCGATCTGCCGGGCCAAATCATCGGGCAGGTGCGTGAAGCGGTGTACGACAGCGCCACCGGCACGCAATGCCTGATTCCGCCGGGTTCGCGTGTTGTCGGCACCTACGACAGTGGCGTGACGCTCGGCCAACAGCGGGCGCTCGCGGTCTGGCGGCGCATCATCTACCCGGATGGTTCTTCGATCTCGATTGACAACATGCCGGGCGCGGACATGGGCGGCTATGCTGGGTTCAGCGACAAGGTGAACAACCACTATCTGCGCATCTTCGGCAGCGGCTTGCTGCTTTCGGTCTTCTCCGCAGGCATCCAGCTTTCGCAGCCGCAGGCCAGCAACGGCGAGAACTACAGCAGCTCGCAAATCATCGCCGGGTCGCTGGGTCAGCAGATGGGGCAGATTGGTATGCAGATGGCCCAACGCAACATGAACATTCAGCCGACGCTCGAAATCCGTCCGGGCTACGAGTTCAACATCATGGTGACGAAGGACATTATCCTGCCGACGTGGGAAGGCCACCCGATGGCCGGAAGCACCGGCAAGGGCTGCAACTGATGACTACCGGCGGCCGTTCGCGGCCGCCTTCACTGTAAGGAGTAAAACCGTATGGCAAGCACCCCCAACAGCCTGAACCCGATAGGGCCGACCACGAAGATGATGCCGGAAGGCTCGCGCAAGGTCTGCGTCCTGAACGGTAGTCGCCAGCTCGACCAGGTGGTGAAAGGCGAGTGGATGACTATCAAGGTTCTGCCGGAAAACGGGCTGCCCAAGGGCATCTACCAACTGGCCGAAGCCACCAAGCCGGACACCGGCAAGGATGGTAAGGAATCCGCCTACACCGGGCAGGTTCTGCACGTCGATAGCAAGGCGGTCTACCAGCTTTCCGGCAAGGGCATTGTCGAGCATTCGCGCTCGGCCTTCGCCGATCTGGAAGCCAAGGGCGACCAGATCGTTGCCGGTCGCACCTACACGGTCGGCTATGTGAACGGGAAGGGCACCGCCCGGCCCGGCCAAGCTGCCAGTCTGGCGCAACAACAGCAGCGCAGCGCCTCGAAAGGCGGCGGCATTTCCCTTTAACGATGAAGGTCAGCGCCACGACTGACCGCCAACACCAAGGAAAGCAAGGGCCTCACGGCCCTTTTTCTTTGGCCGCAAAAAAGGCCCTGTGAGGGCCGGGAGGGAAAGGCGGTAGGGTAGGGAGGCTAACGGGCCGAACGGGCCTTGTAGGGGCTGCTGGGAGGTTTGCCGGGGGAGTTGGGTAGCGGCCGAGCGCCGCGCCGGGAATTTCCCTTTGGTGCCGAGCCGTTCAGGCCCGGCGGGTGGCGATACGGCGTAGCGCGGCGTCGAAGACTCGCGGGGCGAAGATCACCACGGCCAGCACGGCCGCGAAGCGAAGGCCGGGGCCTGCAAGCTGCATCAGCGGCGCGTCGGCGACGGTGGCCAGTCCGTAGAGGATGGCGAGCTGTAGACCGAGCGCCCAAGCGAGGATTTTGGCGACGGTGCGGGTAAGGTTCCGCACGCGGTAGATGGTCGAGTAAAGGGCGGTGTAGTTCATGGTGGTTTCTCCGTTCGGTTGTTGGCCTGTGGGCCTGTGGTCAATCGGCTGGAAAGCGGTTGTTGCACCCTTGGGCCGGAACGCAGTGGCGGACGCTGAAAGCGTTGCAATTCCGCCCAGCCGATACACTGGCACCCAAACAGGTCAACGAACGGAGACGGCCACCGGCCGCCCTATTCGTCGCCCTCCGTGCGGTCGCCGTCGCCGGCGTCCTTCAAAGCCTCATACAAGGCAGTCTTGCCGACTTTGACAGCGGCGGCCGCCTCGCGGACGGTCAGCCCCTTGTCGGCCATCAGCTTACGCGCTCTTTCCAGCTTGGCCGGTGTTACTACCGGCCTGCGCCCGCCGTGGCGGCCTCGGGCCGCTGCGGTGGCCAACCCGGCCTTGGTTCGTTCCCGTATCAGGTCACGCTCGAACTCGGCAAGCGTGGCGAACAGGTTAAACAGCAGTTTGCCGTTTCGGGTCGCGGTGTCAATTCCCGCGTCAGTCAGCGAGCGGAACGCTACGCCGCGCTCGCGCAGCTCGTCCACGGTTTGCACCAAATGGGGAAGCGAACGGCCAAGCCGGTCGATCTTCCACACTACAAGCGTATCGCCTTCGCGCAGGTATGCGAGGGCTTTTTCTAGGCCCGGCCGGGCCGCCTTGGCCCCGCTGGCCACGTCGGTGAATACCTGATGGCAACCGGCCTTTTTCAAGGCCTCGATCTGCATATCAAGCGACTGGTCAGCGGTCGAGACACGGGCATAACCGATTAGGGTGGTCATCCCTATATCCATCGTGCCGGGGTCGTTCGGGTCACGCATCGCTTTTGTCCTCGCTCGGTTTTCCATAGCTGGAACGGTAGGCGTGGTGCGCCGGGCATTCGGCGATGAGGCCCATTTGTTCAAGCATTCCGCGCTCCCACGCGCCCGGTCGGCGCGATCCGTCTGCGACCGATAACAGGATGAAATCCAACAGGTCATCGACTGTTTCAAAGCGGTTCGGTGCGCCGTACTGCTTGTGCAGCTCGACTATGTAGAGCAGTTCCTTATATGCGCCTTCCGGCACGATAAAGGTTCGTTGCGGCGTGGTGTCTTCTGCGGCCATAGGTCGTTCTCCGTACCGCCACCGGCAGGCCCGGCGGCGGCGTTCTGAGTGGGTTAGAGAGTGGCCCGAAACGCCATATCGGCGGTCGGAATACGGTCGTAAATGGATGATTTGCTGCGATACAGAACGCGCTCACGCTCGACGGTATGCAATTGGAATACTTCGGCCCGCTCGATCACGCGGCCTGCATCATCGAGGCGGTCGGCGTAATGGCCAGCGCGGTCGCGGCTGACCAGTTCCATGCGCGGTTGTGCGGCGGCCGGTGTCCAGTCGTTGGCCACGGTGGGCCAGCGTCGGGAAAAACCGCCGAGACTCGGCGACATTGCAGACCAGAGCACCATGCAGTCAGTGATGGCGTCCAGCTCGTCATCGAGCACGAAATACTGCACTTGATGGTTGACGATGCGATCAGCTCCGACAGCCCAGCGGGTCAGCGTCGTGAACTCGCGCACGCGCTCGCTCGTCTCGACCAGAAAGCCGTTCATGGCCTTTTGGCCAACTTTGCGGCAGGCAACCAGATAGTGCTTGTTCGGGTACGGTCGCCGGGCGACCAGTTCGATGCCGTTGCGCAGCTTCAGCCCGAGCGCAGGACAATGAAAGTCGATCAGGGCGCATTCCGGCTCGTTGACACGGCACGCGAACAGGCGAGGTACAAGGTGTAACAACATAGCGGCGTCTCCTTACTTAGTTAGCAGCCCGCACCGCCGCGCTGGCAGCGCGGAGCCGCTGGGCGTATTGGCTTGATGCTGCGGCGTCGTGGCCGCGACTGGTGGCCAACTGCACGGCCGAGGCCTCGCACACGTCTAGTTCGTGCTGCGAAGGGCCAGACGACACCGGCAGACGGCCTACCCATTTGGTGCTGACGCGAGCGCAGTTCGCCCAAGCGGTGGCCACGGTCTTTTTCATGCCCTCCGGGGCATGTTCGGCCACCTGCTGAATGAACCCGTTGTAGTTCTCGGCCGCGTGCTGGTCAGCGACAGCGGCTTGCCGGAAATCCGTGGCTGCCTCGCTGCGCCGCATGACGCCGAACGCCAGCGCGGCGAATGCAAGACCTACCCCAACAACAACGATTAGTGACGTGCGCCCACTCATGTCCCTTTCCTCTGTGGTGTGAAAAGCCAGCCGCCGGGCTGGCCTTTCTGACGGATTACGCTTCTTCCTCGGCGATCTTGTCGGCCAGCTCGGTCGCGCCCTTCAACGCCGGTTCGAGGTTCACGGTGTTGTCGGCGATCACGTCCCAACCGTCGTTGCCGTAGACGAACAGCACCCAGCCGGTTTCCGGCTTCTCGCCGCCGTCGCGCTCGACGTGAAACTGATCCTCGTCCGTGCTGAACATGGCCTTTTCGATGGCGGCCGGATCGACGCTCTTGGTCAGTACGGTTTCCTCGCCGTCAAAGACGGAAATCTTGTAGCCCTCGGCGAGTAGTCCTTTGATGGCCTCGCGTGCAATGCGGCGCTCGATGCGCTGGCGTTTCTCTACGTTCATGGTGATGCCCTCCGTTGTGTCCGTCTATTGTCCGTTATTCTACTCTGTCCGTCAAACGTCTGCAAGCGAACAATGCCGGACAATTTCGCGCTGTCCGGCAAACGGTCGTTTGTCGGACTTGCTTTATGATAGCCTAATGACTATCATTTGGATTGCACAATCCAAACAATGAGGAAAGGGGAATGAGTGATTGGCTGATACCGGCGCTTTGCCTGATGGGCAGCGTGGTCGGGTTTGTTTTCTTGGTGTCAATGATTAGGCGGGATGGCACGGCGGGGCGCGGCTTATATATCTTCATGGGCGTGGCGCTCGGCCTCGTCGCCCTTGTGTATTTCGTCGCGGACTCCCGGCAAAGGAGTGAGGAAATACGCAAGACCGCTCCGGCGGCGGGTTCTGAGGAACTGATCGGCAAGGCTGTCCGCGTCCTCGATGGCGACACGTTCGACCTGCTGGTTGATCGGCAGTCCGTGCGCATCCGCGTGACCGGCATTGATGCCCCGGAAAAAGATCAGCCATTTGGCCAGCGGTCGCGGCAGTCGTTGGCGGGCATGATTGATGGAAACCCTGTAGCGGTGCGCGTAAAGGGCAAAGACCGCTACGGCCGCACGCTCGGCACGGTCTACGCCAAGATATGCGCCCCTTCTGCTCCTTGCCGTGCCGTTTATGTCAACGCTGAACAGGTCAAGACGGGTATGGCTTGGGCTTACCGATTCCACGGCCAAGCCGTCGATCCGGCAATGCTGAAACTCGAAACGCAGGCCCGTGGCGAGCGCGTCGGCCTGTGGTCAGCGCCGAACGCAGTGGAGCCGTGGAAGTGGCGGCACCAAATGGTGAGCGCGGGCAAATGAGCGGTATTTCAATCAACACCCGGCAGCTCGCCGACCTGCTGAATATCAGCGAAGGCGAGCTAATCCATGCGATGCGGTCAAGCGGGAAGCTGCACGGTGTGCCGTTTCCCGATCTGCTCGGCAACCATAAGGCCAAGGTGCGCAAGTTCAATTTCGCGGCCGCTCTGCGGTTCGTGGATCAGGTCAACAAAGCCCGCTCGGAAGGGGGAAACAGTGAAAGCTCTTAAATCCACGGCCAGCCCGACGATTCAGGCCTATGGCGAGCTACAGGCAGCGTTTGAGCACTACAACGCCGCTCTGTTCGATGGCCAGCTCCCGCACTGTCTCATCACGATGCAGCGCGAAAAGCGCACCTATGGCTATTTCTCGTCGCGTCGGTTCGCCAACCGGCACGAAAAGACCATGACCGACGAAATCGCCATGAATCCATCCTATTTTGGTGTCGTGCCGCTGCTCGAAATATTGCAAACTCTGGTTCACGAAATGGCGCACGCTTGGCAGTTCCATTTCGGCGAGCCGGGCCGACGCGGCTACCACAACAAAGAGTGGGCCGACAAAATGGAAGCCATCGGCCTGATGCCTTCCGATACCGGCAAGCCCGGCGGAAAGAAAACGGGCGAGAAGATGGCCGACTATGCGATTGACGGCGGCCCCTTCATGCAAGCCACTGAGGCGCTGCTAAAGACCGAATTCCGCATTACATGGTTCGACAGGCACCCGCCTGCGGGAACCGAAATCGCGGCGATCTTCGGTGACGCCGACGACGGCGACGACAACGACGGCGGCCTGATCCAGCCCGCCCCGGCCGGGAACAAATCGAACCGGGATAAGTACCGCTGCCCCTGCTGCGGTGCGCAGGCGTGGGGAAAGCCGGGCCTCAAACTGCTGTGCGGCAATGACGATTGCAACGCCGCGCCGTTCGAGCTGGCCATCAACTAACAAAAGGAAACGGCACTATTTACCCGCCTCGGGACTATTAATCAGCTATGAGGTAGCAGATGTGAGCAAACAACACTGGAAACAGCTTAACAACATCAAATATTCACTCTACCGGATGGAACAACCATCACTATCGCCTCGCGCTTCTGCCGCTTTGAGTGGTGTTCTCGTGGTCATCGCAACGGCGTTCATTGCGGGCAATTGGGGAGTTTATATAACGTTCCTGATCGGGGCGGCCGTGGGTATTGCGGTCTACCTGTTCGCGCCGCTATCGAAGTCGTGGGCTGAGACACTGGATAACCAATTGACGGCCTATGATCCGGTAGACGTGGAGGCCTATGCAGAACTGCAAGACGTGACCCGTTCACTTGGCAGGCTCGATCTTGGCGAGGTATTCCACTGGTTGGACAGAGAACGCCATGCCCTTAGTTACAGTCGGCCAGTACCACCACAAGGCCCACAATGTAAATTCATCAACAGGCAAGTCCGCCGAAAGCGTGACGGTGATTAGCCCGCAAAAAAGCCCCGTATGGGGCTTTTTGCTGTCTGGTCAGTCGATACCCATGCCGCCACCTCGGGACGGCCTTCTGTGGCCCTGTGCGGCCCGCTGAGGCGCATTGTTCGCCTGCCCCTGCCCTACCCCTTCCTTTTTGGTGCTGACCGGCTTCTGTGGGCTGGCCGGGGCCTTTTCGACCTGTCGGAAAGCCTCGGACACGCGCAAGGTGCTGCCGTCCGTCCCGGCGAGCTGCGCGAGCTGCTTTGCGGCGGCCTCGCCTGCGATCAGGACGGGAAACGCGGCGACGTTGTTAGCCAGAAGCCAAAACGTGCGCGTCACGCCGTCGCCGAAGCTGACCGATTGGGTGCCGTCCCGACCGCGTTCCAGCGAGACGCTGGCCAGCGGCACGGGCGACTGCGGCCCCTCGGCAAAGCAGGCGGCCGCGTGACGGTATTTGCTATCGGCGGGCATGTCCCGGCGCAACAAACAGCCGTCCGGCCGCTCCCTTGAATTGAGGCCACCGGCCAGCCATAGCCGATTGAACGCCACGGCGTTCACCGGCACCACGAACCTGTCGTGATCGGCGTGCTCGCCCTTTTCCAGAGCCATGAAAACATTGGTCTTGCCGGGCACCGGCAGGCACCAAAGAAGACGACCGGGATTGCTGTCGTCGGGCTTGGCCAGCGTGGCCGGGGCCTGTTTCTGGTCAAGCTCGCGCAGCTCGGCCCGCCATGCCAACCGGCGGCGCAGATTGTCGAACATCAGGTGAATCCTCCATAGAAAAGGGCCAGCCTTACGGCGTGGCCCCTGCGGTTGCTGCGGCTCGATCAGCCTGCGGCTTTCTCGTCATCACCGAACACGGGCTTGCCGTCCGGGCCGGTGTTGTACTTCGCATCGCATTTGGGGAAGCCGGTGCAGCTATAGAAGTCATACGGCCGGGGCTTCATGCCGCGTTTGACGGGCTTGCTCGTCCCGACACGGTGGGCCAGCTCCTTGCCGCATTTCGGGCACGCAATGCCGGTCGGCGGCGGCGGGGCCTTACGTTCGCCGGGCTTGCCTTTGGCGTCCGGCAGCGTGGTCTTGCATTCCCGGTCAGAGCAGGCCCAAAAGAACCCGTGTTGCCCCTTGATCCGGCGCAGCGGCTTGCTGCACGTCGGGCACGGATGCGCAACTGGCAGGTCGGCCGATTCCAGCTTGCCCAGCTCGTCATCGAGCGCGGCCCAAGCGGCCGACACAACGCCAAGGTAGTCGGCCTGCCCTTCTGCGATCTGGTCGAGCTGTTCCTCAAGGCCTCGGGTGTAATCGAGGTCGATAAACGCGAAGCGGTCTACCAGACCATCGCGCACCACTTCGCCGATAGACGACGGCTGCAAATACCCCTTCTTGTCGGCCACGATGTATTCGCGGGTGGTGATGTTGTCGAGGATCGCGGCGTAGGTGCTCGGGCGGCCGATGCCAAGGCGTTCCATTTCGGCGACAAGAGTAGGTTCCTTGAACCGGACGGGAGGCTTGGTCTTCTTGCTGAGTACGCGGCCGTCCGCCGCTACCAGCTCCGCGCCCACAGCGAGCGCCGGAATCGGGTTGTTGGCGGCCTCGTCTGGTTCGCTGTCCTCGTCCTCGGCATCGTCGGCGTAGACGGCGAGCCAACCCGGCGTCAGCAGGGTGCGGCCGGTCGCCTTGAACGATACCGGCGTGCCCTCGGCGTCGCCACTGAGGCGCACGGTGCGAACGGCATAGGTCGCATCGGCGAGCTGGGACGCGACCGCACGTTGCCAGATGAGTCGGTACAGTGCCCGCTCGTCGTCGTTCTCCCCGCATTCAAGATCGGCGGCATGGGTCGGCCTGATAGCTTCGTGGCCCTCCTGTGCGCCCTCCTTCGCCTTCCACTTGCGCGGCTTATCGGCCAGCGGCAGACCTGCGCCCTGCGCATAGGCGGCAATGTCTGCCCGGCCTTCGTCGTCCATGTTCGGGGCGTCGGTGCGGTGGTAGGTGATCGCGCCTTGCTCATAAAGGCGTTGAGCCAGTTCCATCGTGCGCTTGGGCTTCAACTTGAGACGCTGACCGGCGGCCTGTTGCAGCGTCGAGGTGGTGAACGGCGCGGCAGGTGCCCGGCCCTTTTCGCTGTCCTCGTATTCGGCGACCGATACGTTGCGAACGGCGGCGGCGAGCTTGGCCAGCGCGGAATCCAGCAGGTAGCTTTCGCCCTCGGGCAAATGCGGTTTTGTGTCCCACTGTGCTTTCCATTTAGTGCTGTCGTCGTTCTCGAAAATCAGCTCGGCGCCGTAGTGCTGAGTGACCTTGAATGCGGCAATGGCCCGTTCGCGGTCAACAACAAGGCGGACGGCCGGAGACTGCACGCGCCCCGCGCCAAGGCGCTGCCCGGTGGCATCGGACAATGCCGGGCTGACGCGGTAGCCAATGATGCGATCAAGTGCCCGGCGGGCTTCCTGCGCGTGTACGCGCTGCATGTCGAGCGGGCGCGGCGCAGCGAAGGCCGCAAGGATTTTTTCCTTGGTGATGGCCGTGAACGTCACGCGCTCGGGATTCTTGAGACGTAGCGCGTCGGCAAGGTGCCACGAAATCGCCTCGCCTTCGCGGTCGGGGTCGGTGGCCAGCAACACGCGGTCGGCCTGAGCGACGGCGGCCTTGAGTTTGGCCAAAACGCCTTGCCCGCGCTCGGTCGGTTGATAGGTCAGCTCGAAGGAAGGCGGTTCGATGCCCAGCTCTTTCGGCGGCAGGTCACGCACATGGCCAACGCTGGCCATGACCTTGTAGCCGTCGCCGAGAATCGCGCTGATTTTGCTTACTTTGTTCGGTGATTCCACGATTACCAATGTAGTCATTGGTCGTACTCCTATTCAGTCTTGAGCGGCCGGACAGCGCCCGGCCGCTGTCTCTCGTCAAAGGCCTGCATCAATCCCACGGCTGCGCGAGCGCGGCGCGGGGGTCGGTTCAAGGCCTGCCATCTGTTTGAGCTTGGCCGGGGCGTCCTTCGGCAAGGTCACGTCCTTGCCGTTCTTCACGTCCTCGATGAGCGCCTGTTTGGCTTGCTCGGGTAGTTTTTTCCACGACACGCCAGCGTTGACGCCATCGAGCGGGCCGGTCTGGCCGTGGTTCAGCACTTCCTCGCGTTCCTCTTTGGCGCGGTCGTGCATCGCCTCGGTCTTCCGGTCGATCCCGGCTTTGACGGCAGCAGCCGAACGGGTTGCCCCTTTGGTGTTGCCGGTCACGCCATCGGCGGCCATGCTGCGCACCTCACTGAGCGCGGATTGCGCACCGGCCAATACTTCGGCCGCGTGCCCGCGCTCTGTTGCTACGGCCGCATCGTCGGCGCTCGTCGTCGGGTCGTTGCGGGCTTCCATGTCGCGGGTACGCGCAAGGGTGGTCAGCCGTTCGGCAGTTATGGCGGCATCACGCTTGGCTACCGCCATTTGCTCGGCGAGCATCCGGCGGGCAGCTTCGTCGCCACGGCTCCCGGCGAGGTCGTTCCAGTCGGAACCCTTCTCGCCGTCATTGAACTGCGGGGCCATGACGCCGCCGCCGTGCTTCTCGGCGGTTTCTGTGGCCTTCACCAGTCCGACGTTGACCTTGGGCTTGCCGTTGGCGTCCAGCTCCTTCGGCGCGTTGTGGTCATTGTCGGCGGCGATCAGCAGCGGCCGCGACGGGTGACGCTCGCGCAGCTCGGTGGCCACCGCGTCGAGATTGCCGCTATCGAATGCCACGATGACCGGCTTACCGCCCAGCAGACGCGAAACCGTGTCGGCTGTGGCGTAGCCTTCGGCGAGCACCAAAGGGGAATCGCCGTCTTGGGCCAGTGCCTTGCGCGGATCGTCCGCACCGGCAACGGTGTAGAGGCCTGCTTTCCGGCCGCCCTTCATGAACGATTTGAAGTAGGGATTGACGCTTTGCAGCGTCCACAATTTCCCCTCGCCGTCTGTGCCAGGTATCAGCAGGTCGCCCGCCTTGAAAACCCGGTTGGCCGGGTCAGCCTCGCGCAGCGCCTTGGCTTCCTTGGCTGTCTTGGCGATCTTGATCCCGTGCGCGGCAGCCTCCGGCGAAACGCTGTCCGGCACAACGCGCAGGCCTACCGGGTTGGCGATGCCTTTGGCTTTGCAATAGGCAT